>Ga0209755_10008318_pt1 | contig 11112 bp, 8 predicted proteins | sample TergutCo191P1_FD_187301 | JGI IMG/M metagenome (GOLD analysis project Ga0209755, IMG submission 187301) | Cornitermes sp. P1 segment gut microbial communities from Petit-Saut dam, French Guiana - Co191P1 (SPAdes) (version 2) | ecosystem: Host-associated > Arthropoda: Insects > Digestive system >... | reverse complement strand
ACATGTCATCAGTTTAATAAAACAGATACAAAGACAGATGTGTTTTGACGTACCTACCCTCCTCCTAATTTACAGAATGCACGGTGCAACGATAAAGACTGAAAAGTTAGATTTAATGTTATATATTTTTTTTTTTTGTGTTAAAAAGCATGTCCACACTTAACTCTGCGTTCATATATATACTATATGTGCCAGTCGTGACTGGCAATGTTGTTGTGTACTTAGGAAACACATGGTTTTGCCAGTAAAGTTTCCATCCCCAGACTGCCTCATTCACAGGTATTTCAATACCAGTACACAGAATATTGTAACTTGGTAATGTTGAAAACAAAATTTCATGTTCAGTTGAATAAAGACAAATAAACTTGATGTCACTTGCTTTATTATTTCACTATTTACTGCTCAACATGTTACGAATGTTAGTACATCCATCCTCAGGAGCTTGCGACTTCTTGTGGATTTATTTCATGTGTTGAATTGCTCTGGTTCGATGTGTGTTGGTGTTACGGTGTGGTTCAGCTGAGGTGGTGTAGCAATACAATCCATGAAATAAATCCACAATAAGTCGCAAACTCCTGAGGATGGATGTACTAGCATTCGAAACATGTTGAGCGGTAAATAATGAAATAAAAAAGCAAGTGACATCAGACTGGTCTATCTTTATTCAACTATCAAGATGATGCAAGGTCCAGTAAACATACGATTCATCTTCAGTGTTAATTTAATATAAAATATGGCTACAGGTGAACTTTGGCAACTCAATTCTGTCTGGGCTGAACCAAGAAATATTTTTTTTTTAAAACCACGTGTTGCATTTCATCATCAGGTTTGTTCGATGTGACGCTATCTGTCTGTCTGTTAATCTTAATGTACTGTGTCACGCTTCCTTGTTTCCAAACTACGAATATGTCAATACTGTATAATCTTTGTTGACACTTTTCATTTTATACCATGCACATGGACATCTGCAGAACTGAAAGTCTCATGTAAATGAAAATAAAATCACGGCATCTCAGTCCCCAAAGAAGCCTCGGAAGGCACTACTTTGTCTCCCTACTGCTGACAAAAAAGTAAAAGTTAAATCAGTCCCGTTACAGGTCTGGAGTGGCCCAGAGGGTTCCAGGAAGTTAAGGTTCCCAGATTTCATGACTACGGCACAGGATGGTAATATGGTTGCCAGTCTTACGCACCGGCCGCCTTTACCCCCAGGAAATGTTCTGGTATTCATTTCTGTTAAGGTCTGAATCGACCCCAGGGCCATAGTGCGATCGGAAGGATTTTATAACAATGAAAAATTCCAATGACGCCAGATGGGATCGAAACAGTGACCTTCCGATTTGTAGCACAGCACCTTAACCACTCCCTGCTGCTGATACCCATACAAAACACTTTAAACCTCTGTTCCTTACAGTATCTCGCCATCTGCTGGTACAGAACACATATGGTTTTCAGACACAGCTTCTCACCATTATGTATTCATTTCATACAAAACTGCACGTTACTCACACCAAGACTACTTGCATAGTATGGTTTCCATGCTTCCAAACTGTAGTTACTGTTAACATCTAATACCACTGCCTCCACAGCAAATTCAAGTGTGTGACATAACATGCCTCAGATAAAATGTGTACATAATTTCTAAGAAATGTCATCCAGAAAGAACACATGAATATATTTCCAGTAACCACTACATGTGAGCACAATGTGGTTAACATGAAAGCCGTATACAGAAGGTACCTTAGGTCTTGCACATGGCAACATCACCCTCATGCTACATGCTAATTGGCATCTGCACTACTGTATTACCAAATACCCCCACCAACGACTGAACATCACTAATACCACAAATACAACAACAATAAATGGGCTGGTTAATACTAAACAAAGAAACAAAAGATGTAATATAAGACATCTCATAAGTCCATTCCACCACAAGATGGCAGTCTACACTTCAGTCTTATTACACAATAACAGTACAGTCTACATTTCAGTCCTATCTACTAAAATCTATACTTCACTCCTATTACATCAAGAAAACCAAAGTCTACACTTCAGTCCTACCACACTACAAACACTGGTTCACAGTTCAGTCCTATCACACCAAGAACATGAAAATCTATACTTCAGACCTATTACACCAAGACCAATGCAGTCTACACTTCAATCCCATTACACCACAAATATTAAAGTCTATACTTCAGTCCTACAACACCAAGAACACTAGAGTCTATGTTTCAACTCTACCACACCATAAACACTATAAAACAACAGATGTAGCATATGACATCACCTAAGTCTATTACACCACAAGATGGCAGGCAGTCTACACTTCAATCCCATCATGTCAAAAAAATTAAGTCAGCACTCCACTCCTATCACACCAAAAACATTACAGTCTACATTTCAGTCCTATCACACCAAACACATTACAGTCTACACTTCAGCCCTATCACACCCCAAAAAACATTAAAGTCTACACTTCAGTCCTATCACACAATAAACATTACAGTCTACACTTCAGTCCTAACACACCCAAAAAACATTACAGTCTACACTTCAGTCCAATCACACCCAAAAAAAAAACATTAAAGTCTACACTTCAGTCCTATCACACCAAACTTTTACCACTGTGCTGTTTGATTTCAGCAGTGACATTTCAGTCTCAATTCCCTCCTTTCATAAAATTTTAAGTCCAGCAACATGCTGAGACAAAAAAAAATGTGTAGATTTGTCTTTTTTATGCACTATTGCGATGGGTTCCATCTTACCCAAACAAAGGAGGTAATTCAAAAACAGGTTTCAAACAAAGACTGATCTGTGTGTATTTTACCAACTCTTAACTAGCTCATGTTTAACAACATCACACTGGCAACTATGCAGTAAGGTGTACTGGATAATATTTTTAGACATGTAACTGTGGATTACATTCATGCTGAAGACAAGAACATACATACACATAAAGAGGAAAGCAAAGTTGGCCCTGTGCCTAGGTACCACATCATGAAAGCAAAAGTTAGCATGTAAATAAATCATTCACTCTAGATCCTGAAGGTATGTGTTTAGTTTCATGTTAGCTTCATGCCCCAGCCAACCTGAACTGCGTAGGAAGTAACTGCAATAGCTACTGGACAGAGAGCCATGAGAAACCCAAAGCCATTCTGGATGAACTTCACAGATTTATCCAAGTCACATTATAAATATGAGCCACAATATTACAGAACAAACTATAAACTATACTATGTCAGGTCCACAATCACTTGTCAAACTATCCATAACAATACACCAGACATAATTATACTTGATAAAACCATCAAAGGAGCATACTCAGTACATATACCAATTCCTAACCGCCACAACCTTCACAGCACCATCACCGAGAAGCTACAGGAGTACATGTATAGACATAAAACAATATCTAACAAGATTACAGTAACTTCAAATGGCCTATGTAATACTACTAGCACTATCCACAATGAGCATTATTCAAAACAAATTACACAAAATTTTACAGCTGCTTAATCGTCACCCTGGTCTGTATATTCTAATGCAGAAAGCAGCAATACTTGTTACATAGAAAGTTTTTGGCATAACAGTAAATAAAAAATGCACGGTCCATAACACCCACACTCTTTCAAGAACCAGCTAAACTGCCATTAATTAACGAATGTGAATTAAGTAGTAGTAGTAGTAGTAGTAGTAGTAGTTGTAGTAACATCAACAACATACACCATGTAATGTAAGGTCTATAACTGACATCTGTATTCACTAATGGTTTCTCCCTGAAGATGTTTCATCAGGATCAAAAACATGTAAAAGATCTAACAAAACAGACATCTAATTTTGTGCACACTAACGGTCTGTTTGCCACCCCCTGTTATGTGGCGGTGCACAGTTTCTGATTAACACATTCAAGACTTGTAACTCATTTAATATAACCAGTATTCCAGTGCATTAAGATAATTTTATGACATTTATTCCAACAACTGCACAACATATGTAATAAGAACCAGCAAAAAGCACACTTTTTACATCAATTAATTAATTTAATTACAGTGTCTTCGAAATGTTTCGAACATCCAAATGTTCATCCTCAGGAATACTTGTACATATAGTTTTATGGTATTTTATCATGCTGAAATTATAATAAAAGGCTATATTTATTATAATTTCAGCATGAAAGAAATACCATAAAACTACATGTACAAGTCTTCCTGAGGATGAACACTTGGATGTTCGAAACACTCCGAAGACACTGTAATTTAATTAAATCATTAATGTAAAAAGTGTGCATTTTGTTGGTTCTTAATACATATGTATATCACAATGCACAGTTCAAAAAACACAGAATTGCACAACAGTTTGATACAAAAGTATACAAGAATATAGCAAGACTCCTACATGTTTCAATCATCTTCAGGGAAGTACAGACAAAGAAACATGAAGCACTGGCTACTATGTCATACATACGCAGCTGCAGAATAAATAAAAAACACACATACACACACACACACACACACACAAGATAAAAGTGCACAAAAATTATTAAAAAGCAGTGCTTTGGCCCACATAAGGATACCACACCACCCCAGCCAAACCACACCATAACACCAACACACATCGAACCAGAGCAATACAACCCACGAAATAAATCCACAAGTCGCAAGCTCTTCAAGATGGATGTACTAGCATTCGAAACATGCTGAGCAGTAAATAGTGAAATAATAAAGCAAGTGACATCAAGTTGGTCTACCTTTATTCAACGCCCACTATTTAAGTTCATCACCTAATGTGAGACACCAAGTTTAAGTTCACATTAAACTACAAATAAAGTCATAAATTTGTATGTAAATTAATCTTCACACTTTCAGTTAAGATGGGAAGTAAAGACACTCAAAGCCGAAAGGTACAAAGCATTTCCACATGTAACGTAACTACTTTGCGGATGCACTTATTACTTCTTCCTCTCATTCCATGATACTTTAACTGTGCCACGTTTTCAAGGGATTTATTAAGTTCTGCAGATGCACTTTCTGATTCATTCCTCTCATTTCATGACATTTTAACTCTTCCACATTTTCAAAGGATTTATTAGCTATCTCTACATTAAATTATAATTTGTCCCACATTTTATGTCAAAGACTCAAAATATACTTTCTCTGTATCTACTTGCTATCGTCTCACAGCCACCCAACACAGCTTGTGTGTTTCAACATACAAATACTTAAATTAAACATGACTTTCAGTACTCCAAACCAGTTAAAATTCTCTCATAACCTAATCACAGCCTTCTTTTAAATTTACTAAGTACATGTGTACTGGAAGAATTGTGATGCTGCATAATAATGATCACGAAAAACGCCAACATTCGCACTGACAAATGCTGTTAATGATGCAATAAAAATAAATGTATACAATTTTATACAAAGCTGATAAAAGAGAGATTCCCTGGACATAACCAGTTACACCACCTATTCTACTGATGGGGAAAATAATACATTCCTAACACTAACGCAGTACCTGAGCAAGACCAACAAGATGCACACACTTTTCCTTAATAATTTATTTCAATTAAATTGTCCTTGACATGATGATGAACAATTATTTGTTCAAGACATGTCGAGGATAATTTAATTGAAACAAATTATTAAGAAAAAGCGTGTGCATCTTGTTGGTCTTGCTCACGAATGTGTACCATAAAGCACAGTTCAGTGAATGTACAGTTTAATAATGCAGTTAGTTCACCCTCATTCCACATAAATAGTATAAAGTTATTAATCTCCACATGTAATACTTGAACATTTGCTTTTTTCTTTTTAACTGTAATTAAATCAAACCAATTTTCAGTGGCAATTTTATCTTCCTTCAAAAGTCTGTTGTAGGACTGCTAATTCCGTAGAATCCATTCCATACCCTCATAATACATAATGTCTTACCAAAACAGCCCTTCCATCTTTCCGTAATATTCTGTGAAATCACAACGAAACGTGCCTGTCCCGACCACGTTATTCCCAAGTTCTGTCGTTATTGTCGTAACTGTACTGACTCTGTCTCTCTGATATTCACTGGACATACACAACAAGATAGGTTCCATATTTTAAACCAAAACCTATTTCCCTGATTGGTTATGAAACTGTAGGTTACAGCTCTTGATGTTTTGCTGACCGTGCATCTCAGTATAATCGTAGTAATTAACCAACATAATGCACAAAATCTTATTTTATAATAAGTTTATTATATGCCTATAATGCAAACAATAAACTTATTATAAAACAAGATTTTGTGCATCAAGTTGGTTAGTTCCTAAAACAGTAGATTACAGCACTCTTCACCAAAGCAAAGTAACAATATCTGTGAGTTGATAAACTCTCTTTGGATGCAACTTTCATATAAGAGGGAATGTTCCATTATTTAATATATAATATAATGTAATATAATATTATATTATATATATATAATCACCTTATTTAATTATGGATTCCACAAAATTTCAAACTTCTTTCAGATTTTAATCTGTTCTTGTCTCACCTCAACATTTCTCAGTCTATGACAATAAAACTCTCCAATCTGACTACTGCTCCATCTGCCTTATAACGAAAAGTCTTAAACTAATTTTGATATCATTATTGTGACCTTGGCAATTTTACTTAATTTTGAAATCACTGCAGAGATCTGCACCATTATCTGATCCTCTGTAAGGTCAAACATCAATATCAGTGCATGCGAATGTCTTCTTTCATCAATTGAAATACAATAATCCAGTCAGAAATCAAACTGGGCTTGATGTATAATAGGTACCACATCATTCCAGGGATTAAATCGACCAGAACATGGCAATAACCAACCAACTCCAGCCAGCACTGAGGTTAAAGAAAGAGTGTGGCTATACCTCTGTCCCCCTCTGGGCCTTCATGGCATGTTATAAGGTGTACTTTACCTTTTACCCTCTACTAACACACAAAGCATAAAGGGCATGCTTGTGGCAGATTTTGATAGTATCAAAGTTCTTTCATGTTATGAACTCAAAATCTAGTTTCATAATATGCTGACTCAGACACTAATATCTACACTAGTAGATTGTTTTCTATTAAAGTCACACTCTCAATTCATATTACAAGTTAAATTTCCACCAATAACCTGCCTAACAGTCTATATTCCACATCTACAATGCAACAAGACACATCATGCCATATATTCATGGGTATTAAATACAACATTTCGCAATTTTAAGTTGGGACAGCTCTGTTGTGTACTAAAATCATATAAAATAGGATAAAATAGTCAAACACAGTTGTGTTTGACTATTTTATCCTATTTTATACAACATTTCGCAAATTCACCTAATTGTGGAAGCGTTATAAAACTGTGTGAGGTTAGTTTCAGAAACTTAAGTCCTATCATAAAAACATCACAAAGAGAAAACTGTGTAAAAGTCTCACAAAAACTGGAAATAACCAGAAATAAAGACACAGAGAAGCATACACATATATACACTTTCATAACCAAATATCAGAAGTAATTCTGGGTACAAGGGCAAAGTCATTCCTGAGCACGCAATGAAGGCTTATGTGGGAATGGAGGTACAACTTCATTTATGAACCTCAGCACTGGCAGGAGGTGTTAGGCTTCAAGTTCCAGCATTTCACCACAAAACTTCCCCCGAGTACCCAGTAGTGTTAGATAGCATTTCTGGAATTTTGTGCTGATAATTAGATACTTTATTCATCTGTTCTGAAAACAGATATAAAAAAAACCGGAAATTAACATTCAACTAATCATGGAAACAAACTGTATTAGCTAGAAAAGTAGATGTGTAATTTTGCACACATAATTTAGCCATGCTAGTCTCCATCTTGACAATGGAATTACCAATATACAATAAATATACCTTTTAAACTGTATTAGGTTTTAAGAAAGAGTCCAAAGCTACATTTCAAATTACAACAAGCAGCAATGAACATTATAGTATCACATGTAAATAAAGGGTCCGGGCCTGGGGCTGACCACTCACCTCGATCTAGTGCCGAAGTTAAGAATGGGTGGAACTATACCTCCACTCCCCCTACATGCCTTCATGGTGTACACAGGGGCAACTTTACCTTTGACCACCACAAAGATACTAGTTCAGGTGGTACATTTACAAAGTTTCCTTCGGCCCACAGACAAGCGTCACCCCTAACACAGTGGTCACTGACTTTCTTGTACGTTACACAAACCGACATAGAGTAACTAGCGGCAGTTGTCAGATAAAATAACTTCGCTAAACAGGTGCTAGACAAACATTAACATATGCACAAACTTCCTGATTGCTAATCTCTCATTAGGCTACAACTCGAACAGCAGCTAACATATTACTAAAACATTACTTACAACAGGGGTGCACAAATCAACGCGCCAGGTCGCTGTGACGACAATTTTGCATGGTGACGCCTGGTATTTGTTGATCCTCAGTATGGAACTTGCTTCATGTTACCGTTACGGCGCCTAGGATTTTTTGATGACTCTCAGATTCGTGGGAAAGTCGGGCACTCCTGATTCACAACCTAGTCACACCAGCTATTTTCCAACACAGACCTTATTAATTACATAATTCTCAAATTAATCAGATAACGTGAAATAGCAATTTCAAAATACTGATATATGTGACTCATTTAGAGGCGGTAAATCATGGCACGACAAATTTCTCACAGGACGAGGAGGCAGCCCAGATGTTCAAGACCATGTGGGTATCCATGTCGGCTAGCACAGTGTCTGCCCAACACACAAACCAAACTTCACACAGCCTAACAGCACTATAAATGTCCACGACCCCTTTCACAGTAGCACAGGGAACCCCACAGGACCAATGAACAAAGACAAAGATAGTAACCTTACTATAACTAGCATTCAGATTGTTTGCAGATTAAGTTGTCGCACATAAATGATGAGGTGGGATTTTCAAAAACGCAGACACAAACACATCATAACTACTCTAGAGAATACACGGTACCACAACAAATTTCAAGGCGTCACACCACGCATGGCGTCCCAGGCACTGTACGGAGTAATCGAGATACTTTTTTCTGCCAATGTCTGGGCATGATTCATCTCTTCTCCTTCAGTGCCCATCTTATATTTTGACAGCACACACAACCTAGAAACCGCACGGTACCACAACAAAATCTCTAAACGCCATGCCACTCCGTTGTGGGGCTCTGTAATAAGTAACAATTTTGCCTACCGTATCAGACACACTGTCGCACACTCATGAGATACGAACACTTGGAGGAGTTCAAGAGTGCTGTGAACATCTGGAGATAGAATATACCTGAAATACTTTACCATAGCATATGCCACATGCACTTTCTCTTTTATGTAAACGGTGCAACTACCCGATGATCGCGATAAAAACTGGCCGAAACATGTTGCCCTGAGCATAAAAGAAAATGCAATATTCCTGTGAAATGTGTTAGTGTAATACAATTAAAAAAACTGAAAGGATAGGTTCCTAGGTATTACATAAAGTGGCGACGCGCACGTAGTCCCTACAGTCAAATACATGAAGTGGGGAAGTGTTCATTTAACGACGCTGACACCTGCGAAGATTACGTAGGTGGTATTTGCGATAGATGAATGAAACAAGTTTATGCAACACCGATAATGATATACGAAAACCAAAGTAGACGGAGAAAACCTGTCCCAGTGTTAATTCATCTACCACAAATAACGCAAGGAATGACCTGGGATCGAGCCCACGACTACATGATGAAACTGGTGGGAGAATGACCGAACCATGGCGGGAACACACAACATGAAAGAAACGAACACAAAATTGTGGTTCAAAACCTCATTAAAAACGTGGTGGATAATTTTTAAAATCTGCCTTAATGAAAAAGCTTGCAAGGATGTAAGAACAGAATCAATGTGGCATCTAAAAGCAGATGACTGTGCCGATAGTAAGAAATTCTTCAATCCCACCATATCCTTGAACAGCTACAGATACACAATTTGCCAAATTTCAGACACATCTATCTTCAAAATGTGGATAATGTGTGAAAATAACTTCACAGACTTGTTAAGTGCCCAGTAAATAAATACAGGCCAAACATGCAATTTTCTATCACTTATTTACTGATACTAACAAGGTTATGACAAGACTACAAATTTCGAGGTACGCGCAAGGGTATACAAACCCCAGGAGCCAACTCTCCCTGGCGACTATATATTGTACCGCAGGACCTAATACTTGTGGGTCTAAAGTATGGACGTTGCTTATCACCCTTCTGGAACTTACAATTTTTTATGACGCTCCTAACATCGTTTATCTGGAAAATGTGTGTACCCCCAATCATACGTACCCTGCATTTCTGCAATACCTTCATGCTCACCTCCCATAAGATAAATATTCTCACCCACTTGAATTTTGATATCATATCAAATTTTATCAGTAGTGGCCTATTGAATAATTACTTTCCTATACTTTCAAGGTGGGGCAAAGGAAAATCACGAACATTTAAGGTGAACTCCAATCAGGTACCTGGAAAGTTAGATGTAGCAAAGGTGGCCACTACATCATCTTGTGTAAAATATTGTGGTCAACTCCTTCCATTACACACAACTGACCCCCTTCTCCAGTTTCCTTACACTAAGCACACACAGATTCACAGTTTTGGCACAGCAGGAATGAACTATTTAATAAAACAGCTACTTTCTTTTATTTTATATATTTTTTGGCATGTAGGTACTGATTTAATCTCTTCTACTTTAATGTAAGTCTCACCTTTTGTGCCACACACCACCTACGCAAAGCAGTGTTCAGTCAGGCAAGGTTCATTCAATACTTTACATCAATTTCTGGGAAATACTACAACAAGCATGTCATTAAAGTTAAAGATTTAAAATTTTGGACTAAATTTGTTACATGTGATGACAACCATTAACAAACAGTGAAGCTGAATCAAATTATATCTGACAGAGACTAACATGATGCATACTTTTTCTCATTAATTTACTCCCATTAAACTATCCTTTACATGCTAATAAAAATCCAACCAAATGCAACAGTATGCAGATATTTATTTACTGCAAAGTCACTCTACATGTTTCGGGTGTCACAGCACCCATCATCAGGAGTAC
>Ga0209755_10008317_pt1 | contig 11112 bp, 9 predicted proteins | sample TergutCo191P1_FD_187301 | JGI IMG/M metagenome (GOLD analysis project Ga0209755, IMG submission 187301) | Cornitermes sp. P1 segment gut microbial communities from Petit-Saut dam, French Guiana - Co191P1 (SPAdes) (version 2) | ecosystem: Host-associated > Arthropoda: Insects > Digestive system >... | reverse complement strand
CCATGCGTTAAAAATGCCGGTTACATCGATTGTTCCGCTTGTGCGTTTTGACGAACGAATAGCCCAAAATTGTTTAAATGTTTTTGTTCCTTCGATTGAAGGCTGATTTGTTCTTGTTGTCTCATAAAGTTCGTAGCCGTTCCATGTGCCTTTCTGTGAGCTTCCGCCTGGTTTGTAGCTGCCGTAACTTTCAATGATATAAAACTCAACCAGAGGATCTTTTGACCAGCCGTATACGCACAAGTAGGAATTGTTACCTGGGGTGAATGTAGCGCTGTAGGTAATGGAAATGTTTCCAATCTGATTGTGAGACTGTGTTGAGTTGAATTTTTTTCCAACGCGCATGAGGATGTTGTTAACACCGCTCCAATTGCCGCTGAATGTACCGTTGTCATTAACAGTCATTGTGCCGGAACCACCAGAATCCTTCCAGTATTCATAATCCCAGCCGCCTTTGGATCCCGTCTTGTTTGCTGTAAAGCTTTCTGCAGCTCTTGAGTCGCTGATACCTTCGTCATCGAACGCGTCGATTTCGCTGCAGCCAGTCAAGACGAACCCGCCTGTCGCAAGTAAAATTGCCAACAGAATCATCATACTTTTTTTCATAATTTTCTTCTCCCTATACATTTTATATAACGTTCATACGAACGCTTATAGAATTGTCTCATGGGTCTGGAAATAATGCAAACTTTTTTTTCAATTTTTATGATGTTTTTCATGTTTTTTCATTTATATTGACAAGCAGGATGAATTTGTATTGAATTAGACCATAGGAGTTAAAAATGATCGAAAATCTCTTCTGGCTGGGCATTATTGGCGCAGTTTTGGCGCTAATTTTTGCTTTAATTCAAGGTATTAAGGTAATAAGGTATTCAAAAGGCAGCGAAACCGTAGAAAATATAGCCGCGGCAATTCGTACCGGCGCAGGGGCATATCTAAAACGCCAATATACCACTGTTGCGTGGTTTTTCGGGATTATGTTTATTATTTTGGGTTCACTTGCATTTCTTGGGCTTGTGAATCGTTTTGTTCCTTTCGCTTTTGTAATCGGAGGTTTTTTTACAGGGCTTTCCGGCTATATTGGCATGAAAATTGCTACGATAGCGAATTCGCGCACAACAAATGCTGCCCAGCAGGGGCTTAACAGGGGATTGCGCGTAGCTTTCTCATCCGGAACTGTAATGGGTTTTACCGTTGCAGGTCTCGGGCTTCTTGATGTTGCCGCATGGTATTTGGTTCTTGTTCATGTTTTCCGCGCTGAAACTGCGGAAATCGCGCAAACGATGATTTGCTTTGGAATGGGCGTTGCTTCGATGGCAATGTTTGCACGCGTAGGCGGCGGGATTTTTACCAAAGCAGCCGATGTCGGCGCAGACCTTGTCGGTAAGGTCGAGGCAGGTATTCCCGAAGATGATCCGAGAAACCCGGCGACTATTGCAGATAATGTCGGAGATAATGTAGGCGATGTCGCAGGAATGGGCGCCGATTTGTACGAATCTTACAGCAATGCGATTGTGGCAACCTTCGCGCTTGGTTTTGCAGCGGGATATGGGTCGGCAGGTCTTTTACTGCCGATACTGATGGCTGTAGTCGGCATACTTGCTTCCATATTGGGAACCTTTTTTGTCCGTACAAGAGAAAACGCAACACAGCAAAATCTTTTACGTTCTCTTCACATGGGAACATGGCTTGCAGCAGGGCTTTCCGCCGCCGCCGCTTTGCCTCTTACTCTTTATGTTTCAAAAATGGAAGGCGGAGCAATGGCAGATAATGCCTTGGGTATTTTTGCTTCGATATTGATTGGAATTGTCTCAGGAGTTATTCTTGGTTTCTTTACCGAGTATTATACTTCGGATCATTTTAAGCCGACGCGCGAACTTGCAGAATCAAGCGAAACAGGTACAGCTACATTGATGATCGGCGGTCTTTCGCTTGGTTTAAAATCGGCGGCATGGCCTGTGCTTACAATCGCGATTTCTGTTATTTCCTGTTTTTTTATCTGCGATGGAATGGCAAATTTTTATACAGGTCTTTACGGCATCGGAATTGCCGCCGTCGGTATGCTTGCAACTCTCGGCATAACGCTTGCGACTGACGCTTTTGGTCCTGTTGCGGATAACGCAGGCGGAATTGCGGAAATGGCAAAGCTGCCCAGGGAAGTGCGCGAGAGAACAGACGCGCTCGATTCGCTTGGCAATACAACAGCCGCAACAGGAAAAGGCTTTGCGATAGGTTCTACCGCCTTTACGGCGCTCGCGCTTTTGGTTTCCTATAAAAATGTCGCCGAAATAGAAATGATTAAAGCAGGCAAACTAGCCGAGGGCGGCGTTCTGGATTTAAACATTATTACGAATCCTGTTGTTTTAATCGGACTTTTCTGCGGAACTGCTCTGACATTTATGTTTGCATCCCTCACAGTAAGAGCAGTACACCGCGCCGCGCAAAAAGTTGTAAAGGAAGTAAGGCGCCAGTTTAAAGAAATTCCAGGTTTAATGGAAGGGGTAACGGCTCCTGATTACGCGGCTTGCGTTGATCTTTGCACAAGAGGCGCTCAAAAAGAAATGATATGGCCGTCTTTGCTTGCGATTATTACGCCTGTTGTTACAGGACTGGTTTTTGGTCCTGCCGGAGTTATCGGTTTTTTAACAGGTTTAATTGTAACAGGCTTTGCAATGGCTGTATTTATGCTGACAGCTGGCGGAGCATGGGATAACGCAAAAAAATACATTGAAAGCGGAAAACACGGCGGTAAAGGAAGCGATTGCCACAAAGCTGCGGTTATCGGCGACACTGTAGGCGATCCTTTAAAAGATACGACAGGTCCTTCCTTTAACCTTCTGATAACTCTTGCGGCAACTGTCGCCATAGTGTTTATTGGTGTAACAGTGGCGTTTTCGCTGTTTTAAAAGTTTTTTATACTGTCAATATTGATGGAAATCTCTTATAATTAAATTATATGAGATTTCCATTATTCATTTTTCTTTTAATTATTCCGTTTGTCTTTTCAGCAGCTCAGGAGAGCGAAACCGCCGAGCCTGCCGCGGCTCAGGCTCAGGTAACCGGGAGCATTGCCGAAGATACTGCGGAAACCGCTGCTGTTGAACATCCTGTTGTAATTGAACCTGCCGCCAATACAGAATTTGATGCCGTTGCATCCGCAAGCTGGAAACCCATTCGTTACGAAATTTTATGGAGCGGCGCTATTGGGAAACTGTCTTTTTTGTATAGGCTTGGGATAGCTCTCGCGCTTGTTATTACACTGATACTGTTAATCAAGCTTATTTGGTTTTTATTTAAACGGCTTAATAATAAGCTTGAGAGTCAAACCGGAACGGACAAAATAAAACCGCTTTATTTTCATAAGTATAAGGTGCTTACATCGAATCAGGTTATTGAAATAATAGAAGTTTGTCTGCGTCTGGTAAAATATTTTATAACCGCTGTACTTCTTATTCTTTCTATTCCTTTTGTGTTAAGTTTCTTCGGCGCTACAAGCAGATTTGCGTCAATATTATTCGGCTATATTTTAGACCCGATAAAAGATATTGCCATTAGTTTTGTAATGTACATTCCGAATCTAATTAAGATACTTATATTTGTTATTATTACGCATTACATAATTAAAGCGCTTAAATATTTTTCGAATCAAATTGATAAGGGAAAATTAAAGATACCGCGTTTTTATCCTGAATGGGCGTCGCCGACATTCAGAATCTTGCAGGTGCTTTTGTGGGCATTTACTGTCGCTGTTGTTTATCCTTATTTACCCGGCTCTGATTCAAAAGCATTCCAGGGCGTTTCGGTTTTTGTCGGCGTAATTTTTTCGATTGGATCATCGACAGCTATCGGAAATCTTGTTGCAGGGCTTGTTATAACATACATGCGTCCGTTTAAAATAGGCGACCGTGTTCAAATAAAAGACATAACCGGCTTTGTTGTAGAAAAAAACCTTATGGTGGTTCGTCTTAAAACACATAAAAATGAATATGTAACTTTTCCAAATCTGATGATATTGGGATCTAATATTATTAATTACAATACATCGAGCGATGAAGACGAAGAAGGTTTAATTATCTTTGCAGAAGTTACTTTCGGTTATTCAACGCCGTGGCAGACGATTCATGATATTTTAATAAGCGCCGCGCTTGCGACAGACCATGTCCAAAAAAAGCCAAAGCCCTTTGTTTTGCAGACAAAGCTTGATGATTTTTACGCATGTTATCAAATTAACTGTTATACGAAGGATGTCGCAATGGTGCCGCGGATTTATGCCATGTTGTATGAAAATATCCAGAATGGTTTCCGCGAATCCGGTCTGGATTTGACTTCTTCGCATTACAGGGTGATATCGAAACAGTAAAGTGTTGAAATTTTACGGTATTTGTATTAAAATTACAGTATGCCTAATTTTAAGAAGTGTTTGATTCTCGTATTGTTTACGCTGCTTCTGGCGGCGTGTCAGAGCTCGCAGATAAAAGAGACGCCGGAGCCGGAAAACACAGAATTTGCAGAAATGCGCCCTGAAAACCGCAATCCTGATGAGCTTACGGTAGCCTTTTCCCGCCATGATATAGAACTGGATTTCCGTCAATCTTACTTTGCGAGCGAAGCGCAGATTTTTACCGCTATATATGAAGGTCTTTTTACATATCACCCTGTTTCTCTGGAACCTGTTCCGGCTTTGGCGGAAAAATGGGATTTGTCCGATGATAAAATGCAGTGGACTTTTACAATTCGCAGGAACGCGCGTTTTTGGAACGGCGATGCGATAAGAGCGGAGGATTTCCGCGCCGCATGGATTTCGCTGCTTGATCCAAAAAAAGAATCGCCTTATTCCAGCTTTTTTGACGTTATCGAAGGCGCGAGGGATTACCGCAACGGAAAGGAAAAGGATGCGAAAAAAGTCGGCATAACGGTTGTTGACGATAAAACCCTGGTTATAAAATTAAATTCTCCAGCCGCATTTTTCCCCGCTATGCTTTGCCATCATTCATTCAGCCCGATCCATCCTTCCATGATAAACAGAAAAGACTGGTCGCCGCAGAAAAATCAAAAGAATTGGAAACCTCCTGTTTCCAACGGTCCGTTTAAAATTATTTCCATGGACAATGACAGTATTGTTATGCAAAAATGCAATCAATACTGGGACAGGGATCGCGTTGCGCTTAAAAAAATTATTATTAAATTTGCGGAAACTGCAGAGGCTGCTTCTCATCTTTGGAATTCCGGAGAAGCCCGCTGGATATCGGGAGACGTAAATGTTGAAGCGCTGACAGACCGTTCCGGTTTGCAGGTGAATGTAATGTTTGCCACTCATTATTATTTTATTCGCAGCTCGCAAAAACCCTGGAATGATCACAGAGTCCGCAGGGCAATGGTTCTCGTTCTGCCATGGGAGGAAATCCGCAGCAATTATTATCTTCCGGCTCAAACATTAATTTTCCCTGTAGGCGGATACCCGGAAGTTAAAGGCATATCTGAATCAAATTTAGAAGAAGCAAAAAGATTGATGGCGGAAGCAGGCTATGCAAACGGCATAAAAACCCCTGAGCTTGTTATTCGGCTGACGCCTTCGCGCGAAGCTTCCCGCCTGGGAGCGATAATGGCTAATGCGTGGAAAGAACTGCTTGGTTTTAATGTGCGCGTAGAAATTATTCCATACGATATGTATTTTCAGACAATGAAAGAAGACGGCTATACGGTAGGTTCCTGCACATGGATCGGCGATTTTGCTGACCCTTACGCGTTTTTGCAGATGTGGCGCCGCGATTCAAATTTAAATGACGCGCGTCATGATGATGCAGATTACGAAGCGCTGATAGAAAAATCAATGATTGAAGAAGGCAAGAAACGCATGGAGACTCTCGCAGAAGCTGAAAAACTTTTATTGGACAGGGGAACGGTACTGCCGATTTTTTATAATCCTGCTTTGAATATTATTGATACAGGAGAAATTGACGGCTGGTTTGCAAATGCGCTTGATATTCACCCGTTTAAATATATGTCTTTTAAATCGTTCCGTCCGCTTCCCGGCGTTGCAATGAGAATGTAATGATTAAAACAGGTCTGGGATATGACATTCACCGCCTAAAAAAAGGAAGACGTTTTCTTCTTGCAGGCGTTGAGATTCCTTTTTCCAGGGGAGAGGACGGTCACTCAGACGGAGATGTTCTTGCTCACGCCGTGTGCGATGCTCTTCTTGGCGCCAGCGCGCTTGGAGATATAGGAGAATTTTTTTCGCCTTCCGACCCTGCGTGGAAAGACGCGGACTCCATGAAACTTTTGCGCGATGTTTACGAACGCGTTAAAAAATCCGGCTGGAAAATTGTTAACCTTGACTGCGTAATTATCTGCGAAAAACCAAAGGTGCTTACTTTCCGCGATGCAATTCGAAAATCTTTGTCTGAAGTATTGGAAACTGCGCCTGAAAATGTTTTTGTAAAAGGCAAAACAAAAGAAGGATTAGGCTCTGTAGGGCAGGGGAAGGCGATTGAAGTTTTTGCGCAGTGTCTGCTTGAAAAATGAATAATATAGATTGGACTAATATATTTAAAGCTCTGGAAAAATGGAGAGATAATCTTGGCGCGGAGGATCCGTCTGTAACTACAGTAGCGGAAAATTACCGCCGTGATCCATGGGCGGTTCTTGCCTCTACCATTTTAAGTTTACGCACAAAAGATGAAGTAACTATTTTAGCTTCGCAGCGTCTTTTGGAAAAGGCGAAAAACCCGGAAGAATTAAATAATTTAAAACAAGCGCAGATAGAAAAATTAATTTATCCCGTTGGATTTTATCATAACAAAGCTGCTTCATTAAAAAAAATCGTTAAAATACTTCTTGAACAATATAAAGGCAAGGTTCCCGCCGCAATGGAAGAACTGCTTGCATTGCCGGGAGTCGGCAGAAAAACAGCTAATCTTGTGTTAACAGAAGCCTTTGATATAGACGCATTATGCGTTGATATTCATGTTCACAGGATTTCCAATCGGTGCGGATGGTTAAAGAGCAAAAACCCGGAAGAAACGGAAATGACTCTGCGTGAAATTTTGCCTGTTAAATACTGGAAAAGAATAAATTACCTTCTGGTTCTTTACGGGCAAAAACTCTGCCGTCCTGTAAGCCCGTTTTGCTCGTGCTGTGTGATTGAAAAATATTGCCCGCGTAATAACGTTGACAAAAGCAGATAAAAAAATGGGAATGAGAAATGAATATCTCATTTCTCATTCCGCATTTTTACTGCCGGTTTGCTTTTGCGGGCGGTTTGGAAATGAGCTTGAGCGTTTTTGCTAATGTTTTATTATTAGCCGCTTTTGCAAGGTCAAATTCCATCTGCGCAAGAAGCCATTGTTCCGGTTTCGTAGAAAAATACTTTGCAAGACGGACAGCGATAGACGTCGTGATCCTGCTTTTGTCAAGGCTGATAAGCCTTAATGCGGTCTGACTGCACTTGATCTCTTTTGAAAGTCTGTTACAGTTAATATCGTGCTTGTCGATAAATTCCAAGAGCATAGACCCTGGTGTTTGATTTGTTTTTGGCATATTAACTCCTTAAAATCAAATATAATAAAATCGATCTTAGAAGTCGAGGACTTTTTTTGTTTTTTTATAAGTTTTCTTTTTTCCAGAAAGCTTTTCCGCTTTTTTTGCCGGCGAAGATCAAGTGCTCCTTAAAATCAGCTAATTTTAAAGTATTTACTGCAATTTCATAACTGCCGTTAATTTGATCTGCGCGGTGAGCGTCTGCTGTAATTATTACAGGTATATTGAATTCTTTAATTATTCGCAAAAACGTTAAAGAAGGATAAACATCATTTGTTTTTTTTCTGTTTATGCCTCCTGTATTAACTTCAATTATAATTCCGGCTTGTGCCGCTTTTTGCGCAATTTCTCTTTGCCGCGCAATTTCTTCTTCTTCCTTCCAATAATTTTTTCCTTGACAATTCTTTTTTAAAAGATCTGCATGTCCAAGTATGTCAAAGCCGCCTTTCTCGATCATTTCCGCCTGCGCGTCATAATATCTATGCATTAAAGCCGCAGCGTCACCGTTAAAACCGTCTCTGAGCCCCGCTTCAAATTCATCTTTGGAACCGTCTACAGTAAAAAATTTCGCTCCGTTTTCGGGGAAAAGATAATGAACGCTGCCGATGATATAATCCAGATTTAACGCCGTAATATCGCTGTCCAGCGGAGAGCGTCTGTTCTTGATGTAATCCGCTTCAAATCCAAGATAAACGTCAATTTTACCCTGCCAGCGTTCTCTTGCTGCAAGAACTTCTGCGGTATATTTATGAACTTTGTCATCTTTTAAATTCCAAGTGCTTTCACTTTCTATTTGTTTTTCTATCGGCGCATGGGCGCTGAAGCCAATAGCGCAAAGATTTCTTTCGTAAGCTGTCCGGCACATTGTTTCTATGTCATCTTTGCCGTCGCAAAAAATAGTATGAGTGTGAATACTGCAAAATTGATTGTTTGCGTTCATTTATTTAACCCCTTTTTTAAGTGCGCCGCTTTTTTTATCATATTGATTATTTGCAGAGAATTCTACAAGTTTGTTTTTTGGAACATGGCTTAACGAATTTAATTCTTCTATTTTATCCCTGTTTCCCGTCACCAAAATAAGTCCGTTTTCTGAGCACCCATAACGCCCGTAAAGATTATCAGGCAACGGAAAAGCATCAGATATAATGCGCGCACCGCCGCTTTCATGTTTTCCTGTCAGTAAATAGCTGAAAACCAGCCTGTCTTTCGGCAGTTTCGCGGCAGCAGAAAGCCTGTGAAGCTCTTTTGGCGCGTCGTAAGCCTCAAAAGCGAAGTGACACCAGCGTTTTTTTGTGTCTATCCAGTTTCGCCCGCGAATTGTATTGGCAGTTTTGTTTATGAATGGGCAAGGTTCAGTGTGAGTGCAGGGAGAGGAGGGCAGACGGTTTAATTTGATAAACTCATCGCGCAAAAGCGAAATAAATTTGCCGGATTGCGGGACGCCGGGTTCGACTGTTAAAATCGAAGCGTTTGGCAAAGCTTCGCTTCCCATGTAAATTGAAGCTTTTTCTGCCATAAGCCTTAATCCCTCCCTGTTATTGTGAGGGATGTTTTCGTAGATTTCATTGAACATATTTACCGAGCAGACAAGAGCAGCCTGTTTTCGTTTTTGATGCGCGGATTTTTTGAATTTTCTTATATCGATATCTTCTTTTATTAAATTGATCTTCCAGGAACATTCGTTTTTTACCGCGCTGCTGTTAGCAGCATTGCTGCTTAGCGCATTAAAAAATTTTTTGCCCGCATCCAGAACGGGACCGCTTCTGTCGATACAATTTATTTCGAGGGGGAGGTTTCTGAATTCAGGGCGCGATATCCAGAGCGCCGACGTAAAAGTGAGGGGACCGCAGCCTAAATCTGTAATTGTGTCATCGCGCGAAAGGTTAATATCCAGAGCCGGCAGAAGGAGGCACAGACGGTAAATATTCCACGGCAGAAAGTAATGAAGATATGCGGATAAATAATTGGGACGCGTAAGGTAGGAAAGGGATCGCTCGCCGCGTTTGTTTGTAAGAAGACGCGATAATTCCGCGATATTGGAAGGAAGTTTGCTTTTATACTTTGCCGGAATCGGAAAAGTATTGCTTATTATTGCAGGAAGAGAATTTAAAATATTTTTACTTTCTTTGTGCAATTTACTTTTCCTTTTCTTTTTTAAATGTACCAGACAACAAAGAAAAAAGTCAACACAATATTCCCCCAGACAACCTCAACCTTTTTTATTATTCTTACACTTAAATGAATACAATTATTCACGAATGTATTCTGCAAAAGTTCTATGAGCTGAACCATCTCCTCCTTGGTATTCATCAATAACTATTTCAGTTTTTTCATATCTGATTGTATTAAAATCTTTATAAAACCATTTAATAGAACCTTGGTGTATAGTTCCATCTATAGTAATATCTAATATAGTTTTACCATCGCTTAATACTTTAAAATTATATTCTCTGTTAATTAATTCATGAATACCTTTCCCTGACAAAAAACCATTATCGTTAAAAGTTATATCCAAAATACTGGAAATATTATTTTGTTCTTTCCATAACTCTGGTAATTTTATATCCAAACCTTCTTCTTTAAGATTAACAATTCCATAATTAATCAATTTAAATTTTCCTGAATATGGTTTTTGATAATCAGAAGTTAAGGCTATAACTTCCAAAGGTATTGGCTTATCGCTATATCCAACAAACTTACAATCCAACCACCAACCATCGTAGTAAGAAAATATAATATTTTTATCTCCATACCTAAATGTTTGAAATTCATCATCAAGAAATCTAATAACTGTATTAGCGCCTCTAAAATCAAAAAAATAATTTACAAATCCATCTGTTTTCTCATCATATTCAATATTATGATGCACTTTATCAAGAATTATTGATTCCTTCACAATAATTTCTTTGTTAACCATATCAATCTTTTTCACAATCGGAAAATCATTCTCAATAATCATCATAAAGATATAATCGGGATAACCTGAATTATTTACCGGAGAAAAATAATAACCCTGTTTATTCTTTAATATTTCGATATATTTTTTTTGGCTTTCAGGCTTTCTTGAATTTAAATTTTCGGTTTTTCTTTTTGTTATTTCTTCCTTTCTAGTCTTTCCTTCTTCTGCTGCTTGCATTATTTTTTCCCATCTATTTGGTTCTTTTTTTATATTGCAAGCTATACATGAAAAAAATATTAAAAAAGCCGCTAAAATACGATAAAAATATTTATTAATAATATTCATACTTTATAATAAATAAATAATTAATAAATGTCAAGTTTATTTCAACAATCGATATACAAATTTATATAAAAGGAATTAAATTAGGGTGTTGCTTCTAAATCCTTTGTGTCTCCGTGTGAATCTCTTCTCCTCACCAACCTCTATTTCTTCTTCCTCAACACCACCGTTGAAATAAAGCCTTGCCAAGTTATAAATCACCAGCCTATACCTTTTCTTTTCTGCCGTCACCGTGTATTCTGTACCTATTGCCATCTTCATCATCAATAATAAAATAATCATTATAAAATATTAACCTTTTTCTGCCTCCCAGATGAAATGATTGTGTCCAT
>Ga0209755_10008316_pt1 | contig 11113 bp, 22 predicted proteins | sample TergutCo191P1_FD_187301 | JGI IMG/M metagenome (GOLD analysis project Ga0209755, IMG submission 187301) | Cornitermes sp. P1 segment gut microbial communities from Petit-Saut dam, French Guiana - Co191P1 (SPAdes) (version 2) | ecosystem: Host-associated > Arthropoda: Insects > Digestive system... | reverse complement strand
TAGGTTATTGTATGCAGCCGCTTCTGTCAAATGCAACCACAGGTTGCGCAAATTCCACAAACTATTGCTTGAGTGCAACCAAACAATCCCCTATAATCGCAGCAAAGGAGTGATTATAATGACACTTGGCGAAAAAATCCATGCATTAAGAAAACAAAACAACCTCTCACAAGAACAACTAGCCGACAAAATTCTGGTAACAAGGCAAGCAATTTCAAAATGGGAACTTTCCGAAAGCCTCCCCGATGTGAACAACATCATACAATTAAGCGACCTATTCAACGTCTCCACAGACTACCTGCTGAAAAACGGCGCATACTCAACCCCCGAAGCCCCCGAGTCTCCGCCGCAACCCCCGCCAAAACCCGCCAATCCCCCGCGCAAGAAAGCATATTGGGACGCAATGCTTGCCGTAGGCATTTTGGGCGTTGTATTTTCAAGCATAAGCGGCTTCCTGAGAAACCAGCACGCAAACGTATTATTCCCCATCGCCGGCGTGGCTGTGATGCTTAGCATAATTGTCGCCTTCACGCTGATGCTCAAACCCCACGCACCCACCATAAACCTGCGGATAGGAGGAATCGCAACCAATGTGGGCATCCTCACCATAATGCCCGCCGGCATCCCCGGTCTTTTCAGATTCCATCAAGCCAACACAATCCTGTCATACGCAAGCATAATGGCATGGATAGGCATTGCCGTAACCGCCCTGTGGATTGTATCCCAATTCATAAACATAAAATCGCTTTTGTCAAAAAGACCAAAACCCGACGACATGCTCACAAATGTGCTGAAGTCAACCGAGGAGCAACCGGGGCAGAATGGGTAATAATTGTAATCGTCAAACGCAGCGACATAAGATAATAAAAAAGGCGCGGTGAAAACAAAGTTCATCCCGCCTTTTTTTGCTTCAAAAAATATCCGAATGCGTGCCTGTGCTGTGAAGTGATAAAATCAATTCATTTTCAAGAATGCGGTACACCACCAACCAATTTTGAATCGTGAAGTTTCAACGGGTTTGTATTTGAACTCACTCATCATCATTTTCCCACGACTTAAATAATTCACAAGGCGTCGCATACACCTTTGCCGTTCCGCTCTTAATCGCCGCGTCAATTTCGGCGGCATCGCGCAGAAGTTCCTCTGCATAAGTTTGTCAATGCGAATGTTATATGTCGTGCTTGTTGCCATATAATCACCTCGGCACACGTGTGTCACATCGTCAACAATTTAATTAATCACATGGTCCACGCATTGCAAAATTGTCAATATCAAAACCGCCCATTTTATCGGTGACGTAGGCGTATGCGGTTTTGGACAAATTGAACATGGTGTGGGTGTCTTTGCATTCAAAAGCTGATTTCATTAGCCCGATAAAGTTCGGGTCGTTGTGTGGCGGCAAGCCGTATTTATTGAAGTAATTTTCATCTGTCAGCCATGTGTAAAGCTTGTGATGGCTTGGCACAGGTGAACCTACATATTTTGAATACAACTCAAAAGCATGTCGCATGAAGCTGAAGAATTTCGCCGTAAAATCGGGGGTTTTATTTGAATAAGCGCGACATAGTTCGTCGTGACTGTCCCACATGTTATACAGTCCTGTTTTTATGTTGAACTCGCTCATTTTAGGAAATACTTGGGTTAGTTTTTTGTGGCAATAATCCAGTATCTTTTCGGCGGCGGAGTTTTTGTTGAAAATGACGATTCCGCCCAAGAGCATGTTTATTTCTGTTAGGTCAACGCTTGCGTAGTTGTCGTCAATGTATTTTTTTACTTGCTGTGGCGGGTTGGCAAAATATTCAATAAGAAGCCCGTCAAGTCTCTTATTTCCGCGTTCGCGCCATGTGGTTGCTTCGCTTAGGATTACAAATAAATCTATGTCGGAAAACTCGTCCGCATTGCCAAAGGCATGACTTCCTGTTAAGAATACGGCTTCAATGTCATCCTTAAATTTGCAAGAATCAATGAATTTTTTTGCCGTTATTTCCCATTTTTCCATGTGAGCATCCCGCCTTTCATGTTTTGCACACTATACAGCAATTTCATAGCAATTTCAAAACTTGCAAATTTTTTGCGAAATTTTTGCAAAAGTTGTTGACATTATCCAAGGAAGGTGTATAATACCACTTTGTCAGCATTTCTAAGAATTTGTCAGGAACAAATCGGACACAGTGACACGCCCGGGTGCGTGAACAGAAACCGTAATGGAGGGTACCACATGCAAAGCCAGAAAATACGCATTAACCTGAAAGCTTACGACCACAAGCTTATTGACCAATCGGTGGTACAAATTATAGACACGGCAAAGCGCACGGGTGCTGAAATATGCGGCCCAATTCCGCTTCCGACTAAAAAGGAAATCGTAACTATTTTGCGCGCAGTTCATAAGTACAAAGACAGCCGCGAACAGTTTGAAATGCGTACGCATAAGCGTCTTATTGACATTCTTTTGCCAACGCCCAAAACCGTTGACGCCCTCACCCGTTTGGACTTGCCCGATGGTGTGGACATCACGGTAAAGATAATGTAATCGGAGGCGCGTATTCATGAAAAAAGCGATTATCGCCAAGAAAATTGGCATGACACAAATATTTGCCGAAAACGGGCAAGTGATTCCCGTAACGGTTCTTGAAGCCGGTCCCTGTGTGGTCGTGCAGAAGAAAACAGTTGAAAAAGACGGATATGCCGCATTGCAAGTGGGCTTCGGCAGCGTTAGACCAAAGCTTTTAAATAAGCCTCAAAAAGGTCATTTCGACGCAAACTTGGGCGCGAATGCCGCACCCCTTCGCACATTAAAAGAGCTTCGCCTCGACGATTGCGACCAATTTGAAGTAGGCGCGGAAATAAAAGCAGATTTCTTTGAAGGCGGCGAACGTGTAGACGTTGTTGCAACATCAAAAGGTAAGGGCTTCCAAGGCTCTATCAAGCGTCACAACCAACATCGCGGTCCTCTTACCCACGGTTCCAAGCACCATCGTGCAATTGGTGCAATGGGTTCCGGCGGAACAACCCCCGGTAGGGTTCGCAAGGGTAAAAACATGCCCGGTCACATGGGCGCAAGAAGAACAACCATTCAAAATCTTGAAGTTGTCCGCACGGATGCCGAAAAGAATCTGATTCTTATAAAAGGCGCGATTCCGGGAATCAAAGGTGCTTTGGTTGAAATCAAAAGCACAGTAAAAGTATAAGGAGCGTGTAAGTCGTGGCTACAGTAGCAGTTAAAAACATACGCGGCGAGTCCGTGGGCAATATCGACTTAGACGATGCCCTGTTCGGCGTAGAGATAAATAAACATGCTGTCCATATGGCAGTAATTCAATATCTTGCCAACAAAAGGCAAGGAAATAAAAGCAGCAAAACCCGTGCGGAAGTTCGCGGCGGCGGACGCAAACCCTGGCGTCAAAAAGGCACAGGTCGCGCTCGTCAAGGCTCAACCCGTTCACCTCAATGGACAGGCGGCGGCGTTGTTTTCGCACCAAAGCCCCGTGATTTTTCTTTCAAGCTCAATAAAAAGCTGAAAAGGCTTGCTCTCAAATCGGTTCTGACCGACAAGGTGCAAAACGAGAAGCTTATCGTTCTCGACAGTCTTGAGCTTCCCGAAATTAAAACAAAAGTTATGGCGGGCGTTTGTACAAGCCTTAAGCTTGACACCGCGCTCATCGTAATGGACGGCTCTAACGACAATGTGGTTGCATCTGCAAAAAACATCCCAAGCATCAAAACAGCGGGCGTAAACACAATTAATGTATACGATATCCTTCATTATGACAGCTTGGTAATTACCAAAGCCGCCATCGAAAAAATGCAGGAGGTGTACGTATAATGGCTGATTTAAAATATTACGACGTTCTGTTCAAGCCCCTCATGACAGAAAAAAGCATGGCACTTCTCGAGGAGCAAACGTATTCCTTCTATGTACACCCCGATGCAACAAAGACGCAAATCAAGGAAGCGGTCGAAAGGCTTTTCCCCAACACAAAGGTTGCGTCCGTAAACACAATGAACTCGCACCCCAAAAAGCGTCATCGCCGCGGGTACAAGCCTGGCGCGACGGCAAAGCGCAAGAAAGCAATCGTGAAATTAACCCCCGGAAGTAATCCCATCGAATACTTTGAAGGAATATAAGCCGGCGTAAAGGAGCATAACCATGGGCGTAAAACGCTATAGACCCATAACCCCCTCTCAACGGCAAATGACGGTTTCCGACTTTGCGGAAATCACGAAGTCAACGCCGGAAAAGAGCCTTACCGTTCACCTGAAAAAGCATTCGGGGCGCAACGGGCAAGGTAAAATCACCGTAAGACACAGGGGCGGCGGGGCAAAAATAAAGTATCGTATAATCGACTTCAAACGCGACAAAGACGGCGTACCCGCCAAAGTTGCCGCAGTGGAATATGACCCCAATCGTACCGCAAACATCGCGCTCCTGCACTATGCCGACGGCGAGAAACGCTATATTATTTCTCCAAAGGGCGTAACGGTAGGTGACACGCTCATGAGCGGCGCGGAGGCGGAAATTCGCCCGGGCAATGCCATTCCCATGAAGATAATCCCCGTGGGAACGGAAATCCACAATATCGAAATGAAGCCCGGCAAAGGTGCGCAATTAGTGCGCTCCGCAGGAAACGTGGCACAGCTTATGGCTAAAGACGAAAAATACGCCACGGTGCGCCTCCCGTCCGGGGAAATGCGTCTTGTGCCCGTAAATTGCCGCGCAACAATAGGGCAAATTGGTAATCTTGACCACGAGCTTATCAACATCGGTAAAGCAGGTAAAAAGCGTCACATGGGTATCAGCCCAACCGTTCGCGGTTCGGTCATGAATCCCAACGACCACCCCCACGGCGGCGGTGAAGGACGCGCTCCAATTGGACGCCCTGCGCCCTCAACACCTTGGGGCAAGCCGGCTCTCGGTTACAAAACCCGTAAGAAAAACAAGCACAGTAATAAATATATTGTCCGCAAACGCGGTTCTAAGTAGGAGGTTAATATGGGTAGGTCATTAAAAAAAGGGCCGTTCTGTGACGACCACCTCATGAAAAAAGTTGTAGCTCAAGAAGGCTCGACAAATAAATCTGTTATCAAAACCTGGTCGCGCCGCTCTACAATCTTTCCCGAAATGATTGGCTTCACCATAGCCGTTCACGATGGGCGCAAGCACGTGCCCGTGTATATCACCGAAGACATGGTCGGGCATAAACTTGGCGAGTTTGCCTCAACCCGCACATATCGCGGTCACGGCAAAGACGCAGAGAAAAAGAGCAGAGTGAAATAGGAGGGCAATCATGGCAAGCAGAAGTCAGTTTAAGCAACAAAGAAATAAAGAAAACCGTGAAACCCGCCCCCACGCTACCCACAAATTTGCTCGTATATCCGACCGCAAAGCGCGAATCGTTTTAGAGGAAGTTAAAGGTAAGGGCGTAATTCAAGCGCAAGCTTTGCTTCAATACAGCCCCAGATACGGCGCGTATCTCATAGGAAAAATCCTAAAATCCGCCATGGCTAACGCAGAGGAAAACCATTCCCTTGACGTAAGCGAACTGTATATAGAAGAAGCAATCGCAAACCAAGGACCGACCCTGAAGCGCATCCAACCCCGTGCCAAAGGCAGGGCATACAGAATCAACAAGCGCACAAGTCACATCACAATCATTTTAAATGAAAGGCAATAGGTGATTTCATGGGTCAAAAAGTAAATCCCCACGGTCTGCGGCTGGGTATCAATAAAGAATGGGATTCCGTGTGGTACGCGGAGAAGGATTTCGCCAAGTACCTTTTGGAAGACAATATTCTTCGTAAATTCCTTAAAAAGAAATTGGAAAACGCAAAGTTGGCGCGTATCACAATCAAACGCACAACCGACCGCGTAAAAATAACGCTTCACACCGCAAGCCCCGGTATCATCATCGGGCGCAACGGTCAAGCCATTCAAGAGCTGACAGCGGAAGTTCAAAAGCTGACAGAGCAAAAGGCTGACGTGGAAATTTTTGAAATCAAACGCCCTGAACTCAACGCTCAACTTGTGGCAGAGGTCATCGCAAAAGATTTGGAAAACCGCGTAACATTCCGCCGTGCAATGAAACAGGCAATGCAGCGCGCAATGAAAAACGGCGCACGCGGAATTAAATGTGCCACGGCAGGACGCCTCGGCGGCGCGGAAATTGCCCGCACCGAAAGCTATCACGAAGGCACAATCCCCCTTCAAACACTGCGTGCAGATATCGACTACGGCTTTGCCGAAGCTCATACCACCTACGGCAAACTTGGCGTAAAAGTGTGGTTGTATAAAGGCGAAGTTCTTCCCGGTCAATATCGCGCAAACCGCGAACGGGGAGACAGACGGGAAGGAGCTGGCGATTATGCTAATGCCAAAAAGGGTAAAAAGACGCAAGCAGTTTCGCGGTCGAATGACCGGAAAGGCTCTGCGCGGTAATAAAATCACCTATGGGCAATATGGCATCGTAGCCATGGAGCCTTGCTGGATAACAGCCAATCAAATCGAAGCTGCCCGTATCGTAATGAATCGTACAATGAAACGCGGCGGTAAGGTATGGATAAAAATTTTCCCCGACAAGCCGGTAACACAAAAACCTGCCGAAACCCGTATGGGTAGCGGTAAGGGTTCGCCGGAATACTGGGTGGCAGTTGTAAAGCCCGGGCGTGTAATGTTTGAAATCGCAGGTGCCGACGAGGAAGTTTCCCGTCGTGCATTAAAGCTGGCTTCTTACAAGTTGCCCATCAAATGTAAAATAGTGTCAAGGGCAGAACTTGAAGCCATTTTGGCAGAACAAGACGCCCCCGCGGCACAAGCACAATAATAAGGAGGCTGGGGTAAATGAAATCAAAGAAATACCTGGAGTCCCTTAAAGATAAATCCGTGGAAGAATTAAAAGTTGAACTTGTTTCCAGCAAAAAAGAACTGTTCAACCTGCGCTTCCAAAACGCCACCAACCAACTGGACAACACGGCGCGAATCGGCGAAGTTCGCAAGAATATTGCCCGCATACAAACCGTAATGACACAGCGTGCTAAAGGCTTGGGAGGTAAATAATGGAGACTCGTAATTTGCGCAAAACCCGCGTAGGCAGGGTTGTAAGCGATAAAATGGACAAAACAATCGTGGTTGCGGTGGAAAACCGCGTTAGACACCCCGTAATCGGAAAAATCGTAAAACGCACCTATAAACTGAAAGCCCACGACGAAACAAACCAGTGCGGCATCGGCGACAGAGTGCGCGTAATGGAAACCCGCCCCCTCTCAAAAGAGAAACGCTGGCGTTTGGTTTCAATAATCGAGAAAGCCAAGTAGGAGGCGTTAATCGTGATACAACAGGAAACGCGGCTTCGTTCCGCGGATAACTCCGGCGCGAAAGAATTGCTGTGCATTCGCGTGCTTGGCGGCAGTAAACGTCGTTACGGTAATGTTGGAGACATAATCGTATGCTCGGTTAAGGATGCAACGCCCGGCGGCGTGGTAAAAAAGGGCGAAGTTGTTAAGGCAGTAATCGTTCGCACAGTAAAAGGTCTAAGCCGTCCCGATGGTTCATCCATCCGTTTTGACGAAAACGCCGCTGTTATAATCAAAGAAGACAAAACCCCACGCGGTACACGTATCTTTGGTCCGGTTGCAAGAGAACTTAGGGAGAAGCAATTCACCCGCATAGTATCTCTCGCGCCCGAAGTATTATAAAGGGGTGTGTAAATCATGAACAATAAAGTTAAGCTTAAACGCGGTGACATGGTTCAAGTAATCGCGGGCAAAGAAGTTGGACGCACAGGTCGTATTCTTCTAATCGACCGTGAAAAAGGCAAAATAGTGGTGGAAGGGCTTAACATGCAAACAAAGCATCAAAAGCCAAACCGTGCCAACCAAACCGGTGGCATAACCCGCCGTGAAGCTCCCCTGCACGTCTCAAACGTAATGTATCTGCACAAAGACAAGCCAACCCGCATTGGATATAAGCTTGAAACAACCGACGGTAAAGTTGTGAAGAAGCGTTACGCAAAATCAACGGGAGAGCTTATTGACTAGGAGGTAGGCGCAATGTCTCGTTTAAGAGGTATATACGATACTGAAATCATTGACGGCATGATGAAAAAATTCGGTTACAAGAATAGATTAGCCGTGCCTAAAATCGAAAAAGTAGTAGTAAATATCGGACTTGGTGAAGCCAAGGAAAACGCAAAGGTTATCGAACACGCAACGGGAGACTTGGCAATAATCACAGGTCAAAAAGCGGTTGTAACCAAGGCGAAGAAATCAATTTCGGCGTTTAAGCTTCGTGCCGGAATGCCCGTAGGTTGCAAAACAACCCTTCGCGGCGCGAAAATGTACAGCTTTGTGGATAGGCTCATTAATGTGGCAATCCCCCGTGTGCGTGACTTCCGCGGCGTAAGCGCGGATGCATTTGACGGGCGCGGCAACTACACGCTGGGCATCAAAGAACAGTTGATTTTCCCGGAAATCTCCTTTGATAAGATAGATAAACTGCGCGGCATGGAAGTGGTTTTTGTAACCACAGCCAAAACCGACGAGGAAGCGCGTGAACTGCTCTCCCTTTTCGGAATGCCGTTCATTCGCCCTAACTAGGAGGAAACTTTCATGGCAAAAAAGGCATTAGTATTAAAAGCCAAAAAAACACCAAAATTCGCCGTTAGGGCATACAGACGTTGCAATATTTGCGGGCGTCCCCATGCGACTTTGCGCAAATACGGCATTTGCCGCATCTGCTTCCGCGAGTTGGCTTACAAAGGTCAAATTCCGGGCGTGCGTAAAGCTTCGTGGTAGTCGCTGCGCGACGGTTATATCCGTAAGTGCAGGTTACAGAATTGTATTGAATTATAGCTAGGAGGATTGCCCATGTTGTCCGATCCTATTGGGGATATGCTCACCAGAATCCGCAACGCGAACATGGCAAGGCACACAACCGTAGACATGCCTTCATCTAAAATGAAGGAAGCCATCGCGACCATTTTGGTCAAGGAAGGCTATGTCAAAGGTTATGAAATAGTACCAAACGGCGTTAAAAAAACCATGCGTATCACCCTCAAATATGGCCGCACAAAGAGTGAGAAGGTCATCGCGGGGTTAAAGCGTATCTCCAAACCGGGGCTTAGGGTTTATGCCAACTGCGAAGATTTGCCCAAAGTTCTTAACGGACTTGGGTTGGCAATTGTGTCCACAAACAAAGGCGTTCTAACCGACAAAGAAGCCCGTAAAGAGGGCGTTGGCGGCGAAGTGCTGGCTTTCGTGTGGTAAAATCGCTTTCTTCAAAAAGACCAAAAAAGGGAGGTGCAGAACATGTCAAGAATCGGTAAGCTTCCGGTGGTCATACCCGCAGGGGTTACGATTGACCTTAAAGAAGGAAATATGCTGACGGTAAAAGGACCAAAAGGCACTTTAAGCCGCAGACTTTCCCCCGACATGAACATCGCACAAGAAAACGGTCAGTTAGTCATAACTCGCCCGAATGATTTGAAGAGATTCAAGGCTTTGCACGGCTTAACCCGTACACTCATCAACAACATGGTTGTTGGCGTGACAGAGGGCTACACAAAGCGTTTGGAGATAAACGGCACGGGTTACAGAGCCGCAAAAGCAGGCAATAAGCTGACCCTAAACTTGGGTTATTCCCATCCCGTTGAAATGACAGACCCCGAGGGCGTTGAAAGCGTTGTCGAGGGTAACAACAAAATCGTAATTTCCGGCATAGACAAGGAAAAAGTAGGTCAATATGCCGCCAATATACGTGAAAAAAGACCCCCCGAGCCTTATAAAGGCAAGGGTATCAAGTATGAAACCGAGCATATCAGGCGCAAAGCCGGTAAAGCCGGTAAGAAATAAGGGCAGGTGAGTAGGCATGATAAATAAACCGTCACGCGCCGTTGCGCGTAAGAAGCGTCATTATAAAATGCGCCGCCATTTATCGGGAACAGCAGCAAGACCGCGCCTGTCCGTGTTTAAGTCCAACAAATATATTTATGCGCAGCTCATAGACGATGTTGCCGGAAATACCCTTGCCAGCGCGTCAACAATGGACGCCGCCTTGGTGAAATCCGCAGGCTTAAAATCCACGTCCAATTTGGATGCGGCAAAAGCCGTGGGCACTCAAGTGGCAAAAAAAGCCTTGGACAAAGGCATCGACACCGTTGTATTCGACCGTGGAGGCTATATTTATCACGGTAAAGTTGCGGCACTTGCTGATGCGGCTCGTGAAGCCGGTCTCAAGTTCTAGGAAAAGGAGTATTGCTATGGCTATGAAAAAGATAGATGCAAACGCCTTGGACTTAAAAGACCGGGTAGTAGCAATTAACCGCGTAACAAAAGTAGTAAAAGGCGGGCGTACTTTCCGCTTTGCGGCTCTTGTTGTCGTGGGCGATGAAGCCGGGCATGTAGGCGTTGGGCTTGGAAAAGCCAACGAAATTCCCGAGGCAATTCGCAAAGGCAAGGAAGACGCCAAAAAGAATATGATTTTCTTCGAGAAAAACGAAAACGATTCTCTCTACCACGAAATTATCGGGAACTTCGGCGCAGCTAAAGTTGTAATGCGCCCCGCCCCCGAAGGAACCGGGCTTATTGCCGGAGGTGCCGTTCGCGCTGTTATGGAGCTTGCGGGCGTTCGCAACGTTGTTACCAAGTCAATTGGCTCCAACAATAAACACAATGTCGTAAAAGCCACATTGTCAGGGCTTAAACTTATTAAAACTCCGTCTCTTGTGGCACGGCTTCGCGGTATTCCCGTGGAAGAGATTTATGAAGTGAGGAATTCCTAATGTTGAAAATTACATTGGTGCGTTCACCCATCGGCGCGAAGCCCAAGCACAGGGCAACCGTACAAGCACTCGGCTTGCGCAAACTTCACGCCACTGTTGAACAAAAAGACAACCCTGCTATCAGGGGTATGATTCATCACGTCAAACATTTGATTAAAGTTGAAGAAGCATAGGAGGTTGGCTCCATGAAACTTGGGGAATTAAAACCCGCTAAAGGCTCGACTGCGAAAGCATGGAGGCGCGGACGCGGTCATGGTTCCGGAAACGGTAAAACATCCGGACGCGGTCACAAGGGTCAAGGCTCTCGTGCCGGCAGTGGCGGAAAAGTGGGCTTCGAGGGC
>Ga0209755_10008315_pt1 | contig 11113 bp, 5 predicted proteins | sample TergutCo191P1_FD_187301 | JGI IMG/M metagenome (GOLD analysis project Ga0209755, IMG submission 187301) | Cornitermes sp. P1 segment gut microbial communities from Petit-Saut dam, French Guiana - Co191P1 (SPAdes) (version 2) | ecosystem: Host-associated > Arthropoda: Insects > Digestive system >... | reverse complement strand
GCATGGTTTTTGATGTATCAACCAGTCAGTTCGAAAACCATCGCGTCTGATGCAACTTTATCGGACATGCCAATTGGCTGGGGCAGTTCACGCCTATACGTCACCACATTCCACATTTCGTCCAGGCTCTACTTCATGCGTTTTGTTCACTAGGTATACGTTGTGCCGTTACAGGCCTATACCCTGCCTACATTGCAGGTGTGGATAAATATTGATGGAGGACGACGTTTGCATATGTCACTTACACATCTCCAAAAACACTTCCACCATCTTGGGGCCCTCCTCAATAAAGCCAATAAATTTACAATAGGTTCCTTCAAATTTCAATTCAGATCCCGAGGGGACTTCGAAAATTATGCAGAATTTTCATGCGAAATTTTGTATGAGGTTGTGACACAACCTTTTCATCTGGTCCTTGTCGACGCAACTGTGGATTGCAGTCCTCGGTCATGTCTAAATTTCGTGGAATTCATTTGGAGCAATATTAAGACATTCGCATTCATAAAGTACGCTATCGTTTGCATACTAAAGTTAAAACTTCAAAGGAACACAAAAAATTTAAGGGTGTTATAAGATTTATATGTTTCTGTCTCTTTCTTCCATAGATCAGCTAAATCACGGGTAACGTAACGGCTTTATGAGGGACGTGCCGCCAATCTATACGGCGCCTCGCACAACCCCTTTACGTTTCCTGCCTTAACCGACACCGGTAGATCCGAATGAATGTCCATTAACCACAAAGTGTACTGAACTCCTTCTGGTAACTGAATGGCCTGTCAGGTACGCACGTGTCAGCAAATTTTTACGTCATGGGCTGGCACATCTGCGGTCCGTAAGCCCCTAACAGCAGTTCAAGCGGCCACGGCGGCATGCTACAACTACCACTGCCAACAAGAGGTGCACATCAATCGCCTAACTGCGGGTCAGCCATCTTCTTCTACCAATCGTCACGTCTGCATCTCCCTACATTACGTTTTGAATTGGTTCTCCTCAGGCCATCTTCTAATACCGTTCCTCACAGCGCCATTTTGCTTTCCAAACAAGTCCCCCTCTGGCACTCCCACGGCTCGGTTACAACCCGCGCCAACTTGTTTTACAACCACGTCTTCCTCAGGCACTCCCTCGGCTCGGTTACAAACCGAACCAACTTGTTTTCCAACTACGTCTTCCTCAGGCACTCCACGGCTAAGGTTAAAACGGCCGCGGCCCTAATCTCTACCTACATCACGGGCGGAACCTCAATCGTCATTACGCGCCCAACCTACATTACCTTACGTCTCGGTTAACTTAACTTATCTTAAGGTGGAGGCAGTCTAATTCCAGGCGTTGTGTAAAGGCGGCCGTAACCTAACGCACAAACGTCCTACCTTACCTTAGGAAGGGTTCCCTTAACTTACGTTCAGGATGCCGTAGTCTCGCGTTACGTACCAATCTTAATACTTGCTCTCCTTATGTTACGAGACGGCCGGAGCATCTCCCTATATTCTACACTATAAGGGGCCTGATTTCATCTTCATAATTACCCTCCTCCTTTCATACCACATTTTTCACATCCTCTTATTCACCACCCTCATCCAATCACCTGGTTATAATGGCATAATTCAACACATCACCTTATTTTACACATTGGGTGACGTCTTATACCACCACTATGTACTACCATTGTCGTCTGAAGGAGATTAAAGATAAATGGAATCTGGTGCACGTGTAAGTTCAATGTTCTTGTCAACAACGTTAATTAACATTTTATCTGTATTGTACAAATCAGTCTTGAGCCTTCCATATGGATCTGGAGTGTTGCCGTCGCTAAGGTAATTTAACCTTATGACATTTTTTCTTTGACTTTCCAGGCGAATCGAGGTACCAGAAACTGGAGACTAAATGCGAGTCAGACGCGTGAGAAACGTAGTTTAAATCTTCTCGAGATAAGCATTGAAATGGTAGTGTGCCCCGTGAAGAGTAACAGGTTTACCTTTTAGGGAGGCATTGAGACAGCTAAACATTGAATTAACAAATTGTTGACACAACAACCTTTGTTTGTGTGTTGTAACATTCTATATCATATTCATCAGTTTAGGAAAGTTTAATGCGTAAGTTTAGACGCACAAAATTTAAATATGTGTAGTAATATCTATGGCCTCGGCAGTTTTGGCGCAATAGTTTATATGTAATGTTGTGACTAAAAACAACAGATGTTAGAATGCTACGTTTGAGGAAGATGTTAAGCCCGACCTTAACAACACATTTATTTCTCCGTGAAATTAAACTTCAACCTACTACATTACCCTTGATTCTGATCCTTTTTCAAATTACGCCTCCTTTTTAAACAGAAGCCAGACCACGTCACATTTTTAAACTTTCACTCAGGGTTACCAATTTTTTCACTAAAAAGATTTTGAAAATAAAACCCACAATGCGTTCTAGTTCCTTATTTGAGCTTAAAGTTATTATATTGAAAAATATTTTCAACGTCACTTTTCCCGTCTCTTTTGCACCTTAAAACCAAAAAGTTATAACTTGAGGGAAGAGCCCTATGAAGAAGGATTATATAACATTACCCAAGGAAACTGTTACACTAGCCCTATAAAAAGCACCATTCTCACGACAACCGATTTGATGAACGTAGTACCTTGTATATCGATCCGTTGTAATTAATATACTGAAACATATTATGTGTAATATTATCAAGCAGAGTATATCGCTATCTTCAAACAGCACATCTCACCATATTTCATAACTATACAAATGGAAATTGAAACTATAAAGAAATACTCCACTCCATATGTAGTCAAATTTGTGGTAACCTGTGTTCAATAGGAAGTGCAATGAAGTAAGTATTCGCAAAATTATATCCAACCGAATTTGGAATAATAATATCGGTGCAAACACATACGGGTTCAGGCTAAGCAAAGTTAAAATTTCCTTTTGTGGATAGGTTCACTTAGGAAAAACGACCATTGGCAAGTTTCATAATTATTTCTCCTAAGTTTTCAATCCCATTATATACACGCGCAGTGAAATCAGAAACTAATTTCTTGTTAACCATAATGGAATTATACTTGCGACATGACTTATACAATACTTCACTTAGCTTTTCACATTTTTCATGTAGTCACTAAATGTACAGATGAAGTTCTCTTTTACACATCGGTACGAAAAATTGGGTTACATTTGCGAGAAGATAAAACAGAGAGTCTTAGTTTTTACAGGATATATGATATTCTACGAATTTAAACAAGTCTATTGTAACATAAGCGTTTCTTGCATCCATTAGAATAAGATAACACGACTTTTCCAACCACCCATCTATCATGTTCCCTCGAGAGGTGTAGTCAGAATCGTTCAAAATTCCTTTATTCTGTTGGCCGGAATTTTCTTAGGGGAATGTTACGTAAAAGATCCATTATAATTTCTTAATATGAATACATACGACGAAGATTTGAACGTCTCGTCGTAACCTATCTATTAAACAAGGAATTGTATAATACCGTTCTTGTTACGTGTATGACTTATTTTATCTATTTAGAACTCGGTTATGGGAGATATAGTAACCTTGATAAGATCACAATTGTAAAAAGGACCTTCGATGGGACGAAACTATAAGTTACACAGTAAACGTTTCGGGCACGCGCTAAATAAACTTGAAAACATGAAATATTTCGTTTATAAATGTTAGTACATATCAATTGCAAAATTTCAATTAACTTATTTATCCTAACAAGAACTCAAAATTGAAATTTAACGTCACATTGAGGAATTTTGATTCCATGCTATTAACCTATCGCCACAATTACTAAATGTTGAAAAGGCTGCCTTTGCTCTGAGGCATACGTATTGCGGAGTACACAGAGTTGTAACTTTTTAAAATTTTATTTAAAACGTCCAAGTAGCGGTATTTCTTATTCTTATTCAAATATGAATAAATATTCTTCTAAAGTTCTGTTTAAATCGCGCGATAATAGCGCCCTTTATGCCGGTGTTTTGAGTCTTATCAAAACTACACCCTGTCATTTCAAGTATTCCTGGACAGGTGCATTAACAAATTTAGTACAATTGTTTCGCTGAAACGTAATTGGTTTTCAATTTTTTATAAATTTAAAAATCGCTGTGGTAGCGGTCCCAGCCTTCACATTCAGAAATACCCTACAGGCATAACGTGAATATATGTTCATTACACTTAAGAGGTATTTTTATATATCGGTGTATTTGAAGAGGGAACTTAAAACTTTATTATAAATTTCCCAGACTTGTACACTTGTGTACGGTATATGGGTTTTTAGGGAACCACTTCTTTACTAGTTTTAAGTCTTGTCTCTAGGACTCTTAAACATAACTATATACTTGATATTTAAATATATATAACGCTAGGAGGATCTTGGTGTAACACGTTTTGCGTAATTAGTAGCAGACTAATGTTACGAAGATGCGATCCTTTCCTAAATAATTGTCTCACTTTTGTAGAATAAGCAGAGTCCAATAAATTATAAAAAACTACATGCTTATTACATTTCAGGTTTTTCAAATTTCTGTACACCTTTAACAAATGATACGATTTTAAAATGATGGGGATTTGTTTTCGCTATGACACCGTACAATATTTTCTAACAACGTGACAAACTTAATTTCTGCACAACAAAATATGTACAGCAGAAGTACCAGATTCATCGACGATTAGTGTAAATGGAAGTTGAGGCTTAAAAGTCGTACTGTGAATTGGAGTGTATTGCGTAAAACACTTTAATTTATAATTATTACCAATAAGTAAATAATATCCATATGGAAGTGAGTCGATGTTGTCCAAATGCCGGCGCTTCTGAAAGACAAACTTGTACTCCATTTTTCAGTGTTTCGTTTCAATTTCGGCAAATTGTGTACTTGCACAAGTTGGGCGTTTTCCCGATTAATATCCCTCAGCATAAAAATTTTGAATTTTCATAATTCAAGGTCACATTTTGTTGCACGTTTTCCGGTATAGGGGCGAAATTCCGTAAACGTATAATTTTTAGGGACACACGACAAAAGTTGTCCCATAAAATAGGAGAAGTTCGCGCAGATAACAACCTGTTTTGATATTTGACCCATAAATACTCAGTCGTATAGTTTTATTCCAGGTTCGGTTGAAACGTAGGAGGTGACTGCATCGTTAAAGGTTTTCCCTAAGGCAAGGTAGTGCTATAACATTCCCAAGTAATCAACGCCACGTCCTGTTTCGGGAATATGAAGTTTGTAACATCGGTAATCGGTAATTTCAAGAGCTTGTAACACTCTTTTTCTGATTCTACAATAGTTGACTGCGTCTTGTTTTCGTTCTGTGCCCCTTTGCCACACAGTGTGTTCAATTTAATTATATCCAAATATAGTTGCACCACATTTTTGGAAATGGATGCTTCGTTTCGAGCAATTTCTTCTGCGCACCGGCAGTTCTCAATGTATCAGTCCTCTTCTTCTGTTTGAACCCACGATAGATAGCCGGATGATAACTGTTTCAATTTTAGGAAAATATTTACGTACTCTACAAACACAACTATTGCATTCGTGTCCATGTCAAAGCACGTCAACTCAGAATACCGATATCCCAACACGTCAACTTGACCGTAACAAAACTCTAGAGGCATGCAGAATTGATCCACTACCCATATTCCAAATATAACCCGAACCTCATTACAGTATGTGCTATTACTCTGGTTCATTTTGTCGGCACAAGCAGAACATAAACATCAGTTTGGAGTTGCTTTGTTACGGAAGAACGAAATAATAGTTTCCTTGGAGTAAGAAACTTCCATTTCACAATGTCCTAACTATCTAAGCTGTAAGAGGGACATTCTGCACACACCTACACTTTTCGGCGACATGTTGGATACGTGTCACATTTACAAGTGTAGGTCTACAGAATTACAACGTCCACATATTGGTTCTACGGCCACTTCCTCGACTCTGTATTATGTATGGGTAGCTTAGGTTATAACACCGTACGAGGCATTTCGAATATTTATAGGAGAGTTCTTCAAATACGTTCAGAGCAAAGTTCATTTCCAAGGCCACAATTTTCGACCAACAGTTTTCTAAACTGGCAGTCCGGATCGAAACAACCTTATTGCAGTAGTTCTCAATTTTATACAACCTCGCATTAGATTCCTCACATATGTACACAAGGTTTATTCAGTCATACAATTTGATTTCGTCATGGAAAATTCCCATACCAAAAGCACACGACGTAATCAAAACTTCATTCGACTCTGAACAGTACCATCAACTTTCTCATTAGGTAATCCAACCAAATGAACTCCCATTACCGTCATGAGCAGCATAGTTACGTGTCCGACCAATGAACGCCGTCCAATGAAGATCCTCAAAAGCCTGTCGATCCCCAATACGATAAACACCTCTAGGATTAATACATATATAATCTTGTATCAGAAACATGGCCCGGACGATATTGTAATGGCTTGCAGAAAAATAATATCTTGAAACATTTCAAAACATTATGAAAAACACAGCATGCATGCATCAGTACATTGACGTTGTCCATGCACTAAGACTACAGTTCCTACATATACTTAAATATTTTGTCTTTTACCATTATAGAAGACTGAAGATAGGGTTCGTACATTGACATACAAAAAGTCTGCCAAATAGAATTTGGGTTCGGGATAAGACCCAATATAAAAGAAATTGGTGGCCATTTTGAAGAAATTCGATGTTAAAGTTTCTTTCATGTGAGATCGAATGATTTTGGCAAACTCCTGCCACTCATTTGCAAATAAATAAGAGAATGTGAAGATTTTTCACATACTAAGTATTCTGAAACCGTCCACTGTCAATTCGTGGACCATCTCAATTCCATAAAGTTTATAAATAGAATTTGAGGGTCTTATTCGCGAGAGAGGTGTAAAATGGCAAACATCTTTCGAGAATGGTCGACAATGCCTGATATAATCAATAAACTTTCGACAGAACTATGCTAGGAGGCATTGATACACTTCCCACACTGTTCACAACCAACACACAAATCATCCTCGGCTTTACATTTAGAACACATTTCCTTGGCAAATATGAGTTTCGGTGTATGCTCAAAAAACAGTCACGTCGTTAATGTCTTTTCTGCACTCCGTATCGAAGAAGACGTATAAAAGTACCAGATAAAATTCTAGATTTCAGGGGAACCAAGTGCCTAAAACGCATTAGTTTGTTTCATATTACATAAAATGCAAACTTTCTTAAAATTTTCATGTTTCGAATCGACGGATAAAAAACTACAATTTCGGGATACTTATGTCCACTAACAAACAACACTGCCTATCATTTTGATTGTTTAATGATTCTTAAAACATTTCTCACTGAGAAACCGTATGTTGCATGTAACACAATACTTGATCTCATCCTTAGTACAGAGCGGTATAGCAGTACACAAGGAAAAAACTGTGTCACATTTGTGCGTATTTTCTATAAACTGTGACTCCCATTACATATGTGCTGTTTCTCTATAGCACCCTTAAAATTCGTAGTGACATTATAGTGCCAATTGTACCGATTTTATAGAAAATGTAAATTCTTGGCTGAACGTCAATTTGTGCAAGACGTTACCTCACAGGTGTTGAAGAAATGAAATAAAAAACTTGTGCTCTTAAAAAGTCAAAGTTTTCAAAACCTCTGTCATGACCTAGATTAAAAGCAGAAGCCTCAAATTGATCTTCAACAGGGGTTTTCAAACCTCTGAGTTCATATATTTTTGGCGCTTTGTGTCACCAAAAACGCGATGTATGGCAATAATAAGTGAATAAATAGAAAGTTAAGAAACGCCTTAACGCTAAAGATAATCTTTTTAAACGCACTCATCACATCCAATGAGCGCCCTTCATCTTAAATCAACCGATACCGTAGTCGTCCTTACATGCTCTAGATGGACTTCGAGACGGTCAGACAGACCAAACATAGCATTGCTCTGAATCACTTTCCCTAGCACGCCCTAGACTACATCAGGTTTACGCTGTGCTCGGCGATAAAAAATAATACCTACCAATTTATCTTCTGCTTTCTCAGTATTACTTATTCTCAAACCCAACTAATCTCTACCAAGCATATCATACAAACGAAAGATAGTCAATGCTGTAATCTATTCTTTCAGATACGTAGCAGGGGAATGCTCTTCACGCGCATAATTAACTTTAATTAGAAAACTACTCCCGGTAGCGTAAATTTTTCCAAAAGATTTTGAGGTCTTATCCGAACTCAAAAAGGGCAGCTGTTCCGACACTGTGTTCTTTCTACACGTAGACGCTATGTCCACAGTGCTTACAGAGGGGTGTCAGCAGTAGGGATATCCCTCTCACTAATAAGAATCCGTGTATTTGCTGTTATATTTCGCTTTGTAATAAAACCAATTACTTGAACGTAAAGTATCAAAACATAGCAACACAAATTGCTATAGTTAACATATCGAATAGAGTAATGAAGATTGTTTTCATCTAAAATTTTTCGAACACAGTAGTGCAAATTGTTTGCATCGTGAAGGATTCGAAAGCAAATGATGCAAAAATGGTACACAAGCATAATGTTCTTAACGATGCAGAAGCACAGTTTAGAATATTTCAGTACGAGTAGGGTACGGCAATTTATAGCCCACCCATGACGCCTTCACTAATGGCCTTTATTATTTCTATCAGTCTAATAGTTCTATAATGGTTTTGGCATTAAAGTTGAAAGGAATAAGTAGATCTGAGTGTGCCACTAACGCTAATGTGTTTTGCCAGGGGAGTGAAAGGAACAAGAAAATCTATGTGGGCCATTAACGCTAATGAGTTTGGCATAAGGCATGAACAGGTTTCTAAGTGGATTTATCGAACTAAAATAATTTTTAAGGGTTAACCTTCGGCGCAATAATGATTCAGCAAGCTACTCTTTTGCTGAAATGAACACAACGATAGCATCAGTTGGTAACTTCCTCTCGAACCTTGCTCGTGGAATGTTGCACTGTTAGCGACTTTGTGCATCTACCTCAACCTCCTTCACGGCATAGTACTATAAACCTACAAAATTTAAACATGAAAATTGACGTTGATCTTCGATACATATATGTAACATGGCGTGTACCTTTCACTGATGCAAATAAACTGGCATCTGCAAGATTTTGAATCACAAACCAGAGTGACGTGTTTCGCCAAGCCTTTTGTGGAGTAGAAGTAACTGGGAAGAAGGATATGATTCCTTGAAAGAACATAAACACTGGAATACGTTTTACTGGTTGCCCAAGTGGTTGTGTGTTGGAAACATTTATTCTTTGAAACGACCAGCCTGAGAAATCACAGCACAAACCTACTTGAAGCCGCGATCCGTGCGGCCTAAATTTCGAGTTATGTCCCAATTCGTTACCCGAACATCGTAAATACTACCATTTGTATTTATTATTTTGTTATGTATGCGTCTTTCAAAACTCCGCTTAAACTTTTAATGTACTTTTATACCTACAATTCCTAGAACTTCTAAACGTCACAAGACAAAATAAATGTAGCCAATGGAACGGCACCCTCTACACCCAAATAAGCAGCTCACAGCACAAATTCACTCCTTTTTAACCGGACCTACTTCGTCCATCTACGATCTAAGTGATGTTAGATTCTTACATACATGTACGTTACTTTATAAACAAAAAACTTCTAATTACATAAACATTTTCTCGATAGGCCTGCTAATTAAATTTGTTACGGGGAAAAATACCACACAAGTTTCCATTGCGTTGACGGTCTAAAGGATTCGAAAATTCCTGATTCGGTTTGGTGGGGCATGCAATATGTAGTCCGAAATGTATTTTACACTTCATAAATAAAAGGTCCTGCATTCTTATTCGTATTCTCCCGAACAAATTAATGTACAACTAGTGTGGTTTTGTACAGCCATTCCTATTTCTTATACAGTAATACCATAAAATAGTGCTAGGGTGCATAAACTAACCTGCCTACCCTGAAGCAAAAACGAACTCAGTCTCGATGGTACAAGTCTAGTTCGCTCTCGAAGGTTACCGACAAGTCTCATTGTGGTCAGTCGTGAGATTTAACATAATGGATTTCCTAAACTAGGGCGGTGATTTGTTCCTTCCAAACTCTAGCATTGGAAGCTTATATGAGGATTTAATTAATATTGTAGGAAAAGGTGTCTGGTACGATACATTTCAAGTTCTAAAGAGGTTATACATTGTAAATGATATAGTCACAACCATGAAGAGTGATAAATTGTTGTGTGGATCATTTTGTATAAAACCGACTTATGCGCCGGTATACTAATAGCCGTAGAGGAATTTCATTTCTAAGTGTTGTGCAATAAGTTAAATTAAACAGATTATGTTGAAAATGTATTGCCGGTAAAGAGTACAGTGTCACTTATAATTCACTTAAAGGAAAGTGTTTCGAAATATCATCTAGGAGTGAGACAATTGCATTATCGTTTGAAACAAAACAATTTTTAAAACTACCATCTGCATTGATATTTGCGCAAAGTGTATTAAAAAGAATAACTTTATAATAACTAGTCTGCGGTATTGTGTGCATCAACAAACGTGTGACATATCTCTAATGAGGTAATGACGTCAAAGCATGAGTGCAGATTTGATTTCTTTGATATTGATGTACAATTGCCTAAGCTACTGCCAAACTAAGTTGTTTACAAAGGTTGTTCCGAACACAATTTATGCGACGATTTTCCTTGTGGCACTCTGTATTCTATTAATCAAACAAATAAAGTGCATACAAAATCCGAGTTCCATTTTACATAATGTGTGAAAGACTGACCTGCAAGTGTAAAATCACCAATTATTCTTAAAATAAGAGAATTTTACTTCTGACCGACCCCTCTAAGGAAAAGAAATGATTGCAAGTTTAAAAATAGACTTATTTCAAAATTTACGCGTTTTGAATCACACCGCAAGCAGCCCTCCGTCTGATACCTGACCACAATCTGCTAATTAATTAACCCTTTGGTACCGGAATTATTTTTTAATTTCAGCTCACCCTATATATAAAATGTGAATAATACAAGAACAAAACAAGTTAGAATTATGAAACAAACTGCATTTTGGAGAGAAAAAACGGAGAGTATATACCGTGTTTAAAATATTCGGTAC
>Ga0209755_10008314_pt1 | contig 11117 bp, 9 predicted proteins | sample TergutCo191P1_FD_187301 | JGI IMG/M metagenome (GOLD analysis project Ga0209755, IMG submission 187301) | Cornitermes sp. P1 segment gut microbial communities from Petit-Saut dam, French Guiana - Co191P1 (SPAdes) (version 2) | ecosystem: Host-associated > Arthropoda: Insects > Digestive system >... | reverse complement strand
TGGTTGACGTATTGCCGCTTACCCGAATGACGCCCACTTCGGCGAGGTTTTCCAGCCGCCCCACGACGGCTGAGCCGGACCAGGGCGAAGCCAGCACCTCCACCCCAGCCGGCGCCTGCACAAACCGCGCAAACTGCGCGGGGGGACGCGCCGCCTCCGCCGAGGCTGCGCCGGGCCGGCAGAAAGCGATTAGCGAAAAAGCCAGCGCAAATGCAAAGCGTCCCATTGCCTTTCCCCCGCGCGGCTCCTACAGGAGAAGCCGCAGCTTTTCTATCGCCGACTCGGAGTCCCTGATGCGGCCCTCCAGCTCAATGATGCCCTTCTGCGCCTGGGCGATTCTGCCCTGCTTTTCGCGTATCATCCTGCGGTGCTTTTCGATTTTCGCGTTTTCGTCGTCAATGGCAAGCGAGGCCGACATCCGCTCGATCAGCGCGTCGCACTCGGCAAGCTCCAGGCTGGCGCGGCCGGCGCCGCCAAGGTCCTCCGCGTCCTCCGGCGCCGCGAGGGACTGTATCGCCTGCCGGCGCTCCGCGGCCTCCTCCGGCGAAAGGCCGCCGGGGGGGGGAGCGTCCGGGAAGGCGGCCGTTGCGCCGACCGCCCCGCGCAGCGCCGCAAGGGCGGACTGCGCCTGCGCGATTTGGGCCTTCAGCGCCTGGACCCGCTTAGCCGGCCCGCCGTCGGCGCTGAAGCCGTCGGAGATCCCGCGCCTCTCGTCCCTGAGATCCGAAAGCCCCTGCCTGATCGCCTCAAGCTCCAGCTCCCTCTCCTCAGCCTCGCCGCACAGCGCCGCAATCCCCTCCGAGTCCGAAAGCGGCGCCTCCCCGCCTTTGCGGCGGAAGCGCTCGCCGACGGATCGGCGCAGGTGCTCGAGGCTGTCCTGCGCCTTGCCAAGGAACGAGCGAAGGACGAGGCTCTGGGCGCTTTTCCCGATCCAGGTGAAGACATTGCCCTTCTCGCTGCGCTCCAGCCCGGAAAGGCGCTCCTCGAGCGACTCGGCCTTTGCCAAAAGCTCGCCGGCCTGCGCCATGTGCGGCGCGCAGAAATCCGCGCAGGGACCGCCGCCGCCCGCCTCTTCCAAAAGCAGCTTTCCCAGCCCGGCATGGGCGCCCGCCAGCGCCTTCGAGCAAAGGCCCTCCTCGCGCTCGGCCGCGGCGATGCCGTCCTCAAGCTCCCTGAAGCGGCGCATTTGCTCCTCCGCCCCCGAAATCGAGTCGCGCGAGCCGGCTATTTCGGCCGTCAGCCGCCTGTATGCCGCCAGCTCCGCGAAGGCAGGCGCCTCCACCATGCCCGAATCGGCCGCGCGCGACAAAATAGCCTCGCCAATCCGCGCCGTCAGCTCGCCCAGAAGGGCGGTTTGCTCCTTTTTTCGCTGCTCGGCCTCGCCAATCTGCCTTTTCCTCTCGTCCATACAGCAATTATACACCGCCGCCGCCGCTTTGAAAAGGAAAAACCGCCGCTCCCGGCGCAATTCGCCGCCCAAGGCCGCGCCGCGCGCGCCCTCGAAAGCGCAACCGCGCCGCGCCGCCCGCGGCTTGCCGAGCGGCGCGCGCCCTCGAAAGCGCAGCATTGGCGAGCGGAAGCGGGCTCAAGGCCAATCCCCGGCAACGGCAAGTGCGAGGCGCTGCGCCGCTGCCATGCGCCGCAGCCCGTCGGCGCCGGAAGCCGCAAAAAAAAAACCGCCCTCCCCCGGCGGGGGAAGGCGGCAGGGCAGCGCCGCGCCGCGGAGAAATTACGGCAATGATGCGGCGCGCTGCGTTAGAGCCTGAACCCGACAGCCAGCCTGACGCTGCCGCCGAAGCCGCCGCGGGCGCTGACGTCGCCGCCGAAAGCGTTTTCAATATCCGCCCAATCTCTGTAGGCGCTGGGGGCAAAGCCGTACCAGCCAAGGCCCTGCGCCCTGAAGAATACGCGCTCGGTGATGTCAAAGTCGGCGCCTAGGCCAAACTTGAGCCTGAAGGTGCTGAACTGATCGCCAATGGAATGCACCAAAGTCTCCATCGACTCCCCGTCCGGGTCGCTCGCGGAAAGGGCGATGCTGGCGCCAATGCCCAGAAGCGGGAAGAACGTGGCGGACTCGCCCATTGCTATCGGGAATTTCCCCAGCAGGCTAAGCTCCATCGAAACCAGCGAGCCGGTATCGTCATACACTTCCCTGCTGCCATCGTATACGTCCACCCAGCTCAGAGGGCCGCCCATGATCCCGATCGAGGCCTCGACGAACGTCGCGTCAAAGAAGACGTGGCCGCCAAACCCAAGCGCGCGCGTGCCATGCCAGTCGTCGGAATCGTAAACAAGGCGGCCAATCCTCCCGCCGCTGAAGGAGAATCCGCCGCCCAGGCTGAACATCGAGTCCGCGAACGCGCCTCCCGCGACAAGCGCCGCGAGAGCCAAAACAAGAAACCGTCTCTTCATCAGAGAACTCCTTTTGCGCCGGCGCCCTCCCTGCGAGGGCGGCCGGACGCGGTTTGTTTTTCCCCTCATGGGGAAGCTTCCTCAACGAGAAAGCATTTGCAAAATCAGCCGGGAAAGCCGCGATCCGCCCTCGGCCCTTGCGCCGCACGCCGGATTGGCCGGCGCTTCCCGCCGCGCCGCAAAGCGCCGGCCCGGTTCTCCCGGCGCCAATGCGCCAGAGCGCCTATGCGCTGAGACGCTAAAGCCTCCACGCGGCGCCGGCGCCGCTTTGCATCAGCACGGTGCCTTGGGAGATGTCCAGCACCCGAAGCTGCAGGCGGCGCGCGGGGCCGGTTCCGGTCACGCCCACCACGACGATGGCATTTGCGCCGGCCATGTTGCCCACGCTGACGAAGTCGCTGTCGGACACGCTGCCGTCCAGGTGAAGGTTTTGCTCGGCCAAAATCAGATCGACCATTTGCCGCTCGACGACGGTGACGCCGGCGCCGAGGAAGGCGTAGACCATTGCGTCGATCACTTCGTTTGCCAGGCCCTGGTAGACCGCCGCATTGCCGTGAATCCACAGGCGGGCGCCGGAGGGGAGAACCCTTTCCGTTTCCGCGATCGCGTGCTCGGCGGCCCTTTGCGCCGGGGTGCGGGCGTCGTCGAAGGCCTCGACCCCCATCTGCTCCGCAAACTCTGCGTTGAGCTGCGCGATTATCTCGTAGACCCTGGGCTCCCTGGTTTCGATGTAGACGTGCTCCAGGAAGTGAATCGCGTCCTCCAGCCCCCTTAGCGCCTCGTAGAGAATGGCGGCGTTTATCGCGGCGGCGATGCTTCCCCTATGCTCCCAAATGCCTAGGTAGGCCAGGAGCGCCGCCTCGTGATCGCCGGCCCTCATAAGCGCCCGCGCCTCGGCCATCATCGGGCGCAGCTCCCTGTCCGGCTCGGCCTCCAGGGCGCGCACGACCATTACGGTGTGCGGCGCCACGTCTCGGTAAAGCAGCCTGAGCTGGTTTCTTATGGCCCTGTCGGCCAGCGCCTCGTAGGCCGTCAGGCGGCCCGTGGTGACGCTCGCGGCGATGCGGGCAACCCCGCCAAACGCGCCCATCCTGTCCGTGGCGGCCCGCGTCGGCACCTGGGTCGAAACGGCGCGCCCCACCCTATTGATGGGGCCGATGATCGTCCCGTCCCGGGTGTTCACGAACTGATACGAGAATCTGACCTCAACCACCCTGATGTAGCCGGGATCCGCGTCCGTGGTGCCGGGTATTCTGGCCGTGGTTGCGGTGTAGCCCGTTACCTGCCCGGAAAACAGCGCGTCCGCGTAGACGTCAATGCCGACGCCCCTGTTCCTGGCATTGCTGATGACGATGGGGCTGACAAGCTCGAAGGCCTGCGTGTCCCGGATTCTGCTGGTTGCCTCGGCGGTGAGCGTTGAGGCCATCGACGCGCGCATTGGCGAGCCGCCGGCGCCGGGCTCGAATGGCATGATCGCCACGCGCTGAATGCCCAGCGTGTTCATGTTTGGCGTCCTGTCCGCCTCCACCCTGACCCTCGTGGCGCAGCCTGCCAGGGCCAGCGCCGCCGCCGCCAGCGCGGGCAGCGCCGCGGCCTTCCAGGTTTTTCCTCTCGACATTTTTTTTCCTCCATGAGACTTGCGCCGTCCCTCCTTGGGCGGGCGGGCGCGAGGCTTGCCCCGTTTTGGGGCCTCCCAAACGGGGAGACCGAAGCCGCATGATGCTGCGATTGCGGTATTCGCATGATACTACCGCAATTTCAGTATTGTCAACCGCAAAAGCGCGGAGATTGCGGTATTTTGGGTGGGTGAGGGCAGATTTTAAGGCAAACCTGCGGGCGGAGCTTGATTTTCTCGGCCTGACGGTCAGGGAGCTTGGCGCAAAAACCGGAATCCCCAAGAGGACGCTGGACTGCTACCTTGGGGCGAGGGTTTCCATGCCCCCGGCGGACATTGCGGCGAAAATAGCCGGCGCCCTTGGCGTCACGGTCGAGTATCTCGTCACCGGCGAGGACGCCAAAAGCCGGAAAAGGCCGTCCGACAGCCTGCTCCTTGACACCAGGCTGCTTGGCCAGAGCGCCCGCGCCGCAATCCATATCCTGCTGGAGCTGGGCGAAAAAGACGCGGAAACGATGCTTGGCCTTGCGAAGGTGCTGAAAAGGCAGGCGGAAAACCCGGGGCGGTAGCCGCCGGCGAAGGCGGCGCCGGCGGCGGGCGGGGCTCTGCTGCTCCGGCATCTGCCGCCGGCGCATCCGGCGCCGCAGAGCCGGCGGCAGAGCCAGCGGCAGAGCCGCGGGCGAATTTTCCCGGAAGCCGCTTGACAAATCCGGCGAAAAACCGCATTGTTTAGCACTGTACAACGCAAAACAGCAGCGTCCGGAAGCGGCGCTTGCGGCTCAGTATGGGGCGGCGCGCATGCGCGGCCAAAATCGCACGGCAAAGTCCTGCTCCCACGCGGGGAGCGGCGGGAGGCACGGCAACAATCTCGCCCGAAGGAGGCTGGAAGTAACATATTGAAAGGCAGCGATGTGGCCGTCGGGGGGGTCTCGAAATTCTTCGGCGGCTTTAGGGCGCTCAACGACGTGAGCTTGGAGATTAGGAAAGGGGAGTTTTTTTCCCTGCTGGGGCCTTCGGGCTGCGGGAAAACCACCCTTTTGCGGATCCTCGCCGGCTTTGAGCAGCCGGACGGCGGGACGGTGGCCTTTGACGGGCGGGACGTGCTGTCCGCGCCGCCGAACAGGCGGCAGACCAACACGGTTTTTCAGAACTACGCCCTGTTTCCGCACCTTTCGGTGTTCGAGAACGTCGCGTTTTCCATGCGCCTGCGAAAGGCCCCGAAAGGCGAGGTCGAGGCCAAGGTCGGCGAGTACCTGCGCCTGGTGCAGCTCGAAAGCCAGGCCGGGAAAAAGCCGGCGCAGCTTTCGGGCGGGCAGAAGCAGCGCGTCGCCATAGCCCGGGCGCTGATCAACGAGCCCAGCGTCCTGCTCCTGGACGAGCCGCTTTCGGCGCTGGACGCCAAGCTGCGCCACCGCATGCTCATCGAGCTTGACGAAATCCACGACAAAATCGGCATTACCTTCATATACGTGACCCACGACCAGCAGGAGGCGCTTTCGGTCTCCGACAGGATCGCGGTGATGGACCAGGGCAACGTCTTGCAGGTCGGGCCGCCGCAGGAGATTTACGAAAGCCCCAAGACGGACTTCGTGGCGCGCTTCATCGGCGAGACGAACCTTTTCGACGCGACGGTGATCAGCGCCGAGAAAATGGAGCGCGAGCCGGCCGAGCGCATGGCCGTGCTTGAGACGCGGGAGCTGGGCCGCATCCGGGTGACCACGGTCGACGAGGCGAGCGCCGGGCAGAGGGTCAGCTTCACCGTGCGCCCGGAAAAAATCGTGATTTCCAAGGACAGGCCGGCAACCAAGCGCGGCGACATAAACCTTTTCCGGGGAACCGTCGACGAGATGATCTACTCCGGCTTCCAGACCAAGTTCTACGTCAGAGCCGAGGCCGGCGCCGACGACCAAGTGGGCGGCGCCCAAATGGGCGGCGCCCTTGTTCAGGTGATAAAGCAGCATGCCAACTACTCGGACGAGGGGCCGGGCATCCGCTGGGGCGACCGGGTCTTCCTTTCCTGGACCGCGGACGACGGCTACGTCGTCGAGGCGAAAAGTTGAGCGGGGGGGGGGCGCCTGGGCCCGCCGCGGCGAGGCGGCGCAGCCTGGGCCCGTTCTACGCAGGGCCGATGGCGCTGTGGTTCACGGCGTTCTTTCTGGCGCCGGCGCTGATCATCGTCGCCTACAGCTTCATGGCGCGGGGGACCTACGTCGGCGTCGCGCGGGAATTCTCGCTGGAGGCCTACCGCCTGCTCGCGGACAGGGCTTTCGTCGGCATAACGCTGCGCACCCTGCGCATCGCGGCCGTCACCACCGTCATCACTTTGATCGTCGCGCTGCCGTGCGGCTACTACATGGCCAGGAGCAAGAGGCAGGGCCTGCTGCTGCTGCTGATCATCATCCCGTTTTGGACGAATTTCCTTGTCAGGATTTTCGCGTGGATGAACATCCTCAGCCGCGACGGCCTTTTCAACGAGGCGCTGCTGCGGCTGGGGCTCGTCGGCGAGCCGGTTCAGTTCATGTTCACCCAGGGCGCCGTGGTGCTGGTGCTGGTGTACATGTACCTGCCCTACGCGATCCTGCCGCTGTTCGCCAGCATCGACAAGTTCGACTTTTCGCTGCTGGAGGCGGCGCGGGATCTGGGCGCGTCCAAGCTCAGCGCCTTCGCGCGGATTCTCCTGCCGAACATTCGGGGGGGGCTGGCGACGGCGGTGCTGTTCACTTTCATCCCGACCTTCGGCGCTTACGTCGTGCCGATTCTGGTGGGCGGGAGAAGCTCCTACATGCTGGGCAACATGGTTGCCGACCAGTTCCTGTCCGCGCGCAACTGGCCGCGGGCGTCGGCGATTTCGCTGGTCATAACGCTGGCGACGCTGGCGGGGGTCATGCTCACCATGTCCGTAAGGCGGCGCGACGCGGCGCGGCTGGCCGAGGCCCGCGCCGTCGGCGATGGCGGCGCCGATGGCAGCGGCGTCGGCGCCTGCGCTGGGGGGGGCGCGCGGTGAGAATCGCCGGCATGCCCCGCGGGCTGCTTCCCGGCGCCGGGCGGAAGGAGCAGGGAGAGGCGGCGCGCCACGCCAGAAGGGCCATCCGCAGGAGCTTTTCGCTTTCGCAGCTCGTCTTTTTCGCCGCGATCGCGTTTCTGTTCCTGCCCATGCTGGTGCTGATAGCCTACTCGTTCAACGAGGCCGCGGGGATGCGCTGGACGGGCTTTTCCCTGCGCTGGTACCGGCAGATGTTCGAGACGCGCGAGCTTTGGCGCGCGTTCGGCAACAGCGCCGTCATCGCGCTAAGCTCCGCCGCGGTGGCCACGGCGATCGGCACCGCCGGCGCCATCGGGGTGAACTGGTACCGGTTCAAGCTGCGCTCGTACACGCAGGCCATTTCGTTTCTGCCGATGATTTTGCCGGAAATAATCGTCGGCGTCTCGCTCGCCGTGTTTTTCTCAACCATCGGCATTCCGCAGGGACTGCTGACGATTTTCATAGCGCACACCACGTTCAACCTGCCGTTCGTGTTTCTCATGGTGATGGCGCGGCTGGACGAGTTCGACTTTTCGATCATCGAGGCGGCGCGGGATTTGGGCGCCACCGAGGCGCAGACGCTTTTCCGCGTGACGGTGCCGGTCTGCATGCCGGGAATCGTGGCCGGGATGCTCACCGCGATCACGCTTTCCCTGGAGGATTACGTCATAACGTTTTTCGTGGCCGGCGCCGGATCGTCGACGCTGCCGATTTTTATTTTTTCGACCATTCGCAGGGGGGGGGTGACCCCCGTGATCAGCGCCCTTTCCGTGATCATGATCGCGGCGACGATACTGCTGTGCCTGGTGCTTCGGAAATTCATGAAGCGCATCGCGTCGAAATGACGATGCGCCGCGCCTGCGCCTTTGGCGCGCCTGCGCCCTGGAGCGCGATTGCTCGAACAATGCCGACAGGCTTGTTATATTTTGCTGTGAAGGAGAGACACATGAAGAGAAAAACCGTTTTCCCCGTTTTCGCGGCGCTGCTCGCTTTTGCGCTTGCGCTGGCGGCCGGCTCCTGCGAGCGCCGCCCCACGCTGCGCATTTACACGTGGCCCGTCTACCTGCCTGAATCCATAGTCAGGCAGTTCGAGCAGGAGTTCGGCGTGAGGGTCACCGTGGACTACTACGCGTCGAACGAGGAAATGCTGGCCGCGCTTCACGCGGGCGGGATTGGCAGGGGCCGGAGAACCTTTGACATAGCTTTTCCGTCCGGGGACTTCCTGCCGATCATGGCGCGCGAGGGCTGGCTGATGCCGCTCGACCATGGGCTTTTGACAAACATGGAAAACATCGATCCTGTGGTGCTGGCGAAATCCGCCGATCCCTACATGGAATTCTCGGTCCCGTATTTTTACGGGGCGGCCGGCATTCTGGTCAACACCGCCATGGTGCCGGACTTCGAGGAGTGCTGGTCGATTTTCGCGCGGGCTGACCTGGCCGGCCGCATGGGCATGCTTGACGACAAGCGCGAGGTCATAGGCGCGGCGCTTTCCCACCTGGGCTTTTCCGTGAACTCGTCGAGCCCCGCCGAGATCGCCGCGGCCAGGGATCACGTCATCAATTACTGGCGGCCGAACCTGGCCAGCTTTGACTCCGAGGCTTTCGGCGTCAACTTTGCCAACGGCGACCTCGCTGTGGCGCACGGCTTTCCCGAGGTGGTCTTCGCGGAAATTTACGGAAACGAGCAGCTCATGCGCGACACGGCCATGTTCATCCCGCCCGGCTCCCCGGCCTACATCGGCAGCATGGTCATCCTGCGCGGCACCCGGAGCTTCGAGCTTGCGCACAAGTTCATGAGCTTCATCCACCGCCCGGAGATTTACGCCGAGTTCGCCGACGCGTTCAGCTTCCCCGCCTCGGCCAACGTCCCGGCGCGGGCGCTGACGGCCACCGTCCCGATTTTCACCGTGGAGCAGCTCTACTACACCGAGCTGGTGCACGACGTAGGCAGCGATGCGTTCAGGCTTTTCGAGGAAGCTTGGCGGCCAATCAGGGTTGAATAGCAAGAAGCCGCCCGGCTAAGGCTCGCGCCCGCGCCGGGCGGCTCGGCAAAGCCGGCGCTTCCTAGGGGGCGCCGCCCGGCTCGGGCTCAGGCTTTGCTTTCCGCGCAGCGCAGGCGCGAGCCTGCGCTAGCAGTTGCAGCTCACCGCCTCTCTCTGCTCATCAGTTATGGTCTCCGGGTCAGCCGACACGAGCTGACGAACGCTGCAGCTCGAAGAGTAACACGAGAGAGCAAACCTGCAATGCCCGAATTCGGCGCAGCTGTCATCGCTGCTGCACCCAGCCAGAGAAAACCCGATTGCCGCCGCCGCGGCGATAATCCCGAAAAGCCTGCGTTTGTTTTTCATGCAAAACTCTCCTTGCTGCGACGCACGCCGACCATCGGCGGGCAATCGCCCTGACTTGCCCGCCCTTTAGGGCGATCCCCTCGACGAGGGGATATGCGCGGGCCGAAACCCGGCCGCGCATGGGGCAAATCATATGCGAAACGTTTCGGGGAAACATCCATGTTTCACTCCTGTTTTTTCGGGAGCTTACTCTTTGGTTTTCACGCGGCGTTTTTCAATGGCGGAAGGCGGGCCGGCTGAGGCTTAAGCGTTTCCGGCGAAGCGCCGAATTGCGGGGGACGGCATGAAATCAGGCGGCCAGCACCGGCGCGTTGCCTTATTGACAAAGTTCAAGACATGGCTTATTTTTGCAATGGGATGCATTGGATTCAATGCAAACCGACAGCAGGAGGGGTTTATTATGGCAAAATGCACTTGCTTGATGTTTGTGGTAATATTACTCGCCAACAGCGCATTCTCCGAAACGATTGACGAGCGCGTAATACGCATCGCGGGGGAGTATTTTGATGAAGGCAGGTTTAATGAAGCCCGCGCGGTCGTTGAGGAAGCGATGCGGCAGTATCCGGAGAACGCAAGATTGCATTTAATCCTGGGAAACATACATTTTAGGTTAAATGACATTTGCCTAGCTTTAGAGTATTCCGCGCGCGCAATTGAATTGGACAATTTTTTTGCCGATGCGTTTGCCTCCCGAGCCTTTGTCCATAGAACATTAGGCAACTATGATGAGGCACTTGAAAATATAAACATGGCATTGCATTTGCATCCTGAAAATCATAATTTTTACAATAACAGGGCTTTGATCCATAGGCGCATGGGGAATTCTTTGCTGGCGTTTGGCGATTTCAGCAGAGCCATTGAGATGGATCCTCTTCGCTTTGAACTTTTTCACGGAAGAGGTGTGGCTTTTGTATATTTAGGTCTCTTTGACCCAGCACTGTCCGATTTTGACGAAGCCATAAACCTAAACAATGAATTTGCCGGCAATTTTGTTGACAGGGCAGGGGCATTGTTCAGGTTGGGAAGGCATGAGGCAGCCATGGAAGACCTTGATACCGCCATACGGCTGGATGGCAGAGACGATGGAGCGCATTTCAGTAGAGGATATCTAAATTTAAGAATGGGAAATCTTCATGAGGCGATATCGGATTTTACGGAGGCGATAAGGCTCTCTCCGAATAATGAAGATGCGCATTTTAACAGAGGGTTTGTAAATTTTGGAGTAGACCGACTCAATGAAGCTGTGTTGGATTTTACCAAAGCGATAAGGCTTAATCCTAACAATATGAACGCGTTTATTAACCGCGCCTATGTTTATAGGCATCTTGCAAACCTGACAGATGACACGGAGCAGATGCTTGAGTACCTGCGAAAGGCACAGGCGGACGAGGCCATCGTTTGCTGAGCCCGTAACATTTTTTGTGTAAAACGCAAAATTCATAACGGGACCCTGTCCCCGTAAATGACGGCAAACTGGTGCATGGCCGAGCCCCAGTTCCTAATCGGCATTGTCCACTTTTTAGAGATTCTGCGCAAGATCATGAATATCAGCTTCATGGCCGCCGCGTCGTTGGGGAAGGACAGCCGCGTCTTCAGGTTCCGCTGAAGCGTGAAGTTCAGCGACTCGACCGCGTTGGTCGTGTATATCGCCCTGCGAATTTCCGGCGAGAACTTCATGTGCGGCACGACCTCGTTCCAGCGGTTCTGCCATGATTTTG
>Ga0209755_10008313_pt1 | contig 11119 bp, 7 predicted proteins | sample TergutCo191P1_FD_187301 | JGI IMG/M metagenome (GOLD analysis project Ga0209755, IMG submission 187301) | Cornitermes sp. P1 segment gut microbial communities from Petit-Saut dam, French Guiana - Co191P1 (SPAdes) (version 2) | ecosystem: Host-associated > Arthropoda: Insects > Digestive system >... | reverse complement strand
GGGGGCAATGGGACCGTCCACACGGCGTCACAGTCGGGGGCACTGGGACCGTCCACACGGCGTCACAGTCGGGGGCACTGGGACCGTCCACACGGCGTCACAGTCGGGGGCACTGGGACCGTCCACACGGCGTCACAGTCGGGGGCACTGGACCCGTCCACACGGCTACAAACATGGATAAGCGCGATTAAGCAATGTCGTAAGGTGGGTAAAGGTTGCTGGCATTCTGAAATTTCCTGTATTAAATATTTTTAAATTACAAACAATTTAATCAAACGAATGTAAATATTTATTATAAGAACGACACTTTTCCTGTCATTACAGAGATCAGTGAGACCTAAGGAGAAGAAAGTCTTGTTGTAATGGCGTAGCTACCAAACAGAAAGTGTGCAATGTTCGGTGCCCCAACCTTATCGCAAGGATTTGTGTTCTTACACTAACCGAATACCGCCGGCTGTTCGGGCGGATTCGAGGGCTCTCGGGAGAAACAGGTGAGAAAGAATTAACAAAAATAGATCAATTTGAAAACCAGGTCGGTTTGACATTTTTACAAAAAGTGGTCCTGTACCAACCACACCGGTACGACACAGGTCCATCGGTAAGCTTTACACAGGGTCCCAAACATCTCAGTACGTCATTGCATTGTCCTATCCAGCAGAATCCAATCAACTCGCGCACCCACGCACCCTTAGCTAAGAAACGTCGCACGTACACACACCAATCTCCCACGCATTAACTCGCCAGTATTTCCGCGTGCTGTCTGGCAGTAAATGGCTGTCACAACAGGACGTTACAGTGGGGCAGCTGTTGGGGGCGCTAAACGTTCCGCTGAATGTTGAGCGTGAGTCGGTTTGCTGCAAGGGGCTGGCTGGCTGACTGGATATGATGGGGGCAGCTGTTGGGGGCACTAAACGTTCCGCTGAATGTCGAGCGTGAGTCGGTTTGCCGCAAGGGGCTGGCTGACTGGATATGATGGGGGCAGCTGTTGGGGGCACTAAACGTTCCGCTGAATGTCGAGCGTGAGTCGGTTTGCTGCAAGGGGCTGGCTGGCTGGATATGATGGTGGCATTGCAGTACGTGTGCAACAGTGCGCGCACGCACGCACATTAACTATACGCTATCAGAAACTCGTCACTGTAACTTGCTGCTGATAACATATTCCATACAATGAAGCATTCCCAGAAGTCTTCCATTTTGAATGCATCTTCACTTGAACCCATTCTACACCCCAAGCATTCCATTACCATGACGCAGGTGTGCCCAGAGATTCCTAGAATACAGCAGCCACAAACTTCTGGGCGCCAAAAGGAGACATGAAGCAAGTTGCGTACCGCGGTCCGAAACACATTAGTCGACAACGTTCACAGTGTGCATTACGATATCCTTTACTGCGGCCACAACGTAGAGCTAGCCCAAGAAACTGAGACTTCAGTTTGGTGTACATTAAATTGCAGTGAACGCAGGAAACGCCGGACAAACAACCTGCCAATGCAATAATGCCTTTCGTATTCCGTTATCATTATTATTTTTTCACAAAACAAAATTATGTATCTGTCAACCAAGGCACAAGGTGTTACGTTACACAATCTACGCGATCAGCACAGTAGAATGGCGACGAAATTTGTAACGATCCCCCAACGTACGCAAGGATCGGTAAATAGCTTAACGGCACATGGAGGTGTCGGCGTTGTCAGCCTACAGACCGGCAGTCTTTACCCTCCAATAAATACCCCTGGTACTCATTTCTGTTAGAGGTTGAGTCGACTGCAATGCTATAGTGCGGCCGGAAGGACCCCACAAGGAATGGAACCCGTGACTTCCGCCTTGTAGTGCATTACCTCAACCACCTGAGCCAACGCGTGCCTCAGTATAATAACCAGCGGCGCGCGCCCCCCACACACACACGCACACGCTCTCTCTCTTTTTTGAGGACGGAAGCAGCACGCTCTCTGGAACGGCGACAATGAACTGCCGGCTATGAGTGTCATATGCCCCGAGCAAGAACGCGTCGATTTAGGTCTACAGAAAGAAATGTTCCCTGTATAACACGAATCGGGCGGTCGTGACCAGCACTTCAGTAAACGTTACTCTGTCGCCATACGCAGTCACGCAATAGTCCGAATAGTCGCTAATACCGACAGAAAATCTCAGCACTGTTTCCCCGTCGAACGGATGAGGAAAACCGAAGATTATTGCAAGACGCAGTTATTCTGTGGCGCAAGTGATTGTTGTTGGCAAGTGGCCATACTGGGGTGGTGCGTGCATATTCTGAACGTCTTGTGTTCCTTGCTTGCTCGGAAAACAACTCTCCCGACCTACTTTCCGTGGTTGTTTTCAGTTCTTCCCGACAAACACTGGGTTCGAGTCTGCCTAAAATGACATAAAGCAGGGCTGGCAAACATGCGGCTCTCGGTCGCCTGAATAGCCTCAGTAATACAGTTTAACAAACGTAATACGATAGTGCTACAGAATGTAATGTGGCAACGTTTTTTAGCAGAGAAAGTATTCGGAAACTAAAACACATCAATTTAAGACAGTAAACAGTAAACCAGTATTCTGTGTTGTATCCAGTCCAGTAAGGCCTACTGCCTGTCATTCATCCGTACTTTTAGTGTAACTTGATGTTTGTGAATAACGGCGTTCCGTTCAGTATGCAACCCCCCTCTTTCGAAATATATAAACACTATTGCGGCCCTCAGACAATTGCTTAATTATGTGGCCCGCCTGTGGGTTGATGTTGGCCAGTCCTGGTACTGATTATGTCCGATGCGCCTCGATGCATTATCGTATTTCAAGTTTCCACCCATCTGGCAAGTTGCGAGCAGGGCCGGACAAGGGTGGGCCAGCCGGTAGCTGCCCGGGGCGCGAACCCTTAGGGGTGGTAAGGCGTCACTAGAATAATCGGAAATATGGTGCTGATAATGTCAGGTATCCACACGCGAAATGATTTGTCAGAAACTATTCCGCGTCCGCGGAACTGTTCCCCAGCCCTGTCCTTAAGCCGAAAACGTTTACAGAATGTCGGTTTGAAGGGGCGCCCACATGTCTTGGGCCGGCTCTGATTGTGCGGCGTAGGTTGGTGTTTGTTTGTCGACGTTTCGGGACAGCCAAAGGGGAACCGCTCGGTCCTTGCAACATGGGACGGGACGGGTGGGCTGTTGCACAGTTGGGTAACCGATTGCCAACCCAAGTCGCGCAGCGTCCGAGAAGACAGGCGTCTGATATCGCATGTGTATCGCCAAATACATGGATCGTAGTCGTTTATGACACCCTATCAGCCATTCAATTAGCCAAGAAATTCCCCTATTTTTTCAGAACAGCCCGCTACTGGGCCCTCTCATGACACATGAATCTAATCCATCCCCTCACATCCTGTTTATTTTATATCAATTCTTATGTTATCCTTTTCCACATACGTATCCCAACTGAACTCTTACGCTAAGATTTTTTTTCAAATATACTGCACGCATTTGTCAGCCTCCTGCATGCTGCATGTCCAGCCCACCTCATACTGCGTAATTTTGTCGCCTTAAAATTTCAATAATCACAAAATCCCCATTACAGTTTCCCCCGTTTCCTATTACTGCTTTCTCCCATATCCTTTGGAATTTGTCGCTGGTAATTAACGTTATGGTATGATTTCAAATCTAACTAGTCTAGTTATGAATGCCATTCATTGCATGTTCAACAAATCTATTTTATCCACCCTTACAGACCTGCCCCATACGCAGCAATTCCTCTCACGCGGTACGCGGCGGTGTTGTCACAAGTCGCAGTGTGGAAGCAAGCACAAATTGCGTAGACACCGGCGGGTCTCGCTGATGGCGGTTTTGTAACGACTGTGAATCCCCAGTCGATGATGTCACCCTGTTGGATATGCGTACCGTTGGTGGAAGCGACGCTGACAACTACGTATTGGGCGCCATCGACCGTACGTACTTAGCAAAAATGATATATAAATCTTATTTACAGTTTCCAACTTACATAAGGGTTCGGTTCCTGAAACACTTTTGAAACCCGAAATTTTCAGAATTGACCCCATCCCACTTATTTATCACACCTCATCGGATACTGTCAGTATGGGTGTTTAAAAGGGGCCACGCGGTGGCGCAGGTGGTTGATGCACTGCGCTACAAGCCGGAAGGTCGTGGGCTCGATTCCCCATGCTGTAACTGGAATTTTTCTTTGACGCAATCCTTCCGGACGCAATATGTCTCTGGCATCGACTCGGCAACTAACAGAAAAGAGTAACAGGAATTTTTTCTGGAGGGTAAAGGCGCCCGCTGCACGGGGCTGATAACCTTACCACCTTCATGTACTGATTGTCTCTAAAGCTGGGAACCTCATCACCTTGGAACCCTCAGGGCCTGAACAGGCCTGGTAAATATATGTACCGTGTTTCATACGATTCTTTGATCGCACTTTTTTCATGGTATGACGACCCCCCAGTGCCTCAACACTGTCGAGGTTTCACGATCACACCCAGACACACACACACACACACACACACACAAACACACACTCGGTAGAACTCCTATGGACGTGTGATCAGCCTGTCGCAGAGACCTCTGACAACACACAAAACTCACATGCCCACAGCGGGATTCGAACCCGCAACTCCAACAAGCGAGCGGCTGCAGAACCACGCCTTAGACCGCACGGACAATGGCATCGGCCGTTTTTTGCGCGTTGGGAATGGTAAATGTGCAAAAATGTAGGTGACGTGTGTCTTAATTTACGGGTTTCGTGTTTTGATATCGTAAGAAAGACGTGTGTGCTATGTTGCGTGGGACGGCGCGCACTGTTGTGGGCCAATGGGGGCAGGGGTTCAAATGGCACTGGGCCACTGGGGTCAGGGGGTCAAATGGCACTGGGCCACAGGGGTCAGGGGGTCATATGACACTGGGCCACTGGGGTAGGGGTTCATATGGCAATGGGCCACTGGGGTCAGGGGTTCAAATGGCACTGGGCCACTGGAGTCAGGGGTTCAAATGGCACTGGGCCACTGGGGTCAGGGGTTCAAATGGCACTGGGCCACTGGGGTCAGGTGTTCAAATGGCACTGGGCCACTGGGGTCAGGGGGTCAAATGGCACTGGGCCACAGGGGTCAGGGGGTCATATGACACTGGGCCACTGGGGTCAGGGGTTCATATGGCAATGGGCCACTGGGGTCAGGGGTTCAAATGGCACTGGGCCACTGGGGTCAGGTGTTCAAATGGCACTGGGCCACCGGGGTCAGGGGTTCATTTGGCACTGGGCCACTGGGGTCAGAAGTCCAAATGGCACTGGGCCACTGGGGTCAGGGGTTCATATGGCACTGGGCCACAGGGGTCAGAGGTTCAAATGGCACTGGGCCACTGGGGTCAGGGGTTCATATGGCACTGGGCCACTGGGGTCAGGGGTTCAAATGGTACAGGGTCACTGGTGTCAGGTGTTCATATGGCAATGGGCCACTGGGGTCAGGGTTTCAAATGGCACTGGGCAACTGGGGTCAGGGGTTCAAATTGCACTGGGCCACAGGGGTCAGGGGTTCAAATGGCACTTGGTCACTGGGGTCAGGGGTTCAAATGGCACTGGGCCACAAGGTTCAGGGGTTCAAATGGCACTGGTCAACTGGGGTCAGGGGTTCAAATTCCCAGTTCCAATTTCCGTCTTCTTTTCTACAGACAAAATAAAAAACCTGAACGTGGTACGGTCCGTGATGTAGTGCCATTTGAACCCATGACCCCAGTGGCCCAGTGCCATTTGAACCCCTGACCCCAGTGGCCCAGCGCCATTTGAACCCCTGACCCCTGTGGCCCAGTGCCATTTGAGCCCGTGACCCCAGTGGCCCAGTGCCATTTGAACCCCTGACCCCAGTGGCCCAGTGCCATTTGAACCCCTGACACCTGTGTCCCAGTGCCATTTGAACCTCTGACCCCAGTGGCCCAGTGCCATTTGAAACCCTGACCCCAGTTGACCAGTGCCATTTGAACCCCTGAACCTTGTGGCCCTGTGCCATTTGAACCCCTGACCCCAGTGACCAAGTGCCATTTGAACCCCTGACCCCTGTGGCCCAGTGCCATTTGAACCCCTGACCCCAGTGGCCCAGTGCCATTTGACCCCCTGACCCCAGTGGCCCACTGCCATTTGAACCCCTGACTCCTGTGGCCCAGTGCAATTTAAACCCCTGACCCCAGTTGCCCAGTGCCATTTGAAACCCTGACCCCAGTGGCCCATTGCCATATGAACATCTGACACCAGTGACCCTGTACCATTTGAACCCCTGACCCCTGTGGCCCAGTGCCATATGAACCCCTGACCCCAGTGGCCCAGTGCCATATGAACCCCTGACCCCAGTGGCCCAGCGCCATTTAAACCCCTGACACCTGTAGCCCAGTGCCATTTAAACCCGTGACCCGAGTGGTCGAGTGCCATTTGAACCCCTGACCCCAGTGGCCCAGTGCCATTTGAACCCCTGACACCTGTGGCCCAGTGCCATTTGAACCCCTGACCCCAGTGGCCCCACTGGGCCACTGGGGTCAGGGGTTCAAATGGCACTGGGCCACTGGGGTCAGGGGTTCAAATGGCACTGGGACACAGGTGTCAGGGTTTCAAATGGCACTGGGCCACTGGGGTCAGGGGTTCAAATGGCACTGGGCCACTGGGGTCACGGGCTCAAACGGCACTGGGCCACAGGGGTCAGGGGTTCAAATGGCGCTGGGCCACTTGGGTCAGGGGTTCAAATGGCACTGGGCCACTGGGGTCAGGGGTTCAAATGGCACTACATCACGGACCGTACCACGTTCAGGTTTTTTATTTTGTCTGTAGTAAAGAAGACGTAAATTGGAACTGGGAATACCGTACATGTTACCGGTGCAAACTGACACTTCACTGGGAATGCCGTACAGGTACCGGTGCAAACCGACACTTCACTGGGAATACCGTACAGGAACCGGTGCAAACTGACACTTCACTGGGAATACCGTAAAGGGTACCGGTGCAAACTGACACTTCACTGGGAATACCTTACTTGTACAGGTGCAAACTGACACTTCACTGGGATTACCGTACAGGTAACAGTACAAACTGACACTTCACTGGGAATATCGTATAATTTACGGGTGCAAACAGACACTTCACTCGGAATACCGTACAAGCTACCGGTGCAAAGTGACACTTCACTGGGAATACCGTAAAGGAACCGGTGGAATCTGACACTTTATATGGAATATCGTACAGGTTACCGGTGCAAACTGATACTTCACAGGGAATACCGTACAGGTAATGGTGTAAATTGACACTTCACTGGGAATACCGTACAGGTTAACGGTGCAAATTGACACTTCACTGGGAATAACGTACAGGTACCGGTGGAAACTTAAACTTCACAGGGAATACCGATCAAGTAACCGTTGCAAACTGACACTTCAACTGGAATACCGCAGTGGTACCGGTGCAAACTGACACTTCACTGGGAATACCGCAGTGGTACCGGTGCAAACTGACACTTCACTGGGAATGCCGCAGTGGTACCGGTGCAAACTGACACTTCACTGGGAATACCGCAATGGTACCGGTGCAAACTGACACTTCACTGGGAATGCCGTACAGGAAACCGGTGCAAACTGACACTTCACTGAGGAATACCGTACAGGTTACCGGTGCAAACTGACACTTCACTGGTAATGCCGTACAGGTTACCGGTGGAAACTGACACTTCACTGGGAATGCCGTACAGGAAACCGGTGCAAACTGACACTTCACTGAGGAATACCGTACAGGTTACCGGTGCAAACTGACACTTCACTGGTAATGCCGTACAGGTTACCGGTGGAAACTGACACTTCACTGGGAATGCCGTACAGGAAACCGGTGCAACCTGACACTTCACTGAGGAATACCGTACAGGTACCGTTGCAAACTGACACTTCATTGGGAATGCCGTACAGGTTACCGGTGGAAACTGACACTTCATTGGGAATACCGTACAGGTTACCGGTGCAAACTGACACTTCACTGGTAATGCCGTACAGGTTACCGGTGGAAACTGACACTTCACTGGGAATGCCGTACAGGAAACCGGTGCAAACTGACACTTCACTGAGGAATACCGTACAGGTTACCGGTGCAAACTGACACTTCACTGGTAATGCCGTACAGGTTACCGGTGGAAACTGACACTTCACTGGGAATGCCGTACAGGAAACCGGTGCAACCTGACACTTCACTGAGGAATACCGTACAGGTACCGTTGCAAACTGACACTTCATTGGGAATGCCGTACAGGTTACCGGTGGAAACTGACACTTCACTGGGAATACCGTACAGGTACCGTTGCAAACTGACACTTCATTGGGAATGCCGTACAGGTTACCGGTGGAAACTGACACTTCACTGGGAATGCCGTACAGGTAACGGTGCAAACTGACTCTTCACTGGGAATACCGTACAGGTTACCGGTGCAAACAGACACTTCACTCGGAATACTGTACAAGTTACTGGTGCAAACTGACACATCACCTGCCGTTTAACAAAGAACTGCCCGCCTGCAGGAACATCCGAACACACCAAACCGACGACTGTATATTTGGTAGTGTTTGCAAGGTCTACATTAGCTCACCCCACTCTACGCCATGTGATTCTGTCCTCTGTGCCGCTGTACATTTGCATCTTTGTCAGAGGTTGATTATCAGAGCGCTCTAGTAAAGGACTCTTTCTATTACCTCTGATGTTCAATTTGCTTGTCCCAAACCAATCTGTATATTTTAATTTCGAAAAGTGTGATCCCCGTTGTGTGTAGTAGGGTAATTACAGTCAATAACACAACAATGTATATCTAATTGATGTTTTTTATGAAATTATATAAACTGGGTTACCAAACAGCACGCGCACACACGCGCGCACACTCACATTATTTCTCTCCCGCAGAAACTACCATTACACTAAGCCTACACATTAAGAACCCAAGAAGCAAACACCACATTGACGACAGATACCTATGAAAGAAAGACATTATGCTGAATAACGCGCAATGGCATCTACAGCGGAAAAACCTGTACACTAACTATACTGCCCACATAACTACGCACAATACACACGCTATATCACCCCCAACTTGACACTGCCAACTTCACTACGCTACATACCCACGCTAATTCCCCCTCTTGCTCACTGCCCACATAACTACGCTCCATACACAAGCAATATCACCCACAACTTGTTCACTGCCCAAGTCATTACGCACTATACCCACGCTATATCACACACAACTTGCTAATTGCCAACATAACTACGCTCCATACCCACGCTATATCCCCCAACTTACTCACTGCCCAAATCACTACGCTCCATACCCACGATATATAATCCCCAACTTGATCAATGCCCACAACATTACGCTCCAAAACCACGTTAAATTCCACCCACTTGCTCACTGCCCACATCACTACGCTCCATACCCAAGCTATATCGCCCCCAATGTGCTCACTGCCCACATCACTACGCTCCATAATCACGTTATATCCACCCTTGCTCATTGCTCGCATCACTACGCTACATAGCCACGCTATATCGCCCCCCAATTGCTCAATGCCCACTTCACTACGCTCCATACCGACGCTATATCGCCCCCCAACTTGCTCAATGTCCACATCACTACGCTCCATACCCACAATATATCGCCCCCCAACTTGCTCACAGCCCTCATGACTACGCTCCATACACAGGCTATAACACTCCCGCAAATTGCTCACTACCCACATCACTTCGTTCCATGCCCAGGCTATATCGCCCACCATTTGCTCACTGACCAAATCAGTACGCTCCATACTCACGCAATATCACACCGCCAACTTGCCCACTACCCACATCACTACGCTCCATAAACAAGCTATATCGCCCTACAACTTGGTCACTGCCACATCACTACGCTCCATAAACAAGCTATATCGCCCCACAACATGGTCACTGCCACATCACTACGCTCCATAAACAAGCTATATCGCCCCACAACATGGTCACTACCACAACACTACGCTCAATACAAACGCTATATCGCCCCCCAAATTTCTCACTGCCCACATCACTACGATCAAAACCCACGATATATCGCCCCCCAAACTGCTCACAACGCACATCACTACGCTACATATCCACGCTATATTCCCCTAACTTGCTCACTGCCCACATCACTACGCTCCATAACCACGCTATAACACCCCACTTGCTCAAAGCCAACATCACGACGCTCCCTACCGCACGCTATATCCCCCACTTGCTCACTGCCCACATCACTACGCTCCATAACCAAGCTATATCGTCCCTCCACTTACTGAATGCCAAATCACTAGGCTCCATACATACGCTACAAAACACCACTTGCTCACTGCCCACTACACAACGGTCCATACCCACATTATATGCCCCCACTTGCTCACTGCACACATCACTACGATCCATACCCACGCTGTATCACCCCCAACTTGCTCACTGCCCATATCACTACGCTCCATAACCACGCTATAACACCCCACTTGCTCAAAGCCAACATCACGACGCTCCCTACCGCACGCTATATCCCCCACTTGCTCACTGCCCACATCACTACGCTCCATAACCAAGCTATATCGTCCCTCCACTTACTGAATGCCAAATCACTAGGCTCCATACATACGCTACAAAACACCACTTGCTCACTGCCCACTACACAACGGTCCATACCCACATTATATGCCCCCACTTGCTCACTGCACACATCACTACGATCCATACCCACGCTGTATCACCCCCAACTTGCTCACTGCCCATATCACTACGCTCCATAACCACGCTATAACACCCCACTTGCTCAAAGCCAACATCACGACGCTCCCTACCGCACGCTATATCCCCCACTTGCTCACTGCCCACATCACTACGCTCCATAACCAAGCTATATCGTCCCTCCACTTACTGAATGCCAAATCACTAGGCTCCATACATACGCTACAAAACCCCACTTGCTCACTGCCAACATCACTACGATCCATACCCACGCTGTATCACCCCCAACTTGCTCACTGCCCATATCACTACGCTCCATAACCACGCTATAACACCCCACTTGCTCAAAGCCAACATCACGACGCTCCCTACCGCA
>Ga0209755_10008312_pt1 | contig 11120 bp, 9 predicted proteins | sample TergutCo191P1_FD_187301 | JGI IMG/M metagenome (GOLD analysis project Ga0209755, IMG submission 187301) | Cornitermes sp. P1 segment gut microbial communities from Petit-Saut dam, French Guiana - Co191P1 (SPAdes) (version 2) | ecosystem: Host-associated > Arthropoda: Insects > Digestive system >... | reverse complement strand
AATATCTTATCAGCAATGTGCTTTTACAGCCAAAAAATAAAAAAAAACATTCACGGCTGGTCCCACAGATCATCTAGTTTAGGCACCAACCTTAGTAATCAGTATTATCAACTGAACTGTATTCATGTACACACGTGACACAGTCAGGGACCAATTTGTTGCCAACGTGCATGAAGGAACAGGGACGGCCGATAGTGTTAGGGGCGCTTGCACACACCAGCTTTTTGCCGGAGTCAGATCCATCTCCGGTTGTGGAGATTTTCACACGTACCGGCATTACTGCTGCCGGTGGTCAGTTTGATTTTGAACGCTGCACAAGAAAGATGTTTCTACATAGAAATAGGAAGCGCAACTTGCTTGTGCTCTTATATCTTAGGCGAAAATACAAAAGACGATAGTGGATACATCCAATTTCACCTGCAAGATATTTGGAAGGAAGCTTTTACACACTCTTTGAAAAACTGAAAAGCCATGATTCTAAGTTTTTTAATTACTTTTGCATGAGTGTATTGACATTTGAGTTTCTAGTGATGAATTTAAGTGATCGTATAAAAGGCCAAGATACTCCAATGAGAGCCTGTGTCCCTCCGAAAGAGATGTTAGCAGTGACAATTAGGTAAGTAAAAATAATTAATACATTTTTTAAAGTTAATTCATTCATCATTTTTTTACAACTACTTTGAGACTAGTCTATAACTTAGAAAACGCTATAAAGACACCGTTGGTTTTTATAGTTTTACAACTATTTAAAATTTTTTTTATCACATAATGAATTAACAATATATGTGAAAATTTAGAATTCCAAATTAATGTAATTTCAAATAATTATAGATGATCATGAGAATATACGAAGTGTGGTGCCTTTAAAGTGTTCTGTTCTATAACTTATAAACTGGTCTTGAAACAGTTCTAAAAAATAAAAACAAAGAAATGTGGAAATAAAAATTTAATAATTTTAATTAATATTCAAACCATAAATAGTACTATAAATAATAAAAAAAGCAGGACAAGATATAACAAAAATTAACATAAGGCAATTTATTTATTTACGGATCAATGCATGTAAAGAGATTAATAAAAAATAAATTTAAAACAGACTGAAAAGTGTAGCCTGCAGCTGTTGCTGTCTTTACATTAAAGCTACTATTACATTCTGGGTGATACGAAGATTGGTCAGCTTGTAGTAAGTGTGGTAGTTGACTGACTTGCTTAGCATCCATAATTGCACTCACAGAGGAAAGTGGAGTTGCAGTTCGGGATGTTGAAGTACTAGAAGAAGCAAATGTTTCAAAGACAGGCGTTTGTTTTCCTATATTGTTGATCTCTTTTATTAACTGAAGGGCACTCGTACGAAAGTCCATTTTTTCCTCTTTGGACATTCTTCATACGGCTAGAATAATTGAAATGAAAAACGCTTCGTCCTCATCAGGTGCAGAGTTGCTGCTACTCAAGGCTTTCAAAATTTCTCTATCAATATCCTGTTACAATCGCAATTTTTTTACGGATTGTATGTTTCCTTAGTTGTATTTTGCAACTGTATCTCCACATCAGTCTCTGCTTGCTTTTCATCTTCACTATCAAGTAATCGTGAATATTCCATACTTGAGACAGTATCGTCTTTTTGTACAATTGTCATTAAAAACTGAAGATTATCATGCTAGATATAGTTTTTAGAAGTAGCCTGTTCAGATTATTTCTTCAATGATTTTATGAAAGAATCCCTAACATTTTGCCATTTCCCACTGACAAGTTGACCTAAAAAGTAAACAGAGATAATTATAATACACCCTTCAGGAAGACAACACAGAAGAGAGAGAGAGAGAGAGAGAGAGAGTGTGGAATGAATATATCTATTAGAGAATAAGCATATTAAAGAACAATTATAATTTATACATATTGTGTCCCAGTTTCATTGTTATTTAAATTGTTTATTTTTTTTGCAGGTACCTTGCAACTGGAACAACATTTACTGCCCTACATTATGACTACAGACTGGGAATAAGTACAGTTAGGAAAATTGTGCTTTTGGTAAGCATTGCTTAGTGGAGCACAATGAAAAGTGAATTCTTCCCAGAACCAACAGATGAGAGATGGCAAGAAATATCAGATGCTTTTAGAATATGTTCACATTTTCCTAACTGTTTGGGAGCAATCGATGGGAAGCATATAAGAGTTACCAAATTTCCTCGCAGTAGTTCAATGAACCTTAACTACAAGTGTTATTTTTTATTGTTCTCACAGCAAATGCCGATTCAGATTACAACTTTACATACGTTGACATTGAAACCTACTTTTTTAAGCTACTAATTCGAAATAAACTACACATTCCGCTCTCAAGTCCCGTTTACAAATGATACTGAAAATTGTCCTTTTGTGTTTGTCGGCAATGAAGTACTTTCGCTTTCAGAAAATCTTATGCGCCACAATGCAGGATATAACTTGTCCGAAAAACAAAGAATATTCATTTGCCATTTATGTCGGGCACGAAGATATGTCGAACGCACCTTTGGCATTTTATCTAATAAATGGATAATTCGTCATACAGCATTAAATGTATCAAAATAATTTTCTAAAGATATTGTAAAAGCATGTGTACTTTTACATAATGTAGTGCGAAGCAAAGATGGGTACAGATTTGAAGAAACATGTATAACGCAAAATTAGAACAGTGTTAACCGTGCTGCATATAGCTGACCAAGACGAAGTGCAAGTGATGTAAGAGATCGTTTTGTAAACTATTTTGTAAGTCGGGAAGGTGTATTACCGTGGCAAATGAACAAACTTTAATATTAAGCTATTAATAGTGCCAATTCAGTAACAGAGTTTAAGACATTAAAATGTATTAATAAAGGTATACCTACTTATCTCGTATTGTTTCTTTCTATCCATTTAGTGAAAATCGCCTTCCAAAAAATGTGCAGATTTCCCTCCATGCTTTCGACTTCTCTATTTTATATTTATAACTATCACTGGTTTTATCCCACAAACAAGGCTTGCTCTCGATGGGTTCAATTAATGTGAAACATCGTAAGTAAACACCTGACACACTACTTAATTGAAAAATTTGAAAGTTTCAAAAAGAAAGAAAATACAAATTATAACTTTGGAAATCTGAAGTTAACACCGTATGGGTTTCAAACAAACTGAGTTATTTAATCTTACGTTTATTGAACCGTGTATCATCTTGATAGGTGAATAAAAATAGACCAATTTGATGTCACTTGCTTTATTATTATTTAAAACAGTTGTCCGGTACCGAAACGTTCAGATACGTGAGCAGGTTGCAATGCACTTACATTAAAACTGACAAGCCAGCCGCCCGACCGGCTTGTCGAGTTCCACTAAGGCACGCTAATTTGCCGAACCAGCTGCGTGTGAGAACACCCATTCATTTATATTGCACACTGTGCAAGCGCCCGTACTCGTAGTAAGTGGAATGCCACGGACACGGTGACGAAAACGGCGTTCCGAACCACAGACAACAGCATTATCCAGCTTACGCCCCTCGCTTGGTTGCTACTCGTTGGCAGATGACTGTGCACGATGGTGCCGCACACATATGCCTATAGTCCATGATGTAGCTGTAATCTGTGGTGTAAATGCAAGCGTACAATTTCGTATTTGTGTAGAGAGAGCAAGTGAGAGTAGTGCAGTTAATGGTGATGTTATGAACTTAGTTGCATTTCATTTATAGGCAATTTGATGTCAACATTTATTGTCGTTTTTAACAATCCCAGTAGCAGAACCGCGTGGGATCTACATTATGGCATCAGGCCTTGAAAGTTACGTTAATCGTATCCTTTATAAATACGTCTTTCGGTATGAAGTTGTATGAGAATGTATAGGACATGGACTTGAAAGTTACTGACCACTTTTAGTAAAATGTGCTTTAATGTTTTCAGTATATTGACAGCTCACAGGCATGGCAGGAAATGATATATTGGGCAGGCAAGATACACAGTAGGTTGATTCTAATAGTGTGACAGATGGAAACGAACTTTGCAGTTTTGAAAAAAGGCGCATTCCAACCAAGTAAAAATATGTAGTGACCCTGTTATAATGGATATATAGGAATCCAGAACTAGAGACTTCTGGATGTTTGAGAAGTATAAGAATATAATTATATAATGTCGCTATACAGGATATTACACCGGCGGCTCCTGTTCATGACATCCTGTAAGTTTCACAACTTTCGTTTAATCTGATACTCAACGTGACATATTAAACGTCTTGCTACTAACGCAGAATATGCAATGCTTTCATAGCCTGTGTAGTGTCATTGTAATATCGCGATGGTGATAACCTCATCAGTTTACTTATGACACTTCAAATCCCAGACGATGGCCAAATGAGGCTGGGACATGTTTGGCAAATTATTATTTGGTAGAAAGCACAGTGTTATAAATACATTGCGTTGTGTCAGTTTGTTTTAATTAAGAGCATAAATGATTTAATTTCATAAAGATTTAAACTGACTACTTGTAACTTTAGTAATGTGTTGGTATGGTAGCCAGAAAACATGGTGTGCACCATTTTGAATGACACTTATGTTGCTTTGTTGTTTTACTCTTGCCGTAGTGGTGAAGTATTTATTAACTTGTACCAGACATTACATACATATTGTTATTCACTAAATGCCATTGTGTGCTGTAGTGGTGGTAGTAAATTCCTTCAAAGCTTGCTATACCCATATTCAAGTTTTTCTGTATCCTGTATTATATATAATTTACCATGGATTTGCCATTATTATTTAATAGAACTTTTATTTCTTAATATGCAATTAAAAATGATATCCATAAGTACACCAGCACTGTTACTTTCTGAAAGTGCACCATATACTGTATTGTATTTAGTAAAGTCAGATTATTGCAGCAAGCTGCTTTTAGACATTTACCCTGACCATATCAAACTTTAGTGCAGAGCAGCTGGAAAAGGATGACTTAACAATTACATGAACTAGTTAATATGCTGAATGTTTATTTCTTTATATTAGAATTCTGAAAGGGTGATTTAGGATCCAGAGTGGTGAGAAAGGTATAAATTGTGTTTGTTATATGCAGCCTTAATTGTGCTATAGACACTGTATCTATTATAACATCAGATGGAAGAAATTTTGTTGTAAGTATTTTCAACAATTTGTTTTAATGACAGCCTTCAGTATTTTCTTCGTCTCTAGTGAACAGATTGGGAAAAGTGTACAAAGTATGTCCTTTTTGATGTGTACATAGTAAGGCCATTTACAGAGTAGCAAAGTAGGTCTTTTTTTATCTGACTACTTATTAAATCTATTTTTGTTTTTGATGTCCAGTATGATTTTGTTTTTTGACAATGTCAGTATTTCAGACTATAGGCAGGTCTCTTTGTATGCTAGGGTTTTATTCCTGAAAAAGTCATACAAATTGAAATTGTGCAAATTGAATACAAAATTCCCATTTGAAACAGTGTATTTCCTGGGGGCTAGGAGATTGACAACTTCATCCTCTATAGCAGTGTTTCACAACCACCGGGCCTTGGCATCAATTATACTGGGCTGTGAAGAGATTCTCCTGGAATTGATAACTAATTTAAATGTAATTTTTTATTTGTCAACATGCCACACCATACACATAATTGTACTAATATTCTTTATGATTATGCCATAATTAATTATTAATACTTATGTTAGTTTAATGTATGAACTTAAAAAAAATTGGAAATGTACTGTAGAGTAAATCTGTTGGGACCTGGCCCTCGTCTTTTGAAAAAAGAATTTACCGGGCCACGGTCTCACAAAGGTTGAGAAACACTGCTCTGTAGCGTATGAATGTACCACTAATAGATATACAGACCTGTAGGATGTATATATATATATATATATATATATATATATATATATATATATATGTATTTATTTATTTATTTATATCTAATACAATGAAAATGTAAGAGGCTTACATCTGTAGCTTTTGGTGTGGTTCATTCCACTAGATTTGTGGTAGTCTTGCTACACAAACACTTTAGTTCCTTACTTATTACTTTCTTTAATTATATGAACATTATCACAAATTGTACATAGGCTGTTATGAGCGAATCTTATGTTACGGCATATGTCAACAATTCGTTCACCTTTTCCGGGTCATCGGCTTGTTATGTCTAACTTCTGTTTTTGCTGATTGTCTTTTACTGATATTTCATTAGGATTGCACTAGGTGATGTAGATTTACATTTCTCGCTCATGCTGACAAGAAAAGCCAATGTTGTAGAAGAGGAAATTATTTGAGTCGCATGATTGTATCACTATCGTAATCAATTTTTACAAGTGCCTGTATTGCATGATAGTGATGTCACTTTCTGTTAGCCTCTTACAGACGACAAATGCGGCCACATATCATATATATATATATATATATATTAAATTGCATTAAACCAAAAATTGTCACTTAAATTCAAAAAGTGTTGTAAATTTTCAAGTCGCATTAAAGCAGAATCGTAGAAACAGAAATATCATAAAACAAGATGTGCCTGTATTAGTATATATAGGATGAATTGCTAATGATGAATCTTATGTTCATTGGACCATGCATCATCTTACTAGTAGAATAAATTGAACCAACTTGATGTCACTTTATGAAAGTTTTTACAATTTATTCTACTGCTAATGATGAATTTGAAAGAATGTGGAAGGAAGTGGCTGTGGCCTAATGGAAACACTATCCTCACATTTAACTGCGGGGACTTGGGAAACCCACCCAGCCTGAAAAACCCAGGATAGCTGTTATTTGATCCGGGGTGTCTGGGCACCTCCCACATACAAGTCAGAAGCGCTACCACTTCTGCTGGCTTGCTTGTTAATTTTCATTATCTTGAAATAAAGTGTATGTATTGATAGGCACAAAATGGTTTTTCAGGGTACACTGAAAGGTTTTGACCAGACAATTAATTTGATACTGGATGAAAGCCACGAGCGTGTGTACAGTACCAACCAGGGTGTTGAGCAAGTTGTGCTGGGGCTGCATATTATTCGAGGAGACAATGTGTAAGTTGAAGAGATGGAGGCTGTCAGTGTTGGTACTGGGAAGTCTGCTGTTCTGGTGGACAGTCCTCTGTCTGTCTGTCTGAATTCTACCATTTAAAAAGTTTGGAAAAAATTTTTGAAACGGTAATTACAGGCTGATTATATTGGGGCCATCATTTCATTCAACAACTAACATCTGACACTTTGTACCAATTTGCTTATCTTAGTAATATACCATCCACCCAGCCACATGCCCATATGTGCAGTGGCAGAGCAGCTGGAAGTAACAGACACTGGTTGTTAGATACCATAATGACTCCACTCTTGTGAGCAGAATTTTCGGTTTAAGTGCATACTAAGGATGAGAGGTTGTAAATTCATAGCTAATCACCTAGAGAAAATGGGAGTTGCAGTTAGCTAGCAAATCTGTGACAGAAATTTGGCCATAGCATTCATTACCTGAAATATTTTGGGAGAAGAATCATCACCACCATCTGTGTCCAGGATAAGAACCTTCAGCCTTTTCCAAAGTTGAGCTAAATTTTGTTATTGGTCTGCCAAAAAGAGGTTATTTCCGGATGTATTTCAGTATATGTTCTTGTAATCATCACACTTCCAGGTTTAACATGTATTTAAGCAGTACCCATGTTACTAACATAAGCGTCTGCAGCAACTGTAAGGAAAACATGCTGTGAGATTCCACTGACATTGATGCTTGCAATAAAAATTAGTGGTGTTACAAGTTTATATGCAGTGTCCTTTTTTTGTGTTTGTGTGTGTCTGTCTCATAATGCATACATAAGTTTTCTTATTTCAGGGCCGTTGTCGGTGAACTTGATGAGAACTTAGACTCACGATTGGACTTGTCAAGTATCAGAGCTGATCCTCTCAACCAGGTCGTTCACTGATGTCTTTCTATAATGCAAAGTATTGTGCATGTTATTTATGTGCTAGGACTGTATCAACAAGAATGTCTTTGTGTTTATTATGTTCAAACAATGGTACATGTACAAATATGAATTTCCATAGAAACTGACAAAGTTCTGTTGCTTTTCCACAAAATCCTGTTTCTGTTCCATAAATATTTTCGAGTGCTACTTGAGCGTCAATTTGCCACTGTGCTGTAAGTCCGTCGCAGCGTTCCACAGCCTCTTGACTGCTGCCACCCATGCACACATCTGCATATTCATGACAAAGTTGATAGACAGTGCCTGCAGCTCTTTTTTTTTCTTTTTTTAATGTATGAGACATTCAGTCACAGCACACTGGCAAAACAAAATGTGATAATCAGACATCTTGGTGCAGATGCACTTGTCATGTATTTCAGGTTGAGATGAGAGCTGACATAACCAGCCATATAATTCATAGTGTACAGTATGTGGCTTATAATGTGTGTAATAAAACGGTGTTCACGGCTTTTAAGTGCGGCCTTTGTGTGGTATGATTAAATGTTCAGATTGTTTCTGTATTTTTGTGTACACTCCAGTTTGAAGCCCTGGTTCCTTTCTGAGCCTTTAACAATATTGCATGGTGCTATCAGGCCAGTTCTTCATGGTTATTTAAATCTGAAACAGTATGTATGGAAAACATGTGCCCTGCTCTTTGAAAACTGCAGGAAGATAATCATTGTATACTGCTAGTGGAATGAGGTGCTGGAAGACTTAGATGTACATATAGATGTATAGAATGCATTTCACAGAAACAGACGGTCACAAATTAGGTTTCAGTTCCTTCTGGCAGGTGGTAGGGTTCGGTGGCACACACTTGCGGACACAGAAGGAATCCTAAATTCCCAACAAATGAGTGATTAATGGTTAAAATATGTATAATTATGCATGAATTAAATTCACTGCTGTGATTGTTAGAGACCATCACATTTGCATTCGACTGAAATGTAAAGTACAATTTCTGATGCTGTTATTTTCAGTGCCTTTTAACCGGTGATGCACGTACCACATTTTTGTTCATATTTCAGTTTGAAGTGTGTTAATCATATACAGAAAATTACTTAAATGCATTTAAATGAAAAGAAAAATGCTTATTAAGTTAACTGATAAAGTTAAATTACAAAAGTAAAAGCTGTGTGTTTAAGCATCTGATGGTACGCGCACGTGTTTCATTTGTGATAGTGGTAAGAGAGGATTTGAAGGCTAAAATTGTAGATCTGCTATACAGATCGCGTCAGCTTCTTGCATATCCTCTGCGTATGTCTTTAAACAAAAGAAGTACAGTTTGCTCCTGGGAAGTCACATGTTTAATTGGTCATATCTTGTAGCAAAGCCCACAATTACACCTGCATCTTGGTTAGTAATAACGAAATATGGTTCCTAAGTCCAAAATTGAGAAAATTAAATTATTAAATTGTTAAAGGCAGTATGAGCCCTTATATGATAAGAAGTGTTTATTACACGCTTCTCATGTACTTCTGAGATATGATATAATTTTTGGGGGTGGGGTTAATGAAAGTAATACCAAATTCAGACTGCTGAAAAGGGTTACCCAGTTAGCGGTCTTAGTAAATATAAGTCTCGTAGACATATATTTAAGGATTACAGTGTACTTATGATGGACTATTTCTGCACACTTGCATTAGTATTTTGACATTAAAAAGTGCAAACGGGTCTCATTTATGTTCCTGAGAAACTGCACAAATTGAAGACAGTAGAATTTAAACAGTATATTTCCTGTGTGTTCGGTAACTGACAGACTGATCCTGTGTGATGTGTGACTATACCACTAGTGGACGTATGGACCTGTACAGTATATGTGTGGGGACTGCGGTATCACAGTGGTTAAGGCACTGTGCTACAAATCGAAAGGTCACTGGTTCGATCCCAGCTGGTGTCAGTGGATTTTTCATTTACATAAAAGCCTTCCGATCGTGCCATGGCCCTGGGGTCAAACAGAAATGAGTACCAGGAGTATTTCCTGGGGTAAAGGTGGCCGGTCCATAAGGCTGACAACCTTACCACCATCCTGTGCCGTTGTGATGAAATCTGGGAACCTGAACTTCCTAAGAACCCTCTGGGCCTGTCCAGGCATGTAATGGGACTGATTTACTTTATTTTTACAGTATATGTATTCTGTACTATATACATTTCCATACCATATTTTGATTTCTAACACAATACAGATGTCTCGCATCCATAGTTTGTGGTCTTGTTCATTCTGCTACTCAAACACTTTAGTTCGTGACTTAGTACTTCCTTTAATTATATGAGCACTATCCCTACACTAGTATGAGCCAGTCATAACATTATGACATATGTGAACAATTTGTTTACCCTTCTCAAGTTGACTTGCTATATCTAATTTCTTTTCAATACCAATTGTCTTTCACCAGTTTTTCACTTGGATTGCACTTGGTGATGCTAATTTATGTTTCTTCCTTATTTTAATAACAACAACCAATGATGTTGAAGGGGGAACTACATCAGCCACGTAATTACATCACCAGCATAATCAATCCACACATGTAACAGTGACGTCACTTTCTGCTAGCCTCCGACACAAGACGAGCACCAATGGATTGTGTATGCCAAATCGTGTTAAAGCGAAATTTATCACATAAAATTTGAAAAGTGGTGTAAAGTTTCAAATCGCGTTAAGACAAAATCGTGCAAAAAGGACTCACTTGAAAAGAGGGCTTCTTTTACAGGGATTCAAGGAAATAAAATGTGCATAAGAAATAGGAGCTACATGCTCACTTTTGTGACCCAGGTCTTTTCAGGAAGGATGTAGTGACTGTGGGGATTACTTTTGATGTCTGATGTACAACAAATTGATTTGTTGACTCTCAGATTATGTACTTTACTTTTAATGTCACTTGTCAGGCCAAGTAGTACATGTAAACTGTGCATATTGTGCAATGTCTGTGGTTTATTTGTTACTACATATTTATTTGGTATATATAACATTGTATTTTAATGTAAGTTACTGTATGCAGTGAAATATTCCTGTTCACTTGTTAGTTACCCTATTGCTAGTGTACGTGTGATGCATTAGTTTGCATTAAAATGTGCCTGTAAATAAATTACATAAGTGTGTGTTGGTAAATACAAGGCAGGCATTGTAGGTATAACATTGAGGGTCGTTTGTGTAATAACCGTTACTGTGGAAAGTAAGA
>Ga0209755_10008311_pt1 | contig 11120 bp, 13 predicted proteins | sample TergutCo191P1_FD_187301 | JGI IMG/M metagenome (GOLD analysis project Ga0209755, IMG submission 187301) | Cornitermes sp. P1 segment gut microbial communities from Petit-Saut dam, French Guiana - Co191P1 (SPAdes) (version 2) | ecosystem: Host-associated > Arthropoda: Insects > Digestive system... | reverse complement strand
GAATCTCGAAAAAGTGGACAATGCCTATCAGGAATTGGGGTGAGGCGTTAAACCAATTTGCGATCATTTATGGGGACAGAGTCCCATTATGATAATTTGCGTTTTACACAAAAAATATTATGGGTTCACCCTTTGCTTTTCCAGCAATGCGTGCAACCGTGCGATTTCTGCATCTTTTTCAGCAAGAGCGGCTTTTTGTTCATTATTTACTTTCTGCCATATTTCCCGTTCTTCCGTTCTGCCTTGTTCTAAACCCTGTTCTAAACCTTCTTTTAATCCTTGTTCCATCATGTATTTTTTCCACATTTCCGCATCCCTGCGCTCTTTTTCCCGTAGATCGGCTATATATCTTGCTTTCTCGTCAGCGGAGAGTTCCATCAGTTTTACTACAGCTTTTTCCACTTCCGGATTTCTGTCTGCTACCATTTTTAATTCCTCCTTTGTCTCTGCATCTATGAATTTCGCCCAATCGTATAATAATGTTCCGTCCGTCCATTCGGGTAATTTCTGCAGTTCAAGCGTATGTATTTCGATGATGCCGTTAAGTTCAATCTTAGCATCAAAATCGTAAAAAGTAAATCTGTGATGGTATTTAGAACTTTTTCTAACAAGCGTTTCGTTTGTAATTATTATACAGATTACTTGATTGATTTCTGAATAGCTGTCGCTTTTACCTAACTGCTCCGTTATTAATTTCGCGCTGTAATAAGCGATGCGCCCGTGTATTTCAGGCGTTATTTTTAATTGAATTTCAATATGTATAACCTTTCCGCTTTTAGTGCGGAGCTTTACGTCAATGACACCCATTTTATCCCCTTCATGTTCACGCAGCAGGTGCGGGTCTGCAATAAGGATTTTATTGAAATCATCATCAGGCAATTTCAGCACCGATTTAAGAAAACCAATTAAAAACTCCTGATTTCTTTCATCTGCGAAAAACATTTTAAAAACCGCGTCATTTTTTACATGTAAAACACTTTTCTCTGTCATTTTATTCTCCTAAAGGGAGTCTTCCCCCTGACAGCGATTATAAACGCTGTCTAATAGATTTGAGTTTTCATAAACATGAAAACTGATACCTATATATGGGTTGTACATGCGCTGCGCTTGACCGAAAACGAGGAAATTATGAAAAAAATTTGCTTTTTACTTCATTGGCGTTAAGGGATTATTTAAATAATGTTGATTATAATCGGTATTTAAAAGATAATAACGACATTAACAAGGAGGATAATAAAAATGTTCCTTTATTTAATAAGACACGGTGAACCAAATTATGAAACTGATACATTGACAGAACTGGGAATTAAACAAGCGCAATTATTATCTGAACGGTTTTCAAAAATTCAATTTGATAGAATTTTCACATCGCCGCTCGGAAGAGCAAAACAGACCGCCATGCCCACCTGTTTGAAGCAAAATAAAAACTATGAAGAACTTTCGTGGTTAAGTGAAAATCTAGCTTATAACGCAATGGCTGCCGATATTGAGAGAAAAACCGACTGGTGGTTTTCAGTTCAGAATACAAAAATAATAACACTTGAAGGCGCTCAAAAATATGAAACAAAACAATCTTAAAATTTTATTAATTCCACCGTTTCCTGCTTTGATAATTTACTGTCGGAATTAGGTTATAAAAAATGCAGTAATGGATATAGAATAACAGCAAGCAGTTATAACCGCATCGCTCTGTTTTGCTTTCACGGAATATCAAAAATTTTACTTTCGTATGCTTTATTAATACCTTTTCATATCTTTTGCGCTTCATTTTCAATACCGCATACCGGTGTTACTATCCTGGACTTTGCGGTAACAAACGATAAACTTACTTCTCCCAGATGTCTAACGCTTTCCGATTTATCGCATTTTTATTCCGCTTCCGGTACTGGGATTAGAGGGTAATAAAATTCTTCAAGAATTTCAACATGAGCTTCTTTCTGATCGTGGCATTTTGCTGTTACTGTTTGTTATGTGACATTGGAGTATATTTTAAATTTCATTTTCTCTGAATAACATTTTCTTTAATATTATATCTTCAAGATTCCTTCTTCCATCTACTACAATCATTATATACACTATATTTCCTTCAATTTTAAATATAATCTTCCAATAATCTATAATTAACTGCCTATATATTAAATATCCATATTTCTCTAGTTCAGGTACTATCCTACACCTTTCAGGATTTATATCCAATTTATTAACTTGTTCATATATTTTATCCATCACCTTTATGGAATATGTTAAATTTGTTTTTGAAATATATTCAATTATTTCATCCAGATCATCTAATGCAGGGGATGCCCATTTTATATTATATTTTTCTTCCATAAGGTTTTACTTATATTTTTTCCTTAACTTTGTGAATACTTCCTCATGATCATAAACATCTCCTTCAATAATTGCTTTTTCAGAAAATTGTAATAATTTCATTAGCGTCAATGCATTAATCATATCTTGATAAGATTCTATATCTAAAAATACGCCTCTTGCCTCGCCATGCTGGGTAATAATAATTGGATTTTTATTTTCATTAATATAATCCATCATTTCTGCCGCGTTTGTTTTAATATAAGATATAGGTTTTATATCATTTTTTAGATTTATATTCATAAAATCTCCCACAAATATCAGTACTTTAATAGTACCAAACAAAGACTATTTTGTCAACTATAATATCTTAGAAATTTCAAAATTTTACAATGTATGTTTTTTCGGTACTTCGTATAACGTTCAAAATAACTGACCATACCATATTTAGATCGTTAAGTAAATATTTGTTTTATTAATTTAAATTATATTCTTATTTCCTTTTTAGTTTTTATACTTAAAAATATTACTATATCATTTAAATGTTTTTTATTTTTTACTCTATAATGTATCCAGCCTCCATTTCCGCATGGGTATTTATTCTCCCAATATCGTTTTCCTTCTTCTGACAATTTATTATATTTTTCTATTTCTTGTTCTGAATTAATTGCAACTCTTAACATTATATTTATACTTCCTTTTTCAAAAAATAAATCAAATAAATGTTTATTTTTTCCGTCATTGAATTTATATCCCCAACCGTATTTATTTCCATAAGGAAATCTTAATTCTATATTTATTTCCATTATTTTTTCCAATGATTTTATTAACAAATCCATATTTTTTACAGCGTTTGCTCCAATAAATCCTTTTATAATATCTTCTGTTGGAATAATCTCTTTATTCAACATTCTTTCATACATATTATTTCCCTAATTTTTCTAAATATTAATATTTTTTATACATTGTTTTTGTTTTCTTATTGATATTATTTTAATTTTTTTCCCAACGTTTTAATTTCGGAAAAAAACTCTGCATATCCTTGCGAGCTGTTTCAGCGTCAGGGTATACATGCGGTACTCTGTACGGAATGCATGTTTCAATAACACCATCCATTGTCGCGCTCGGGTATATGAACTTACCGTTTTTATAACAATGTTCACAATAATCTTGATTATCTGTTCTATCAGCATTTGAGCCTGGTTTGGCAAATTCAAATGGCGTAGCGCAAGATTGACAAATTTTTTCCATAGTTATATCTCCTTAAATTATATTAACAGTATCATAGGAAACTGTATTTTAATTCTATAATGAAAAAAATAAAATTAAAACCAACTATAGTTTGCATTTTAGCAACCTGTGGTTGACAATTTTAATAATCATTATTTTAATTCTTTCATATTCTTCATTTAAATTTTCTATCCAGAAATTTAAAACAAATTTATTACCCTCATTTTCTTTATTGTTGTGGTTTTTTGAATTAGATTCATCCATAATTGAAAAACATTGATTAAAACCAAATGAAAATTCAGCAAATATATTATTAATTTTTGACGCTCGCATTGATAATAATTTTTCATAAAAATTTATAGATAAATTAAAATCTTTTACTATTAAATAAATTCCAAAATGAAATTTATTATTGGTTTTTTGTACAATTTTGTTATTTACTGATAATAAATCATCGGTAGTAACACAAAATAATTTACTCATAGTAATAATCTTATCAATTTCTGGAAGAGATTGACCAAGTTCCCATTTGGAAATAGATTGTCTTGATACACCTAAATTCTCAGCTAACATTTCCTGTGAAAAACCGATTTTTACCCTATATTCTTGAATTTTTATTCCAATATTTAACAAATTTTATTCCTTTCCTTTTATATAAAAATAACAAAATATATTTAATTTGTCAACCTGTAGTTGCATATTTTGGTAAATTTAAAATCCTGAATTTAAAAAAACTTGCACATAACGTTTGTTAGGAGATGTACAATATTATTATACGCTTGATATTTTGAACCAAAATGAATTTCAAATTCTCTAATAAATTTATTTTCAAAATAGGTGAATAATATTTCAGATGAATAGTATACAATAATTTTCATTTATATCCCCATACAAATAATACATAAAATATTTTATGTTAATACGCAACATATTATCGTTGATTATTTTCAAATATAATCTGAGTTGTATTGCACATAACTTCTTATGCACAGGCAAAATGTATATTAACAGCATGAGGAAGAAGGTGGAGAAAACGCTACCCTTGTGGTTTCCTGTTCTCATTTGAATTCATAAATCAAACCTCGCTAAAAAAATGATCTTAGATAAAAGATCACCTATTAATAGGCTGTGTATGCGCGGCGCTTGACCGAAAACGAGGATATTATAAAAAAAATTATATTGCTTTTTACTTTATTGGCGTTAAGGGATTAATTTTCTTTTATTTGATTTATAACAGTTAATACCGCTTTCATGTTATCCATAGCATATTGTTGCAATACATTTTTTTCTTTATCTGTCAGAACCGCATCCGCTTTTAATAATTCATAAGGTTCAATATTTAGTACAGTAGCAAGCTTAACTAAGGTTTCCGGCGAGACCCATGCTTTACAGCGTTCGATATCGCTTAAAAAATTCGTTGAAATTTCTACTTTTTCGGCTAGAGCCATTTGGGATAAGTTATCCCGAAGACGGCAGCGTTTTATATTACTGCTTAAAATCCCTCTTAATTCTTGTTCTTTCATTCAAACTTCTCTAAAAATATCACTTTTTTACCGAATAATTATGCTATTAGCTTGACCATTTATAAACAAATTGATAGCATGAAAAATCGGTGATACCGATAATAATAAATATAGAATTAATTTATTAGTAGGAGAATTCATGAGAAAAGGAGATTTTTATGGGTAATATTATGAAAAGATGGGGAATTATTGCTTTTTTAATGATGATTGCGGTTGTTTTTACTACTTGTAATGATAATGATCCAAAGGAGCCGCCTCTTACTGGAACTGTCAGTATAGATGGAATACTGCAAGTCGGGCGAATCTTGACTGTAAACACTAGCGCATTAGATGGAAATGGACCACTTTCATTTGAATGGATAAGTAGCGGTGGTAATGTGTCTTATGATAATTATTATTTTACAACTGAAAACGATATAGGTTGTACTATAACTGTAACCGTGTTCCGACAAGGTTATTTTGGAACTGCAAGCGCTAAAGTAAGCATCAGTGGAACGCCGGTTGTTACCGATTTTAATATAAGCAATTTATCACAGACAATTAATAATATTACACCTGTTTTAATCATACCTAAATCTTATAAATCAAACGGGAAAATCACCGTTTATTACAACGGTTCATTAACGCTTCCTGTATCAGCCGGTACTTATAAAGTAACTTTTAATATAGAAGCAGCAACAGGTTGGAATGAGGCTACTCACTTAGAAGCAGGAAACCTCATTATTTATAATCAAGCTTCAATTGATATTATCAGTTATTGGGTTGATTATGCGAGTAATATTTATATTGATAGAAAGGATGGCGGAAAAATTTATAATAACACTATCGCTATTTTACCCGGCAGTATTATTACTTTTAAACCTAATAATGACGATAGCTACTCACATCTAAAATGGACGCTTAATGGGAATATAGCTGGTAACGGAAAGGAATATACTTTTGATACTGATGGGAGAGAAGTAAATAAAAACTATTTAATCGGTTTGTATGTGGAAAAAGACGGCAAACCTTATTATACCCAAATTATTTTAAGAATTAGCCACGCTCTTACAGGGACTGTAAATATTACAGGTATTGTTCAAGTAGGGCAAACACTTACAGCAGATACTAACGGACTTGGCGGTAACGGGATAATTTTTTACCAGTGGAAGAGAGACGGTTATGATATAACCGGCGCGAATAACGGTAGTTATATTGTGCAAGATATTGATGCAGGTTATTCATTATCTGTAACTGTAAGCCGATCCGATTATCCAGGCAGTATAACAAGCGAGGCAACTGATGTTGTTCCTCGTCAGCCGCTTACCGGAACTGTAAGTATAACCGGTACAGCTCATGAAGGGCAGACTCTCACAGCAAACACAGATAACCTTGGCGGAATCGGAACTATTTCCTACCAATGGAAACGAGGTGAAATTATTGTAGGGACTGATAAAACTTATAAAGTACAAATGGCTGATGCGAATCATGGAATTACCGTTACGGTTACCCGTTCCGGCAATACCGGCAGTATTACCAGTTCAACCGTATGGGCGACTTCATCAAGAGGGAGTATTACAGTGATTAATACTAATCCTACTACTTTAAGAACAGATTTTATTTGGTTAATAACAGCAAATTACTCAGAATATGAATCCGTATATAATGTTCTTAATGGGATAAATTCTCACACTTTTACGAATGTTCCTGCAGGTTCTTATAGAATAATGGTTACAACAGCTAATCATAATACTTATACTAGCGATTCATTTACTCTAACCGCAGGTCAAACAAGAACAGTCATTTTTAACAATCAATCTTTTACAATATACAATTAAGCAAAGAGGCATGGATGGTAACGGAATTGATTATATTTTAGAGAATGTTAAACAGCGTTTATTAAAACAGCTATAAGTTGAAAAAGGAGTAAGTTATGAAAAAATTAATAATTCAAAGTACATTTTTATTTTTACTTTGTTTTACCGCTTGTGAAAACGATGTACAACAGTCAACAAGCGTACATTATACTACAGAGAATGGATACGGCAGAGTCGTAATAAATGTATCAAGTATTGGAATTTTCAATGAGTACACTTCTCAAAAGCGGACAGTGTATCCTGAAATGAATTTTGAAAAATATGAATTCGTATTTTCTAAAATTATTGATTATGTAATAGCTGATACGCTGGAACCTAAAGAAACGACATGTAGTGATACTTTTGTGTTTGATCTGGAAGTAGGCAGATGGCAGGTATCGGTAACTGCCTTTGTTAAAGTTGCCGACAGTGAACCTGCAGCAACCGGTATTTCTTTGTTTACCTTAACAAATGGTACAGAAGCGGTAAAAGTAAATGTTCAACTTGATGGAATAGCCGCTACAGGAAACGGGTCTTTTAGTTATTTTATTACATATCCTGCAGATGCTAAGGTAACTTTATTTACTTTAGAAAAATTACCAGCGGACAATACTGTGTTTATTAATTTTGTTGATGAGGAAGATGTTGGATCTAATAAAATTCTACAAGGAACTATTGATAATATTCCTGCCGGATATTATTTTTTAACTCTTTTACTGGAGAATGTTTGGACAGAAGAAACAGGAGTTAACGAAGTTGTATATATATATGACAAGTTGGATAGCTTTTTTGGGACAGTATATGAACCTATAATATTTACAAATGAAAATTTTCTGGATGCAAAATTTGTATATTACTTAACCGCAACTGCAGTGTCTTCAAGTAGTATAGTTCTTAACTGGAATTCTGCACCAAACGCTGATGGATATAAAATATACCGCAGTAGAAGTGATATTGGTATATTCACAGAGATAGGAAATTCGGTAACAACATCATATACTGATATTTCGCTAACAGCTAATACAACTTATTATTACAAAGTAACCGCTTATAATTACAAAGGAACAAGCTTTCAATCTAATATTGCTAATGTAACAACTTCATTGATTACTCCTACTGGAATAACTACAACAGCATTTCCAAACAGTATTAGAATTAATTGGAGTTCTGTCACAGGAGCTAACGGGTACACAATATACCGTAGTGATAATACTGATAGTAAATTTGAAGATATAGGAACATCGACTACAACATCCTTTACAGATACAAAACCGATAATAAATACTACATACTATTACAGAATAATTGCTTTTAATAATAATACAAAAAGTTTGTTATCTGATATTATTAGTATAACTTATACATCAGAAATACTATTTATTTTTAACGAAGTATCTGCTGGTTCTAGTCACACAGTAGCGATTAAAAAAGACGGAACCCTCTGGGCGTGGGGATATAATTATAATGGTCAGCTTGGGGACGGCACGACTATTGACAGACATAGCCCTGTTCAGATAGGTGTTGACAATAGTTGGTCATCTGTATCTGCTGGTTCTAATCACACAGTAGCGATTAAAAAAGACGGAACCCTCTGGGCGTGGGGATATAATTATTACGCACAGCTTGGGGACGGCACGACTACTGACAGACATAGCCCTGTTCAGATAGGTGTTGACAATAGTTGGTCATCTGTATCTGCTGGTTCTAATCACACAGTAGCGATTAAAAAAGACGGAACCCTCTGGGCGTGGACATATTTTTGGTCAGCGCCTGGAGTCTCTATACCTCTAGGCATATTATATAGCCCTGTTCAAATAGGCGCGGATAATAATTGGTCATCTGTATCTGCTGGTCAAAATCACGCAGTAGCGATTAAAAAAGACGGAACCCTCTGGGCGTGGGGAAGTAATTGGGTGGGACAGCTTGGGGACGGTACGGCTGGAACCAGCAGGTATAGCCCTGTTCAGATAGGTGTTGAGAATAATTGGTCATCTGTATCTGCTAATTCTAGTAATCACACAGTAGCGATTAAAAAAGACGGAACCCTCTGGGCGTGGGGAAGAAATGAATATGGTCGTCTTGGGGACGGCACGACTATTGACAGACATAGCCCTGTTCAGATAGAAATGGATGTAAATTGGTCATCTGTATCTGCTGGTTATAATCACACAGTAGCGATTAAAAAAGACGGAACCCTCTGGGCGTGGGGAAGAAATGAATATGGACAGCTTGGGAACGGCACGACTACTGACAGACATAGCTCTGTTCAGATAGAAATGGATGTAAATTGGTCATCTGTATCTGCTGGTCATAATCACGCAGTAGCGATTAAAAAAGACGGAACCCTCTGGGCGTGGGGAAGAAATGAATATGGTCGTCTTGGGGACGGCACGACTACAAGCAGATATAGCCCTGTATTGGTTCCATAACGGTATTTATAAAGAAAAAAAAGATTATTTACAAGGAGAAAGAAATGAAAAAGAAAATTGTTACATTAGGATTGTTTATGATAATAATTGGAATAATGATTACCGGTTGCAAAGAAGATGATGAAAAAAACGGTACTTTACCAATTATTACAATTCCTGAAATTGTTAAGAACCAGAAAGCGGTTAAATCTCCGGAAAGAAAATTGGTAGAAGTAGGTTTTAATAATAATGAATTAGTTTTTACTCATAAAATCGGCGAAATTAAAAACGCTTTTGCCGGTTTCTTAACTATGGCAATGTATTATAACGGAGTTTCAGAGGCAAAAATAGAATTTGATCATTCAACAGCAATTACAAATGCGGAATATTATTCTGTAACAAATATTGAATATAATACAATTACTGACGGATTTTCTGTTAAAGCTTCTGTTGGAAAAACTTTATTAGGTCTTGATTTTAGTCTTGAAGCAGGATATAACTGGTCTTCTACAAGCACTAGAGGAACAGTTACAACATATGGAAATTCAATCACAACGCAAATTACAAAAACAAGCAGATATTCATATAATTTAACTCCTGAAATGGAAGCGGGATACTATGTTATAATTGGAATTGCAGATTATATAGTATATCAAATATCAAGAATTGATGTGAATACAAAGAAATCTGCCGGAGATCCGGAATTTTTCTTTGCTGTACCGGCTAATCAACCTGAAATGATATTATATCTGGTCAGAGAAAATGATGCGGATTTTTCATTTGATAATATCTTTAACGAAAAGGATCCGGTTATCTCTCGAATAACGAATATCACTCAAGACGAAATTAATAAAGCCTTATTATATGCAAAAGAAAAGGCAAAACGAGAGTATGAAGTAACATGGGGAAATAATTTTTCACAAGAAGGGATGTTATTAACAAGCAATTGGCATGTATATGAGAAGCTGGATACTTTTTTTGAATCAAATGGCGGTATTATAAAAAATATTCCGATAAATTTTTTAAAAGCATGCGGTTTTAATAAATTCGGTGTAAGATTGAATTACTCTTGGTCCAGTAACGATAAAAGTAATATCGAAATGCAATTTAAATTTGTAAATAAAACAACCGGGGAACAATTTGGGGAAACTTCAAATACAACAGGTTCATTTACATTCGGCGGTACTAATAATAAATTTGATTTATCAAAATTACAAAATGGAGAAACTGTTGTAATAGATGCGCGGCATAGAAAAAAGAATGCTTGGGGTAACAGCGGAGGCGTAACAATTAATAAAGATAGAAAGTATACAATTATAATTGAATAAGAACTTTTTTTTCATTGCTTTTTTTAGGTATCAGGCGCATGAAGGAAGAACACTTGATTTTTCCCTTATGCGCCTGCGAACCTTCGATTCGATTATGTGGTTAAGTGAAAATCTAGCTTATAACGCAATGGCTGCCGATATTGAAGGAAAAACCGACTGGTGGTTTTCAGTTCAGAATACAAAAATAATAACACTTGAAGGCGCTCAAAAATATGAAACAAAACAATCTCAAAATTTTATTGCTTCCACCGTTTCCTGCTTTGATAATTTACTGTCGGAATTAGGTTATAAAAAATGCAGTAATGGATATAAAATAACATCAACCAATTATAACCGCATCGCTTTTTTTTGCCACGACGGAATATCAAAAATTTTACTTTCGTATGCTTTATTAATACCTTTTCATATCTTTTGCGCTTCATTTTCAATACCGCATACCGGTGTTACTATCCTGGACTTTGCGGTAACAAACGATAAACTTACTTC
>Ga0209755_10008310_pt1 | contig 11121 bp, 6 predicted proteins | sample TergutCo191P1_FD_187301 | JGI IMG/M metagenome (GOLD analysis project Ga0209755, IMG submission 187301) | Cornitermes sp. P1 segment gut microbial communities from Petit-Saut dam, French Guiana - Co191P1 (SPAdes) (version 2) | ecosystem: Host-associated > Arthropoda: Insects > Digestive system >... | reverse complement strand
CCAAGGCTCCCTCCGAGAGGGAGCTGTCAGCGTAGCTGACTGAGGGAGTGTTTTTCCTAACTCCCTCCACCGCAAGCGGTTCCCCTCCCTCCACGAGGGAGGCAAAGGGCGGGTGCGGTGCGATACGCACTCCTCGCTGAGCGAAGGGGGCATAAGGAAATGTTTCGGTAATGACCCCTACGCAATATTCATCTGTTTTCGTGCATGACCTGGTAAACCGCCCTTGACCTTATTCCCCTCCCGTGGAGGGGTGGATTGCGTAGCATTACGGGAGGAGTTTGTTTTAATGGCACTCCCTCCGACGGCTACGCCGCCACCTCCCTCACGAGGGAGGCTTGGGTGCGGTGCGTGGTGTCGTTGTTTTGTAGGGGCGCGCATTGCGCGTTCCCGTCACTCACTTCGTTCGTGCCACCCTCTCCCCAAAAAAGGGCAAAGGTCAAGGGCGCACCGCACCCAAGCCCTCTTTTGGGGAGAGGGTGGATTGCGACTGCCCTTGTCGCAAGACGGGTGTTTTGCCTGTATTGTTCGTACGGACGACCGAGGGCGGTCGTCCCTACGGGTGCGGTGGGTATCATTCGGCGGGACGCCGAGGGCGTCGTCCCCTACATGGGGTTCGGCTGTGCCGTTTGACGGGCGGGCATGGAAACCCGTCCCTACAGGTGCGGTGGGCAACTATCGGGTATTTGCCGTGTAGGTGCGTTTTCCCACAAAAATAAAACTACAAAAACTGTTGAAAAAAAACTTGCACTGTGATATAATATAAACGAAACCGAGTTGTGCATTCGCGCTATATGTTGCCGAAAGGTATTATAGTGAGGAAAGTCCGGGCTCCACAGAGCAAGAATAGCGGATAACGTCCGCCGAAGGTGACTTCAGGAAAAGTGCAACAGAAAAGAACCGCCGGTAAAACGAGATTAATCCACTTTGTGGTCGCTCACGCTTCGGGATGATTATTTTCGCTTACGGAGAAATGAATTCTCCTTCATGCGAAAATAATCACCCCTCAGCGCTTACTGGTAAGGATGAAAAGGTGAGGTAAGAGCTCATCGGCGTACTGGCGACTTTACGCAGTGTAAACTCTATTCGGAGCAACGCCGTATGGGATGTGGTCACATGACCGATACCTGCTCGGTATATCTCGGGTGGCACGAGGAGCAATCCTCGGAGGGGTGCGGTGACGCACTTCACAGATAGATGAATGCAAATTAGTAAGAGCAAAATTGGCGAAATAACAGGTGAATTCACTTGTTTCGCGCAAAATCGCTCACGCTTACTGATTACAGAACCCGGCTTATAGACTCGGTTTCAAATGATTTTATTAAACATGACTATCCTCCACAGAGTAGCGGAATGGATAAATCTGTTCCCTACGGGTGTGGTGGGTTTGGGGTGTCACCTTGGAGAGCCTGAATTCATCAAGATTGAATGTTTTCTGCTTTCCCAAAGGCGGGACGTCGGGGGCGCCGTCCCCTACATGGGTTTGTATCGTTGAATCGGGCGGGCATGGAAACCCGCCCCTACGGGTGCGGTGGGTTGTGGGGTGTCATCCAGAGAGCTTGGCTCTCACCCACTATCCGTCCTCGCACCGCAACATCGTGCTGAACGCCACCAAAACCACAGCACCCAAGCCCTCCTCTCAGAGGAGGGTGGCATGGGCTGGTTTTGCCCATGACGGGAGGAGTGATGTGCGGAAAAGGCGGGTGGGGCGTGAAATCTTGTGTGTCGTACTCCCTCCGACGGCTACGCCGCCACCTCCCTCACGAGGGAGGCTTGGGTGCGGTGCGGGTGTCGTTGTCTGTAGGGGCGACCCTCGCGGTCGCCCGTTTGCCGAACGTTGCTCGCGGGCGGGGGCAAGCCCCGCCCCTACGTGTTTTGCCTGTATCGTTCGGACGGACGACCGAGGGCGTTCGTCCCTACGGGTGCGGTGGGTTATAGGATATTATCTTGCAGAGCCTGAACTCATCAAGATTACGCTTTCCCAAAAGGCGGGGCGTCGAGGGCAACCTCCCCTCCCCTACATGGGTTTTGGCTGTGCCGTTTGGCGGGACGCCCAGGGGCGCGACCCCCTACATGGGTTTTGGCTGTGCCGTTTGGCGGGACGCCCAGGGGCGCGACCCCCTACGGATGCAAGTCCCGTTCGTGCATTTTCGTGAGCTTTCGTGGTAAAAACGCCCTTGCCCTTAACCCCACTCTCCACCCTCCACCCCCAAAAAAGGAGCTTTCCATGAAACCCTTCTTTACCGCATTCAAAAACTACTCCCCTACAGGGGAGCTTTTGTCATTGTTAGAGGGGGCGACGTTGCTGGATTCTCGTATGGTGGACACCGCACAAAAGGTGGTTCAGCTTACCCTTTCTCTCCCCTCTCCGGCACCAAAAGACTTAATATACCAAGCAGAAGAGGAACTGCGGGAGCTGTATTCCCTTGGAATGGTGCGAATACTGACCAAGTATCCCGCCGACAGCTTTCGCTCCGATTATGTGGGGCAAGTCATCCGCGAGGCGGAGCGAACAGGGGCAGTTATGCGGGGCTTTTTCGACGAGTGCGACCTGCTGGTGGAGGAGCGGCACGTGACCATCGGCATTCCCTACAGCACAGGTGCGGTGAGTATGCAACAAAGCAGTAACACCGCAGGGTTAGTTGCCGCAATACTTAAAAGCGAGTTTGACACCGAATTTACAGTAAGCATAAAACAAAACGAAAAAGAACAAGCCACATTCGAGGCGTTCACCTCTCTTATCGAAAACCAACTTAACAACGAAATGGAAGAATCCCGCAAGGCAGCAGCCGCTCTTGCCCGCCAGCGAGAAGAAGAGGAAGCTGCCGCCGCCCCTGCCCCGATTGTTGCATCTGTCTTTGGTGAGGAAATAGCAAGTGGAGGTGCAGTAGAAAGCGGCGAGGACGGCATATACAAATTCGGCTACGCCACCTTTGATACCAAGGATATGGAAATGCTGGTGGGCAAGAAAGTAGCCATGCCTCCCGTGCCAATTGCCTGTATGACCAAGGAGGGGGAGCGCGGCACGGTGTGCGGTCAGCTTGTCAGCTTTGAGGTGAAAGAAAATCGCCGAAGCAAGGATAAGTCTACCCTTATCATGGACATTACCGACCGTGCCGCAAGCATTACGGTGCGGGTTAGTCTGCCCACGGCAGATGCAGAGAAAATCAGCGGAATCATCAGCAAGTCTACCATGAAAATCTTTCGTGGTATCAACAATGTTGCCAACATATACGATGTACATATTGCCGCTGTGGGGCAGATGACCCGTGACGATTTTACCGGGGAGATGTTCCTTGACTCCCGTGCAGTGGGGCGGATTGCCGAAGTGGAGCGAATGGACAACGCACCGAAAAAACGGGTGGAGTTGCATATGCACACCAACCTGTCAGCCATGGATTCGCTGATTTTTCCTGAACAGGCAGTGGCACTTGCGAAAAAATGGGGTTGGACTGCACTTCCTGTCACCGACCACGGCAACGTGCAAGCATTCCCCATGATGATGGAAGCGGCAGGAGATGAGATGAAGGTGCTGTACGGCATGGAGGCGTATTTGGTTGACGACTCGGCTCGTGCGGTTTTCGGAAGCGGCGGGGAGAGTTTTGCCGCCGACCAGTTTGTTATCTTTGACATTGAAACCACCGGGCTGTCCCCTACAAACAACCGTATCACCGAAATTGGCGGAGTGATTGTGCAAGGGGGCGAAGTGGTGGGCACTTTCTCCACCTTTGCTGACCCCGGATGTCCTATTCCGGCGAACATCACCGAGATTACAGGGATAACCGACGATATGGTGGCAGGTGCGCCCAGCCAAGGGGATGCGGTGAGGGCATTTCTTGATTTTGCAGGGGGGCGTACCCTTGTGGCACATAATGCTAACTTTGACATGGGCTTTATCCGCCATGTTTGCACCACAAACGCCATCCCACTTGAGAACAGCTATGTTGACACGGTGGCTATCTCCCGTTACATAAATCCCGACTTGCGCCGCCACAGACTTGATGTGCTGTGCGAGCATTATGGCGTGAAAAACGCAGGGCATCATCGTGCAGTAAACGACTGCGAAGCTCTTGCCGAAATCTTTGCTAAAATGACAGCTAAGCTGGCAGAAGAGGGTGTGCAAAACATAGCCCAACTAAACGAAGCCATGGCAAACCGAGCCAACCCGAAACAGCTGTCAACCAATCACGCGGTGATTTTTGCGAAAAACAGGGCAGGGCTGAAAAAGCTGTACGAACTGGTCAGCCAAAGCCATCTTGACTACTATTACCGCAGTCCCCGCATACCTAAAAGCCTGCTGTCCGACTGTCGTGACGACCTGCTCCTTGGCTCTGCCTGCGAGGCAGGTGAACTATATCAGGCTATCCTTGACAACAAGCCCCACAGCGAGCTGCAAGAAATTGCGGCGTACTACGATTATCTTGAGATTCACCCGCTTGCCAACAACGCCTTTTTGGTGGCAAACGGCAAGGTGGCAAACCAAGAGGAATTGCAGGAGCATAACCGCCTTATCTGCCGCCTTGGGGAGGAAACAGGGCGACCTGTGGTGGCGGTGACAGACGCTCACTATCTTCGTGCCGAGGATGATATTTACCGCAAAATCCTGCTGTCAGGGATGAAATTTTCGGGTGCAGGGGACGACCACGAACTGTACCTACGAACAACCGAAGAAATGCTTGCGGAGTTTGCCTATCTTGGTGAGGAAAAGGCATACGAAGTGGTGGTGGAAAACACCAACACAATTGCAGACAGCATCGAACAACTTCGCCCCATACCAAAGGGCACATACACCGCCAGCCTTGAGGGCGCAGACGCTGAACTAATGGAACTGTGCCGCACAAAGGCTCTTGCCACCTACTCCATGGATGGGGAAACCCTGCCGGAAGAGGTATCCTCCCGCCTTTCCCGTGAGCTTGATAATATCATCAAACACGGCTTTGGTACACTGTATCTTTCGGCGCAAAAATTAGTAGAGTACAGCGAAAAGCACGGCTATCTTGTTGGCTCTCGTGGGTCGGTGGGGTCAAGTTTTGCCGCCACTATGTCCGGTATATCCGAGGTGAACCCGTTGCCTCCCCACTATCGTTGCCCTGCCTGCCGCTACAGCAATTTTAGTGAAAAAACATGGGAGGGCGGAAGCTATGCAGGCAGCAGAATCATGAACGGACTTGACTTGCCTAACGCCGACTGCCCCAAGTGCGGAGGGGCACTGGTGGGAGATGGGCACGACATTCCGTTTGAAACCTTTATGGGCTTTAACTGCGACAAAACCCCGGATATTGACCTGAATTTTTCCGGGGAAATACAAGGGCAGGTGCATAAGTACACCGAGGAGCTTTTTGGCTCGGCAAACGTTTTCCGTGCAGGAACAATCGGTACGCTGGCAAGCAAGACAGCCTATGGATTTGTGAAAAAATTCCTTGATGACCGTGGCGTGAACGTGAACCGTGCAGAAATTAACCGTCTTGTGTCAGGTTGCGTTGGTACAAAGCGAACAACAGGACAACACCCCGGGGGAATGATGGTTGTGCCTGGGGACATGAGTATTCACGACTTTTCACCGGTGCAACGCCCTGCGGACGACGTGGGCAGTGACGTGAAAACCACCCACTTCGCCTTTACATACCTCCACGACACCATTCTGAAATTAGACATATTGGGGCATGATATTCCCACCAAGTACAAACGCATGGAGGAATACACAGGGGTAGCAATCGCTGATGTGCCAATGAATGACCCTGAGGTGTACAAACTGCTCACCTCCACCCAGCCCCTTGGACTAAAAGAGGGTGCGACCTCGCAAAATGTTGGTACTCTTGGACTGCCAGAACTGGGTACGAGCTTTGTTATGCAAATGCTTGAGGATGCCCGCCCGCAAAATTTCGCTGACCTTGTGCAAATTTCAGGCTTGTCACATGGCACAGACGTGTGGATTGGCAACGCGGCAGGGTTGATTCGTGACGGCACTTGCACCATTTCCGAAGTTATCGGCACACGTGACGATATTATGCTTACCCTGATTCGCTATGGTCTGCCTGCCGACAATGCTTTTGCCATAATGGAAAGCGTGCGTAAGGGCAAGGGGCTAAAGCCCGAATGGGAAGAGGAAATGCGCTCCTGCGGTGTGCCTGAATGGTACATGGAATCCTGCCGCAAGATTAAGTATATGTTCCCCAAAGCCCATGCGGCGGCGTATGTTATGTCCGCTGTGCGGCTTGGTTGGTACAAGATTTATCATCCGACCCAGTTTTATGCGGCGTACTTCTCGGTCGACTCTGGCGGGTTTGACGCAACCATTGTTGCTGGCGGCAGAGGGCGTGTCAAGGCTGAAATCGCCATGACGAACACCAAAATAGGCGAGAAAAAGCACACCGCCAAGGACAAAGAAACTCTTGACTGTATGCTCCTTGTAGAGGAAAGTATGGCACGAGGGATAAAATTCCTCCCCCCGTGCTTGCAAAAGTCGCAAGCCACCGCATTTTTAGTGGAGGATGGGGCGGTTCGTATGCCCCTCCAAGCCTTGCCCGGGTTGGGCGAGAATGTGGCGAAAAGCATTGTAACCGAGCGAGAAAAAGAGCCATTTGCCAACCAGCTTGAACTGCAAAAACGCGCTGGCATCAACAAAACCGTCATGGAAGTCCTTGCCGCCGCAGGTATGCTTGAGGGCATGGCAGAAACAAACCAAATTACGATGTTTTGACAATGTTTCAGAGCGAAAAAAGCCTTTTTTTATGGGGCGTTGCCCCACTTGCGTACAGATAGGAAAATCGCTTGAAACATCGACATTCCTCGTCTTAAAGCATACACACGGCACGTCGTTAAGGTTGTATCGAAACAAAAACAGCAGATAATTTCAAGTCTTAAACCCAAAGAAACAGCATCGTCATTGCAAAGCGGTGATTTTCCGCGTGCAATCCAGTCGTTGTACGAGAAAATTCATTGTTTTACGAGTTGATTTATGGCAACTTCTTGCCCTTTCACTGGATTGCACGGCACAAACCGCCTTTGCAATGACGTTCCGAGAGCTTGAATTAAGACGATAAGTTTGTTTCGAAATGGACTAAGAACCCCAAAAACTTTGGTACAAAAGCATTTCATGCTTTTGTGAGGAAAAGTTTTTAGTCCAGTTTTTTACAAAGCCCTTGTGAGCGCTGAAGGCGACGGCATTGGCGGCTTTGCCGTCAAACAGGTCGCCGTAATGCGTGAGCGGGCAAACTTGTCGGGTGTGGGGTGAAACCCCACGACTTTGACCTTTATTCAGTAGGCTGAACAATGTTTTTATTTGCTTTTTTCGTTAATTTATGTTATACTAAAAAATATTCCACACACAGGAGAACTATCATGAACAAAAAACTGACATCTTCAAATTTCGGCGGAGTGCAAGGTCCGCTACTGCTTATCGTTATGGACGGCATTGGCTATGGCACAGGCGTAGGCGATGCTGTTGCTTCGGCGTCTACGCCCACCCTTGATATGCTTATGGACAAGTATCCCACCGCAAAGCTCAAGGCTCACGGCACGGCTGTTGGTCTGCCCGGCGACGACGACATGGGCAACAGCGAAGTGGGGCATAATGCCCTTGGCGCTGGACAAGTCTTTGCCCAAGGGGCGAAGTTGGTCACTGCCTCTATCGACAGCGGGAATATGTACGCAAGCGACACATGGAAAGAGCTGACCGCTCCATGCAAAAATGGCGGCACACTGCACTTTATCGGGCTTTTTTCTGACGGCAATGTCCACTCGCATATTGACCATCTTCACGACATGCTTATCCAAGCGAAAAAGGACGGCGTAAAGCGTGTCCGCTTGCATATTCTTACCGACGGACGTGACGTGCGCGAGTTTAGCGCAGACGAATACGTACGTAATTTCGAGGCGAGCATTGCCGAGCTTTGGGATTCCGAAGAATTTGATGTCCGCATTGCCAGCGGCGGCGGGCGTATGAAACTGACAATGGACCGCTACGAGGCGGACTGGGGCATGGTGGAGCTTGGTTGGCGCACCCATGTGCTGGGCGAGGGACGACAGTTCGCCTGCGCCGAAGACGCCATTGCCACCTACCGCAAGGAGATAGACGGACTGTCTGACCAAAACATACCGCCTTTCGTTATCGCCGAGGACGGCAAACCTGTCGGCACAATCGAGGACGGGGACAGCGTGATTTTCTACAACTTCCGCGGGGACAGAGCTATTGAAATTTCTCGTGCTTTCGAGGAAACCAACTTTGACAAATTCGACCGAGTGCGTTTTCCGAAAGTGCTGTACGCAGGAATGCTTGAGTATGACGGCGATCTGCACATTCCAAGCCGTTACTTAGTTTCTCCCCCTGCCATTACCAACACAATGAGCGAATATCTCGCCGCCACCGGGGTGGCACAGGCCGCCATTTCCGAAACCCAAAAGTACGGCCATGTGACCTATTTCTGGAACGGCAACAAAAGCGGCAAGTTCAGCGAAGAGCTTGAAACTTACGTGGAAATTCCATCTGACACAACTCCCTTTGAGCATCGTCCGTGGATGAAGTGTGCAGATATTACCGACAAACTTATCGAAATGCTTGAAAGCAGAAAGTATAAATTCTTGCGTGTGAACTACCCCAACGGGGACATGGTGGGGCATACCGGGGACTTTGGCGCAACCGAGTTAAGCGTGCAGGCACTTGACCTACAGCTTGCCCGCCTGCTCCCGGTAATCGACCGCCTAAACGGTGCGGCAATCATCACTGCTGACCACGGAAACGCGGAAGAAATGTGCGAAGTGGACAAGAAAACCAAAGCACCAAAGGTGAATGCCGACGGCAAAGCTGTGCCGAAAACCAGCCACTCGTTAAACAAAGTGCCATTTATCATCTATGACAACCATAACAGCGGGAAATATGCCTTGAAAGACGGCGATTTCGGCTTGTCAAATGTTGCCGCTACTGTTGTGAACCTGCTTGGGTACCAAGCTCCTGATATGTGGGATGAGAGTATGGTTAAGGGCAGTTAAGAATGAAGAATTAAGAATGAAAAATGAAGAATTGCGGAAAATTTGCTACGCAAATTGATTTATTGAAAAGGGCGGGACGATTTACCACGAAATTCACGAAAACGCACGAAAAAGACACTGCACGATTCCGAAATTCCCCTTCCGCTGGCGGAAGGGGTGGCTTGCGACTGCCATTGTCGCAAGACGGGGTAGGAGTGAAGCGAACAAATTCGCACAGCACCGTAGGGGCGAACTGTGTTCGCCCGTCAAACGGCACAGCCAAAACCCGCAGGGATGACCGCCCTCGGTCGTCCGCTGAACGGCACGCACCTAACAATCGGGCGGGCATGGAAACCCGCCCCTACAAGACAACCGACACCTCACATCTTTGCCGTAGGGGCGGGGCTTGCCCCTGCCCGCAACATACCGCCGAACCACCCCCGCCTACGGCGACCCCTCCACGGGAGGGGAATAAGGTCAAGGGCGCACCGCATCCAAGCCCTCTTTTTCAAAGAGGGTGGCACGAACGAAGTGAGTGACGGGTGTTTTCAGGCGGACACAGTTCACCCCTACGGTAATGAGCAATCCGCACCGTACCCGCCCTTTGCCTCCCTCGTGGAGGGAGGGGAACCGCTTGCGGTGGAGGGAGTTAGGAAAAACACTCCCTCAGTCAGCTACGCTGACAGCTCCCTCTCGGAGGGAGCCTTGGTGCATCTGTAAGGGCGACCACCCTCGGTTCGTCCGCTGAACGGCACGCACCTAACAATCGGGCGGGCATGGAAACCCGCCCCTACACAACATTCATCTGCACACAAACTCCCCCCAAAAGGAAACCCATGCCAAACACAACACATCTGCGGGCGTGGCTTGAAGTGGACTATTCCGCTATCAGAGCTAACGTCGCCGCTATACGCCGTCATGTTGGCGAACAAACGAATATTATGGCGGTGCTGAAAGCCAACGCCTGCCAACAAGAGGCGGGGCGGGTTTATCGAGCAATTCGTGAAGTGTGCAACAGCTATGCCATGGCAACCATTGACGAGGCACTTCAGCTTGCAGACGGAAGCCACGGCGAGCCAATTCTCGTGTTCGGCTACATTCCGCCCTCCCGCTACCCTCAACTGTTAAAGCGAAACATTCATGTAACTGTTCATTCACTTGCCAACGCACGCAGTTTGTCCGATTTTGCAGTGGCAAGCGGAGGGAAAATCACCGCTCACATTAAGGTGGACACTGGTATGAGCCGACTGGGCTTTTCCTGCGATTCGGCGGGAATTGCCTCTGTTTTAGAGGTGTGCGCCCTGCCCGGACTGAACTGTGTGGGGATATTTAGCCATCTTGCCACTGCAGATGACCTTGATACCACTTTTGCCATGAAGCAACAAAACGACTTTTGCAATTTTATTGATGCTTTGTCTGCGAAAGGGCGAACTTTCCCTATTCGTGGGTTGCACAATAGCGCGGGGCTTCTTGCTTTGCCTGCTGACCCACGGCTAAACACCGTTCGCCCGGGGCTTGCTATCTTTGGGTTGCACCCTGCAGGGCGAGAATTGCCAAGTGATTTCGCTCCCGCTATGGCGTTCCGATGCCGTGTGGCAGGGGTAAAAACTATTGAAGTCGGAACAGGAGTTAGCTATGGACACACCTTTGTGGCAGAAAGAACCACTACTGTCGCCACCCTGTCTGCCGGATACGCCGACGGCGTACCAATTGGACTGTCAGGGCGAGGGCAGGTGCTGATTGGCGGACAGCGTGCGCCTATTCTTGGGCGGGTGTGCATGGATATGACAATGGTTGATGTGACCCATCTGCCGAAAGTGGCAGAGGGCGACGTGGCAACCATTTTTGGCAATGACGGCACAGCCGAGTTGCACCCTGCCGAGGTTGCCACCACCGCAGGAACAATCTGCCACGAACTGCTTACAGGGATTACCGCCCGAGCAGAACGGGTGGTGATAAATTAATGTGACTATCATAGAGCAAACGTCGGGGACAGCCCCCCTACATGGATAAGGTTGTGCCGTTGAATCGGGCGGGCATGGAAACCCGCCCCTACATGGGTACACCAAGGCTCCCTCCGAGAGGGAGCTGTCAGCGTAGCTGACTGAGGGAGTGTTTTTCCTAACTCCCTCCACCGCAAGCGGTTCCCCTCCCTCC
>Ga0209755_10008309_pt1 | contig 11123 bp, 10 predicted proteins | sample TergutCo191P1_FD_187301 | JGI IMG/M metagenome (GOLD analysis project Ga0209755, IMG submission 187301) | Cornitermes sp. P1 segment gut microbial communities from Petit-Saut dam, French Guiana - Co191P1 (SPAdes) (version 2) | ecosystem: Host-associated > Arthropoda: Insects > Digestive system... | reverse complement strand
ACGGCCGCTCCTGCCGTGGCGCGCCGGACTTCGCTGTCGAGGTGGTTTCCGAAGGCTCGGTAAAGAAGGATTTCGTCACCAAGAAAGACCTGTACGAAAAAGCCGGCGTCCGCGAGTACTGGGCCATAGACGAAGAGGAAGTCCGCAAGTACGAGCTGACGGACGGAAGATACAGGCAAACCGTTTTCGCCCTTGACGAGAACCTTTGCGTGGACGTTGGCGTACTGCCAGGTTGCAGCATAAGCTTTAAAGACATAGTCGCACAGGCACTTCCAGAAACAATGGCGACTCCCGCTCAGTGATGGGGCTAACCACCACGCCAGGCAATTCTAGTAACTAGCACAATTGCGCCTATAGAATACCTAGGAAGTCGCAATGTCTATCAACACCGTGACAGTAAAAATATTCTCGACCTGTTTTATAAACAATTTCCCATTGTAACGATCCATTACGATCTGGACATTTCGCAAACCAAGCCCCCTACTGTTAGTTAAAGCGTTTGTCGCATCGTCCATGACCATTTTCTCTTTCACCAATGGAGCCTTAAAACTGTTCCCTATTTTTAAGACAAGTTGCTCATTATGCAGAATTATGTCCAAATCTACTTTTCTGCCATTCGCCAGCCTAAGGTTTGCCTCCAACGCGTTTTCAAGAAGATTACCAATAACAATACACATATCATAATCGGAAACTGATAATTTTTCGGGCAAAGCAACCTTGAATGTATAATCAATTTCCGATTTTTCATACCTACCCGCGTACCAAATCAGCAATGCGTTTATCACCTGGTTGTCGCAAAAATGCATCAATTCATGCTGCAATGTTTCGGCCTGCTGCCCTTTGGGGTACTCAATCGCTCTGCCCGTTTCGCCTTTCTGCATAAAATCCAGCAGCACATTCTGGTGATATTTAAAGTCATGTCGCATTATACGTAGTTTTTCAAACAGCTCATTCATTTTCTGGTAATGTTCTTCCCCAGACGCAATTATTTTTCTGGCATAGTCTGCCTCGAGCCGTTTCTTTGTCCTGTCATGCGTGTTGATAATGGCATAATACAGAATGACGAAGCTCCATATCGAAAAAACCAGCACCAAAAACAAATACATCCAGCTATTGGAAACCAAAAGCCCCGCCATATAGCCAGTGAAATGGTTGGCTGCCATAAGCATCCCCGTGAAGATAGCGAAGGCGACGATGGTAAGGGGTAGGGAAAATCTGCACGGCAGGCATACTATATTACACTTGATTTTTTTGGTCTAGCTTATATGCCAATAGGCAATTTCTTCCCTTTGGCCAACTTTTCACACAATTTCAAGCGCATTCTGCACAAATTGGCCCAAATTACGTTGTACACATGGTATTTATATGTCAAAAATAGAAAAGTCAATGTGAAGGAGTAACTATGGCCTATATCTTTCCCAACCGAAGGGGAAATCCCGAAATACCAGATAGCAATATCGGAACGAATGTGATGTTGCTAAAGTCGTATATGAGTATCGCCGATGAATACATAAAAAGAATTGATGACAAGGTGAATATCTTGGCCATTAGGCTTGGCTTGCAGCCAGAGGTGAGTGGAATCGATATCGGGAACAACGCTACTGTCAAACGCCAAAGTAATATTTGCGAGATGGCTTGTGAAACACTTGAAAAAACAAAGCAGTTCACATATACCACGACGGGCCTTGCCGACATTTTAGAAGAAGTACCAATCGACAATACCGAGATTGCCGATATCTTTATTGCCCTGCATGAATTTGCGATCACCATAAAAACCCACTGTGACGCATTGTTTTCCATGGTGAATGATCTTCAAGAAAATGAGGATGGCTCCTATGAGTTTCCATATGACTAACACTTTGATGGTAATGGTTGTTTTGGGCATCGCCGCTGCGGTTTTAGGCGTTATAATTACTACACCTGAAATGGTTATACCGCTTTTAAAATAATATCCCCCTGGGCGTCAAAATCCACCTTTGCACCTGGCCAAATATAAAGATAAAGGCAATCGCTACGGGGATCACATACCTTACGTAAAAACGCAGCCCCGTGGGGAATTTCCAGCCTTCACCACCCGTGTTGACTTCCGCCAGAAAGCTGTCCCAGCCCCAACCCTTCTTGCCCGTGGCAAACAACACGTAAACCAACGATCCCAGCGGTAGCACAATCTCCATTACCAGGTATGTAAAAAAAGAGCCAAGGTGGGGGAACCCAGGGGGAGTAAATCCCGCCCACACATTGCGTGTAAGCGCCGATGGCAAACAAAGAGTAATAAGTAGAAACAGATTCACCACGGTCGATTTTTCGCGCGACCAGCCAAACTTGTCCATGCCAATGGCCGTAAGGTTTTCCATAACGGCAACGGCGGTGGAAAACGCAACGAAGGCAAGGCCAACATAGAACAGCAACGACCAAATATACGCGCCTGGCATGTGGTTGAAAATGTTCGGCAGCGTTATGAAGAGCAATGCCTCGCCAGCGGTCCTGGGAATGTCAAACGCAAAGGCCGCGGGAAAAATCATAAGCAGACAAAGAATGATAATCCCAAGGTCAAGAACGCCTACGGTAAAAGCACCTCGGAACAGTCGTCTTTTTTTGTTTATGTAACTGCCAAAAATAGCCATGGAACCCATGCCGACGGACAGGGAAAACAGGGACTGCCCCATCGCCATGTGGATAATCCTAAAGGTGCCATGTTCCCTTATGGCATCCAAGTTTGGCACAAACAGGAACCTAAGCCCCTCGTAAGCGCCCGGCAAAGTCACGCTGCGAACAAGCAGGATAACGATTAGCAAAAAGAAAATACCCATCGTGTACTTGCCAACCCGTTCAACGCCTTTTCTTAACCCAAAATAGCAGGCGACCATACCCAGCAATACAATCGCAACCATCATTCCAACACTTAGGAACGGGTTTCCAGTAAGCGCATGCCAAGAGCCAACAATGTACTCTGGCGATTGGCCAACCAGCTGCCCGGTAATGCCCTTCCCCAAATAGGCCAGCGCAAAACCGCAAATCATCACGTAAAACATTAGCAGCAAATAGTTGCCCGCAATCATGGGGTAACTGGCCAGGTGCCATTTTTGCCCTGGCCTTTGCAAAACCTGAAAGTGGTTGGCTACGGACTGCCCGCTGCCCCGGCCGACGGAATATTCCAGCAGCAAAACAGGAATTGCCAGCAGAAAGATAAACGCCGTTACCAGCAAAATGTATAAAGCCCCACCGTACGCGCCAGCCCGATAAGGCATGAGCCAAATGTTGCCAAGACCAATGGCGCAACTAACCGACACAATTATGAACGTAAGCCTAGAGCTAAAATTTTCCCTTTCCCTACCCACAAAACCCTCCTGAAGATACAAAAAAGGGAGCAAACTAAGTTTACTCCCCTAAGTAGGTGGGCGATACAAGAGTCGAACTTGTGACCCTCAGCGTGTCATACTGATGCTCTAACCAACTGAGCTAACCGCCCAAATTTTCGGCGTTGCACTAGGCAACGCCGTTTTACATTAACCAGCCAAAATAGGCCTTATTTTACCCTTTCGCGAATAGCAACATTCACCTCGATTTTCTTATCCGGGCCAAACATCATGGGAACGATAAGAGCCTCCACCTCTCCCAGGTTGGTGGCAACTTCCATGTTATCGCCGGTAAAAAGAGCCGGAGGAGTAAGATCAAACTTAAAGCCCAGATCATGGAGCTTGGTAACCGCCTGGGCGGTTACCATATTGGCAAGTTCCTGGATCGTCGCCTTGGCAAGATCGTCAAGAGCGGTAAAGGTTTCCTGGTTCATGGCCCCAGCCACATACAGGGCGGTATCCTTGGTCATGTCAAACAAAACACGGCCTTCGACATCACCAGCAAGACCAACCAACGCCGCGACACCCTTGATAGACATAGTGGTAGGCTTAAGGTAAATTTCACCGCGCTTGACATCGGATCCCAAAACCTCACTAAGAATGCCAAACGTAGATTCAACAAAGGGGTTGATATACTCAACTCTCATAGTACACTCCTTAACTTCAACTCAATGATTGTGCATCATGCATTGTGCATAAATGCCGAAACCTGTTCACCAGACTTTGAAACCCACCTGTCCCCAGGAAGCTCCTCGTTCGTCCCCAGAATAACCAAGCCCTGATTTTTCAGCTTTTCGGCAAAACTGTCAATCAGCCCACCCTGGTCCTGCTCCGAGAAGAATGACAACACGTCACGGATAAGGATCATATCCAATTCCGGCAAAGGGTTATCATTCAACACGTCATGGTACTCGAAAACAATCGAATCCTTTATCTCCTGGTTGAAGGAATATCCGCTCTTTCCCTTAACCATAAAGGATTGGCAGTATTCCGGAATTTCGCTCAGATTAAAGGTCATGTTTGGAGCCTGGCTAATGGCCATTATGTCATTGTCGTTGGCCCATATCTTAATCTGCGCATTCGGATACCTGGACTTAAGTATACACGCAAACGAGAAAGTTTCATAGCCTTTACCGCAACCGATTTCCCAAATCTGAATATTTTTGGAAGAAATGTCCGGTAACACGCCTTTTACCGCAGAGGCATAACCTTCGCCCCAGAAGCCTCCGGAGAAAGGCGAGTAGAAACTGGAAAGAAATTCGTCGGCATCGGTGCTGTTCCTAAGCTGAAGCTCGGCATCGGGGCGCACGTTGCTCCACTCGGAGAACCGTCTACGCAGCCAGCCATCGTTCACCGGGGATGCGTAGAAACGCTTCAGCGCAATAAGGCCTTCCTTCAAGAACCCAATCGCCGAATCGGTAGTCTCCTTCCCCTGCTCCGGGGTGATCGTAGTGACAGTCGGTGGCGGGACAAAGAAGTCGCCGGTGCTGCTGACGCTGCCCAAGCCCTTTTCCTTGGCCTCTTCCTTCTGGCCGAATATACGTATCACGTCAAGGATAACATACAACTCGCCACTTTTTTCCACCACACCGGAGATATACTTGATGTTTATGTCGCCAAAAATGGGGTGAGGGGGCTGAATCGTCTCGCGACTAACACCCACAACCTTGTCAATTTTATCGACAATAGTTCCGTACACCTGTTCGTTGATCCGGAGAATCAACATGTTCTCCTGGCCATCGCTCTTTTTGTCCCTAGGCAGATGGAAGAACGTCCGAAGATCAATAACGGGAATAATATCCCCGCGCAGGTTGTAAACCCCACGCACGAACGATGCGGCATTGGGCACGAACGTAAATTTATCGGCCTTGGCGATTTCCTTTACGTTTAAAATGTCAACACCATAATCCTTTCCCGCAAGGGAAAAAGTGATCATCTTGTAATCGACGGTCTCGATTCGTTCCTTCTGCGCCTGCAAATCGGCATTTACCTGTGCAAGGTCTTTGATTGCTGCTGTCATATTAACCTACCGTATTGAAGCTTCGCGGATATTGCGTTGCTCCAGCTCCTTCTTTAATCCCAATTCCAGAAGCTGGCTTACGTCGATAATAAGGGAAACCGAACCGTCCCCCAATATTGAAGCGCCGGCAATCCCCGGAGAATTGGTAAACTGATCCCGAAGAGGCTTGATAACAACGTCCTCCTCGCCTATCAGGCTGTCAACCATAAAGCCCATCTTTCTTTCGGCCGTACCGACAATGACAATGAAATGATAGTCCTTGTGTTCCTCGGTTTTAATGCCGAAGAGCCGGTTAAGGCGAAGAAGGGAAATAACATCGTTACGGATATTGAAAACCTCGTAGTTGTCGATCCGCTTGATTTCCTCGGGCTTTATCCGCAAGCTTTCGATGACACTGGTAATGGGAATGGAGTATATTTCCGAACCGACCCGCACCAAAAGCCCCTGGATAATGGCCAGGGTAAGGGGCAGTTTGATGATAAACTTGGTCCCCTTTCCAAGTTCGGAGTTTACCGTGACCGTACCGTTAAGTTTGTCAATCTGGCGGCGAACAACATCCAAGCCCACGCCACGACCGGAAATATTGGTAATCTCCTTGGCGGTGGAAAACCCGGGATCAAAGATGAAATTGAAAGCCTCGACCTCGGTAAGCACCTTGTTGGGGCTAATCAGCCCCCGATCCACGGCCTTCTTCCAGACCGCATCAACGTCGATCCCCTTGCCGTCGTCGGAAATCTCGATGACGATCATGTTGCCTTCGTTGGTGGCCTTAAGCAAGACCCTGCCTTCCTCGGGCTTACCGGCCGCGCGACGCACCTCCGCCGATTCTATACCGTGGTCGATACAGTTACGTACGGAGTGCATTATCGGGTCCAGAAGGTCCTCGATAACCGACTTATCCAGTTCGGTCTCTTCACCTTCAATCACCAAATTGATTTTCTTGTTGAGCGTCTTGGAAAGATCGCGCACGAGCCGTGGGAACCGGCTGAAAATCTGGCTAATCGGCACCATGCGAATCCGCATAACCCCTTCCTGCAGCTCCCCGGTTATCCTACCAAGGTTTTGCGAGGTGGAACGGAACTTACCCATGTTGCTCTTAAAAGAAGTCTCGAACCCGTCAAAGAGCGAGAAAATATCCCCGTAGTTATCGTTGATCTCCTTGCGGATATCCTTGACCGACTTGCCACCCTGGATACCATCAAGGTAACCCGGCAAGCTGTCAAACAGACTCTTGATTTTCTCCCGGTACTGGCCCTCAACCTCGTGAAGCTGGGTAACCATCTTGTTGAACTGACTGCTAATCTGGTTGAAGGTCGCCTTTGTAATAACCGTCTCGGAAACAAGGTTAAGAAGATCGTCAATCCGCTTGGAATCCACGCGAAGTATCGAGCCAGCCTCTTTCCCCGCTTTCTTGACATCTTCGGATACGCCCGTCTTGGGAGCCGCCACGGCCTCGTGTGCCTTAGCATCCGCCACCCCCGCCGCGGAAACAGCAACAGGCGAAGTTTCCACAGCAGTGGCCTTTCCAGGTTGAACGTTGGACAAGTCAGCAATTTCCGCTGCCAGGGAGACATCGGGCAACACCACGGCATGTTTGATTTGATCCGGATTTTGCCGGGTGGCGACGTAGTAATCGACCTTCGGAAAGAAATTATCCTCGTACAGCTGCTCGAAATCCGGCGATGTTTTCAGTATGGTCCCAATGTTCTTTAGCACGGCGTATATCTGTATGCCACCGACGGTATTCATCAGGCTGTTTTTGTCGAATGTAACGGTAATGCGGTAAACTGGCACGCCACTTTCGGCGGAATCCCTAAGATCCCTAAGATCATCCTCGCTAAGAGGCATGGCCCCACCAGAAGCGACAGCCACGGGCTTGGGCGGCGGAGGGGGCGCGGCCTGCCTTGGGGCAGACTTGGGAACAGCCTTTTTGCGACTGGCCCCTTCCGGCAGAAGCCCGGAAAGACGGTGTTCGATACTGGATACATCCTGCCTATACACCGACCCGTTCATCCGCTGCTCTAGCATCGCTTTGATCACATCGATAGCAGAAAGCAAGGTGTCCGTTACACCTTCATTGATCGCTATCTGATCCGAACGAATAGCATCAAGCACATCCTCCAATATATGAGTAAAGGAAGACAGTTCCAGCATTTCCACAGTCGCGGAGCCACCCTTTAGGGTGTGTGCGGCCCGGAAAATCTCATCCACAGCGTCCTTGTTAGCGCCTTCATTCTCAAGTACCAGAATATTCTGTTCCAACGTGTCGACCTGCATTTGGGCCTCAGCGAAGAAATCCTTGAGCAATTCCTCGTTATGGGGATCAAGATAGTCACTCATACCTGTAAATATATACCATACTTGATTTTTCGTCAATATGCATATGAAGGTATCTCATCGAGAATTCGACGAATTTAGGATTTTTCTCGATCGCCAAGCCTTGCGGCCTCCAGTATTGCGACCACCTTTTCCCATTTGTTCAACGAATACAGGTGCAAGCCGTTTGCCCCGGCCGCAACAAGGCCGTGGATCAGGCCCACAGTGTACTCTATGCCAGCCTTGGTAAGGCTAACAGGGTCGTTTCGGTACTTGCCAAGGATGGCGGCAAGCTCCGCCGGGATGGAGCAGCCATTGGAAATGGCCATCCGGATGGTCGGATCGTAGGCCAGCACCGGCATAACGCCCGTAACCACCGGAATTGTTACGCCTGCCTTGCGAATCCGCTCCAGGAAACGCTTGAAAGCCGTAACGTCGTAACAAAGCTGGGTCATGACAAAGCCAGCGTCACTATCCTGTTTCGAACGAAGGTGTCCAATATCGGATTCCATCGAGTCGGCCTCAATATGTTTTTCTGGATAGCCCGAGGCCCCGATGCACAAATCCGGGAATTCTGACCTCAAAAAGGATATAAGCTCATCCGCGTGGACAAAGTCGCCACCAGTGCTATTTTGTCCTGCGGGAAAATCGCCCCGCAACGCCAAAAGGTTCACGATCTTTCTATCTATGTATCCCTGGACAATTTCCCTTATCTCATCCCGGCCACTTCCAATACAGGTCAGGTGGGGAACAATAAGGTTTCCGCTCTCATTGATGATGTCGCAAACCTCGACGTTCCTTCCCCTTCCGGTTCCTCCCGCGCCAAAGGTACAGGACAAAAAATCCGGCTTTAACTCGTACAGCCTGGAAAGGGTCTGGCGAATTCCGTCCAGGGACACCTCTTCCTTTGGCGGGAATACTTCAAAAGAAAGCGTTGTTTTTTTTGTTAGTAATTCGGCTATCGTCATGCTGTTCTCCTGTCGTCCAAATATGCCCGATTTTATCCACGAAGCGAAATATCCCCCAAGGTTGCAATGCCGTTGTCCCGCATGTATCCCCAAATTCCGTCCACTATGTTACACATCGCAAGCGGTTCGGCAAATGTCGTGGAGCCAACCTGGACCGCCACCGCTCCAGCCATAAGAAATTCCAGCGCGTCATCGGCACAGGCTATGCCCCCCATTCCCACGACTGGAACCTGGGGACCAAGCGCCTCGCAAACCTCCCAGACCATGCGCAGGGCAATGGGCCTTATCGCCGGGCCGGAAAGCCCAGCCGTCGTGTTGTCGAAGACCAGCCGGCGTTTCTGCACGTCTATTGCCATTGCCTTGAAGGTGTTTACGAGCGAAACCGCGTCGGCGCCAGCCTTGACGCAGGCCCTGGCGACAGCTGGCAGATCCCCGGCGTTGGGAGAAAGCTTTACCATGAGGGGCTTGTTCCGCAAGGCTTTACGCACCTGGCTTACAGCCACAGCCGCCGTTTCCGGATCGAGGCCGAAAGCCATTCCCCCCGCCTTTACGTTGGGGCAGGAAATGTTAAGCTCCACCATGTCCACGGAACTTGCATCCAGGAGTCTTGCCCCCTCTTCATATTCCTCTACGGTGGATCCGGACAGGTTTGCTATGATCGCCGGGCCAAGCCGCCGCATCTGGGGCAGTTCCTTCTCTATAAAGGCTGGAATTCCGGGGTTCTCAAGCCCGATGGAGTTCATAAGCCCGGCCGGCGTTTCCCAAAGGCGCATACCGGTGTTCCCTGATCGGGGGTTAAGGGTTAGCCCCTTGCTACAGATGGCCCCCAAACAGCGCACGTCGAAGATTTTGTTGTACTCCATGCCGTAGCCGAAAGTCCCGGATGCGGCGATTACCGGGTTGCGAAGACGCACGCCGGCAATCGTGACGGACATATCCAGCGGATGCAGTTTGTCCACGGATTCACTCATCGAAAACCACCTCCCTGGCATCGAAAATAGGCCCGTCGGCGCAGCACCGGCGGTTGCCGTTTATGGTTTTTACCGTGCAGCCTAGGCAGGCCCCGACGCCACAGGCCATGCGTCGCTCCAGGCTGACGAAGCAAGGCACCCCAGCCACCACGCATTTTTGGGCTACGGCTTTCAGCATAGGCTCCGGGCCACAGGCGCAGACGGCGGCGTACTTTTCCGGGTCCAGAAAGTCTGGGATGCGACCATTGAGTCCCGCGCTGCCGTCCTCGGTAGCGAATGCTCCCTCGTTGCGCAATCCCGACCGGAAACATTCGTCACCGATTATTGCTTGGAGCTGAGAGCTGGTCCTGGCACCGAGGTAGGCAATCAGATGGTACCTGTGCTCTGCAAAATGCGAATATTCGTTTTCGTGCTCCAAGGCCATAATGGGGGCAATGCCTATTCCGCCACCGATCATGGCCACGGGTTGGCCACCAAGCGATTCCGCCGAGGGCAGGAAGTCCGTCCATGCGTTTCCGAGCGGGCCTATTATCTCGGCCTTTTCCCCAAAACCCGTCTCGGTGCGGGCTTTCATGTCGGCAAGTTCCCTCGTTCCCTTTCCCCGTTTGGCTATACGGAAACCAAGGAAGGGCGCGACGGCCCCCCATCCTGAAAGATTGAACCAGCCCGTCACGCTGATTGGCCTGCCCAGGAAAACGCCAGAACGTTTGGGCCTTATCATGAAAAACTGTCCCGCCTTTGGCACAGGTCCTTTCCATGCAAAATGGAGGTAAAAAAACTCATCGCCAAGGCTTGCCTTGCGGATAAGCTCGCAACTTTCGCTGCTTATGCTTGGCACGCAGGCCTCATTTTCGCCAGGCTGCCCGCAGACCGTCCCGCTCATTTCTTAACCGCCTCAAGTATCGCGTCACGCATCTCGACAACCGCCCTGCGCGCCGCTTCCGCAGCGAATCCGATGGTTGCCGTGGATTCGTCCGTACCCGACTTTTTCATCTCGGCGGTCCAGGCCTTAAGTATCGAGCGCGAGGCGTTTACCACACCGCCGTTGCCCTCCCGCAACAGCAGGGCCGCATCGCCCGCCGCGCCACCCTGTGCGCCGTAACCGGGGATCAGGAAAAACAGGTTGGAATACTTTTTGCGAATCTCCGCCGCCTCGTCCCGTTCGGTACAGCCGACAACCGCGCCAAACATGCCGTAACTGTTAACACCAGAATTCGTGGTGGCAAGCCCAGCAAGCTTGTCCCCCACCGCATGGTATAGACGTTTCCTTCCACCGTCATTGTCCGACAGCTCAAGATACTCAAAGTCGCGCATCCCCTTGTTGCTAGTTCGCATCAGCACGAAAGCGCCTTTGCCCTTCGTCTCTGCCACCTCCAGCCAAGGTTCGATCGAGTCCATGCCCATGTAGGGGGAAAGCGTGACAAAGTCCGCCTCAAAGTCCCCGGCAAAATGCCCTTTCGCGTAACGCAACGCGGTATCGGCAATGTCGCCA
>Ga0209755_10008308_pt1 | contig 11124 bp, 12 predicted proteins | sample TergutCo191P1_FD_187301 | JGI IMG/M metagenome (GOLD analysis project Ga0209755, IMG submission 187301) | Cornitermes sp. P1 segment gut microbial communities from Petit-Saut dam, French Guiana - Co191P1 (SPAdes) (version 2) | ecosystem: Host-associated > Arthropoda: Insects > Digestive system... | reverse complement strand
CAGAAAGGGGTCAAGGGGAGCTTGCCTCCCCTTGCGGGGGTTTGGGGGCGGATGCCCCCAAGGTTTTAATCTCTTGACCTTGCTTTTCTAGTTCTCTCTAGGCGCGTCCTCATCCACCGCGTCTACTGCCTTGTCCACCGCGGCTTCGCCCTTTTCCAGCGAATCGTGGATGGTGTGCGCCAGCTCGTCTAGGGCGGCGGCGGCTTTTTCCAGCGCGGTGTGGCTGGCCTTTTTAATTTTGGGCTCGACGTTTTTGTACATGATTTGTACTTTGTCGCCTACCTCGCGGGCGAAGCGGTTCACGTCGGCGGCGAACCGTTGCAGCTTTTCTTCTACTTGGTCGCGCTTCTCTTTGTCAAACACACGGGACTTGCCCAACGATTCTAACAGGCGCGCCGCTTCTTCGGCACTGATTTTGCCCGCTTCTAACAGGTCTAATACACGCATCTTCTCAGGCATGGTATTTCCTCCCAATAATTATTTACTAACAATTACGACCGCTGATGCAAAAAGTTTATGGCAACTGAAGCATGTGTACCATACCGCGGTGTACATGGTCAATACCGTACAATACCCCATTGCGTGCCCAAATATACGCCAGCCAATAGGTGGTGTCCAACACAAAACGGTCGCCCGTGTTCATGTTAATAACGCGCGGGTTTAAATGCCCCGGCTCAACGAAAATGATAAACCGCCCGTCAACGGTAAAGGACAACGCGTTGATGTCATCCCAGCGTGCCACTTCGTAGCCGTCGGCGTCCAAGGCAATAATATGCCCCTGCGAATTATTGAAGAATAACTGCGCGCGCACCGGGTCGTACAGCAACGTAAAGCCCACATCCTGCGCCAAGCGCGACGCCGCGCCCAAATTATCCGGATAGGAAGCGTAGACGCCGAACGGCCCGCCCACCGGCCCGGACAGGTAGAGTAACCGCTCGCCGTCGGTGGCTGTGCCGAATATGGGCATATTAACCGCTGGGCGCGTTTCCAAGGTATGCAGGTTTACCCGGTACAAAATGGCGCGGTCGTGGTTGGCGAAGTATAAATAATCTTCCAAAATGGTCATGTGCAACGCCGACTGCTCGGTAATGCGGGTCAGCTCGCGGTTCGCGCCTACTAAGGTGGCGCGGTAAATCCGGTTATCCGACAGCCCGTCCACAAAGAAAATATAACTGCGCACGGCGTCGCCTTCGTCGTCGGTTAATGTCCAGGTGTTGATAAACGAGGGCAAAACATTATCAATAAAAATGGTCTCTTCTTCGGTGGCTACTACGCCGGGCAGCTGCAAGGCGCGCTCTTCAATGGCGCGGCGTGCCATAACCGGACGCCCCCAATCCGAACGGGAGAAGAGGAAAATATCATAGAAGTGGAACGACCCGCCCAAGGCGTCGCCGGTGTTGCGGGGGTGCGTCAGGGCATGTTGGGTAAAGTCGAAGCGTGGTACTTCAAACGTTGCGTCGGCAAATTCGGTGTGTATCCAGCGGTTGCTGGCGCGGTAGGCTACTAAGCCGCCGTACACCAGCCCGCCCAGCGCTACGATTAGCAACAGCGTCAGCACAAAGGCTGCTGTCCCCATTGCCTTGCTGGATTTGGAAGCGTTGGCGGCATCGCCCCCGCCCATTTCGGCATCGAATTCGCGCCGGACGCGTTTGAAAAAGTCGTCAATGGAGCCGTACAGGATATCCTCGCCCGACAGCACTTCATTAAAAATTTCTTCGATGCGGGGGGGTAAGTTGACGCCGTGGTCTTTAAACGAGGGCTGTTCCTTCGAGAAGGTGTGGCCGGTGACTAGCTTGAAGTACAGCTTTGCCACTTCGACCAGGCTGTAGGTGAAGTCGGCTTCCCACGCGAAGGTGGCGTCCAGCATGAGCTGGCGCTGGGGCGTAACGCGCAAATCGCGCATGGTAAAGTTAAAGACGACCCCGTTACTCTGTGCCGCGCCCAGGGATAGCAGCAGCGGGCGCATGAAAAGGAAGGCTTCTTTAAATTCCATGCGTTGGTTGTTCATATAATTCTCGATGGTGGTGAATGCGCACACGCGCCGTACTACGTAGGCGGTGTTATTATTTTCGACCACGCCTTCGATGGGTAGAATCGCGCCTTGGATTTCGTCCATTTTGGCGGCGCGTTGTTTGAAATTGTTTAACTCTGCGTCGAATTCTTTGGTGAAGCGTTCGGAAATATTTAGTGACCCGTTTGGCGCGCGGTCGGCCATATACGTGGGGTAAAACTCCGTAGCAATATACTGCGCCCGCCCCGAACCCGTTGCATTATAGTGGGTCAGGTAGCTGTCCCGTACCAGCACCGAGTCCAGCGTATAGGGCGGTAATTGAATGTCCAACGGCATAAATCGTCACCTCGTAAAATATCATAACATGAATAATGGATGTGTGTAAATTAAAACCGTGGGGCGCTGCCCCACACCCCGCAAGGGGAGGCAAGCTCCCCTTGACCCCTATTTGCGCTTTGCGCGGTCTGACGGGTGTTATTGCAATAAAAAATCCTCGCGCTTTGCGCGGGGATTGGTTTTTGGGGGGAAAATTAAAGCGGTGAGATTACACGGCTTGATTCACCATTTTTGCCAGTTGCGATTTTTTTCTTGATGCGGTGTTTTTATGATAAACACCCTTGGCCGTGGCTTTGTCTACAGCGGCTACTGCTGCTACAAACAGGGTTTGCAATTCGGCTTTATTGCCTGCTTTGGCCGCCAGGGTAAACTTTTTGATTGCGGTCTTGGTGAAGGACTTTACATGCTTGTTGCGTGCTTGTCGCTTGGCCGAAACCAAAATGCGCTTCTTCGCAGATTTAATGTTTGCCAACTCGATTCACCTCCCTTTTAGCAAAAAGTGGTTTATTGTACATGGGGACAGGCAATTAGTCAAGTATGTCACGTACACGGGCGCAAAACTCACGCAAAACGAGAAAAACTCACGTTTTGCGTGAGTTTTTGTTGGGCGTTTTTGGGGCGGAAATGGCTTAAAACCAGCTTCTTTTTAATATTTCGCACAAAATAAGGGTGATATTATCGCGTCCGCCATTTTCCAGTGCGCGTTTCAGCAGGGTGTCTGCCATGGTGTTTAGCGTGGCGCGGGCGTTTAGGATTTCGTTAATTTCGTCCGGGTTTACCATGTCGGTTAGGCCGTCGGAGCATAGCAGGTATTTGTCCCGGTTGTGGTAGGCGCTGTGGGTTAGGTGGGGGGTCAGGGCAAAGTCCTCGCGCCGTATGCCCAAATGCTGGGTCAGCGGCGCGTTTTTGGTGTTGGGCAAATGCATGACATGGTCAACGGAAATTTGCGCCAGCGATTGGCCGCTGTGGTGGAAGATTTTGCTGTCGCCCAGGTTGCATACCTGCACCTGCTTTTTGCCGAAGGCGATAATGGCGGCGGTCGAGCCCATGCGCCGTATGGTATTGGCGGCGGCGTAGGCGTTAATGGCCTCGTTCATTTCGTGGCAGGCGGTGGGCAGCAGCTGGGTCAGGTTCGTTTTGGTTGCGCGGCGCTGCAAGACATTAAATTTCATGGCAGCTAAAAAGGCGGCTATTTCGCCGCCGGTTTCCCCGCCCATGCCGTCGAACACGGCGAACAGCGCGGGGGTTTGGGTAATTTTGCCCGATAACAAGGCGGGCAGCCCTTCATTTTGGCTTTGCAAATACGTGCCGTTTACCCACAGATTATCCTGGTTAGTGGGGCGCACCTTGCCCGTATGGCAGTGGGCGGCATAGCGGATATGATAGCCGGCTAACATAAATTAGCGGCTGCGGCGGGTGTTAATGACGCCGATGCGGTATTCCTGCCGTACAATGGCAAGGCGGTTGAATATACCATACACATCGTCATAGTACCCCGGGGGTATCAGTACATGGCCGTCCATATCCAGGTAAGCGAAATGTTGGTGGTCTTGGGTTACTAAAAAGACGGGGTCGGGGTCAACCCCCGCGCCTGCGCCCCAATGCATAAACACGATAAGGGCATATTCCCCCATGGGGATGATTTCACGGCCGCGGTGGTCAATCACGCCGCGGTATTCAATCACGCCCCGGCTGTCCCTCGTTGCCACAATAAAGCGGTTGCCCGGCACAGGGTCAATGGTGGCGTAGCGCCCCATCTCAATAATATAATTGCCCCGTGTATCGACCACGCCCCAGCGTGCGCCCGCTCCGCTAACCAAAAAGTGGCCGTCGAAGGCATTGTTAATATACCGGTACCGCCCCGGGGGAATGACTTCATTGCCCCGTCGGTTTACCAGCCGGGTGCGGTTGTTTTCGTGCAAAGAAAAAAAGCCGTCGCCGTAGTGAATCGCATCATAGCGGAAGGGGACAATTTCGTTACCCCGCGCGTTTATTACCCCCCATTCGCTGCCCGCGCGGGCAATAAATAAATCATCCCCCCCCGGGCGAATTTCCTCAAACCGCCCCGGCGTAATAACGGCATTGCCCCGGTGGTCATACAGGCCCATGCGGCGGTTGTCCCCACTGCCGGAAATGGTCAAAAACCGATTGCCCGGGAAGGGATACACCGCATCATACCGCCCCACGCTGATAATCTCCTGCCCGCGGCTATTAATTGCGCCTACCAAATTGCCGTCGCGCACCATAAAAAAATCGCCCTCGTGTACGGCGTCGATGTGGGTATAGCGCCCCAGCGGCACAATATAATTGCCCCGTCGGTCAATCAGCGCCGCGCGGGCATTGCCCCCTGTGCCCTCGGTGACAATAAAACGGGTGGGGCTGACATAGCGCACCGCGTCGTAACGGTCGAAGCTAACCAGCGTGCGTCCGTTGTTATCCCGGATATAAAAAGTACGGTTGCGTTGCAGCACAAAATGCCCGTCATGGGTTAGAAAGTCCATGCCCTGCCAGTCATACCGGCCAAAGTATATGACTTCGTTGCCGCGGGTGTCCTTCACGCCCCAGCGGCGGTTTGCCCCCGTGCCGCGTGCTACATAGAATTGACCATGGCCGATATAGATAATTTCATCATACTGCCCCATGGCAATGACTTCATATGGGGGGTTGTGGATGCGTCCGCTAAACGCGCCCAACAATATAATTAGAAGCAACGCCGCCGCCATGCCCAAGCCCACGTAAAACGGTTTTACCTTGTCGATAAACATGCACTTGCCTCCTTTGTAGCCGTAATAATGGGGAATTATGGCATTGGCTTTGGGAAAATGCAACCATTTGCCAATTGTATCCAACTATGTTACACTCCCGCCAAAGGACTGAATTCTGGCATGATTGTCTACTTCTCGCGCTCCGGTAAAACAGAAATAATCGCCCAAGCCCTGGCAGCAATTACGGGCTTGCCCCTGCATACCCTTGCATCGGACATTGACGGTGCCAAGGGTTTTTCATTTGCGTGGAAGGCGTTGTTATCCGTAGTCCGCGTCAAAGGCGTAGCAGCCACCAACCTGCCCGACACCTTGCCCGCTGAAATATACCTATGCGGCCCGGTATGGGCAGGAGAACCCGCCGGCCCGCTAAAATTTTTTATCCAACAAGCGGACTTGTCCCGCACGCGGGTGCATATACTGCTAACAGCCAGAATGCCCAGCGAGCAACACCGCACCGCCGCCCGCAACCTGTTAGAGCGCGCCGGGGCACAGGCCGGCAATATCTATTTACTGGCAACCAACAAAGAAGCCCCCGACCCCGCACTAATAAAAGAACACTTACAAGCATTACTGGAAAACGCATGACCACCTTCGCTTTGCATACGCTGGGGTGCAAAGTAAACCAATGCGACGGCGACGCCCTGGCCGCCCAATTGTGCGAAGCGGGCTGCACACAAGTACCCTTTACCCACACCGCAGATATGTATATTGTCAATTCCTGCACGGTAACGGCAACGGTGGATAAAAAATCCCTGCATCTACTGCGCCGGGCACGGCGGCTAAATCCGTCGGCGTTTATCGCCCTGTGCGGTTGCCTAACCCAGAACGCCCCCGCCGAAAAACTGCACGAAGCGGATTTTATCTTCGACACCCGCACGCCGGAGGCGTTGCTGGAAAAACTGGGCGGAAGCACTCCCCCCGCAGGCGTTACTTCATTAAATACCGCCCGCACCCGCGCGTTTTTAAAAGTACAAGACGGCTGCGACCGTTTTTGCGCGTACTGCATTGTGCCGTATGTGCGGGGCACGCTAACCTCCATGCCCATTGCCCAAGCCGTTGCGCGCGCCCAAGTCCTAACTGCCGCAGGCACAAAGGAAATTGTACTAACGGGTATACAACTGGCGGCCTTCGGCAAGGATAACGGAGAAGCGCTGCCGGATTTAATCCGCGCAGTATCCGCTACCACACCCCGGCTGCGCCTGTCCAGCCTTGAACCGCAGGCGGTGACGAATGACTTCTTACACGCCATTGACCATCCCAACGTGTGCGACCATTTTCACCTGTCTTTGCAAAGCGGCTGCGCCGAAACCCTAGCGCAAATGAACCGGCACTACACCCCCGATAACTACGCCCGCGCGGCGGCGGCAATACGGCAGCTACACCCCCACGCGGCGCTGACAACGGATATCATCGTCGGCTTCCCGGGGGAAACGGACGCGGACTTTGAAGCCTCTTGCGGCTTCGTGCAACAGATGCGCTTTGCGCGGGTGCATGTGTTTCCCTACTCGCCTCGTGCGGGCACGAAGGCGGCCGCCAGGCACGACCAAATTTCATCGCCCGTAAAAAAGGCGCGCGTTGCCGCCATGATGGCAATCGCCGCTTCCGCACAGCAACAATTTTTGGCCGCGCAGGTAAACCGCACCCATGCCGTATTGTGGGAGACGCCTACGTCAGGCCATACCCGTAATTACTGCTTGGTGCGCGCCCAACAAGCCGTGCCCAACACGGTAACGCAGCTACATATTACCGGCTTCGACCCCGAGGCCCTGATAGGAGAATAGACCATGGTCAGTACCGACACCCAAAAATTTACCTACGAGCCGTTGCCCAAGCTCGATAACAAAAAAATGCTGGAGCAGGTGTATGCGGCGCTTAAAGAGAAGGGCTACAACCCCTACACCCAGCTAATCGGCTATATCCTGTCTGGTGATCCTACATACATCACCAGCCATAACGGCGCGCGTGCGCTAATCGGCAAGTTAGAGCGCGACGAGCTGCTGGAAGAAATCCTGCGCGCGTATTTAACCAAGTAAGCCCCGCGCTATGAACCCGCGCTATTTGGGGCTGGACTTTGGCGACCGTACCATTGGCGTTGCCGTTAGTTGTCCGCGGGCGAAAGTGGCGACCGGGGTCGAGACCCTGCGCCGCACCGACCCCAACGCACTAAAGCCCGCCATCGCCCGCCTGCGTGAAATCATCGCCCACTACCAAATCACGCATATTATCCTTGGCAATCCCCTACATATGGACGGCAACCCATCCGACCGTAGCGAAAAGACCTCCCTTTTCGCCGAAAAGCTGCGCCGCAATTTCAAGCGTGTCCCCGTCCTTTTGTGGGACGAGCGTCTTTCGACCCAAGCCGTGACCCGTACCCTCTCCGACCCGCAACGCATAGATGAAATGGCGGCAACCTACATCCTACAGGGCTATCTCGACCGTATAAATTTACCCGAAAACGAGGCGAAACACATGCAGCAACTCACCATGCTGGACGAAAATAACAACGAACAGCACTTCGACATCCTGGCGTCTAAAGAAAAGGACGGCGTTCTATACCTACTCGCCGCCGCCGACACCAACGACGACGAGGCGGAAATCATCCATTTCAAATGCGCCGACCCCGCCGCCGAAGATTTAATCTTCGAGCCAATCGACCCCGAGGCCGATGAATTTGATTGGATGATGCACCTATTTCGGGATGAGTACGATGAATTAGGCGTTGAAATTGAGGAATAAAAGATAAGGTCAAGAGATTAAAACCGTGGGGGCATCCGCCCCCACACCCCCGCAAGGGGGGACAAGCCCCCCTTGACCCCCATTTTGCTTCGCATGGCTTGACAGACATTACTGTCAGACCGCGCACCGCGCGCAAAAAGTTTGGGTCAAGCCTTTTTAAAGGCTTGCGGGGTTCGGGGCAGCGCCCCGAGGTTTTCATCTTTTAATTTTTTCATTTTTTAATAGAAAGGGTTATTCATTTGGCATCTAAAAAAGCGAAACTACGTGTGTTTGGGCTGGGTGGCCTGGGCGAAATTGGCAAGAATATGACCGTGCTGGAGTATGGGAATGACTTGATTGTGATTGACTGCGGGGTGGCTTTTCCGCAGGACGAGATGTTGGGTATTGATTTGGTGATACCGGACTTTACGTATTTGGTGCAGAACGCGCATAAGATACGGGGCGTTTTTCTGACCCATGCGCATGAGGACCATATTGGTAGTGTGCCGTACCTTTTGCGGGAGGTTAATGCAAGGATTTTTGGTACGCGGCTGACGCTGGGGCTGGTGGCTAATAAGCTGAAGGAGCATGGGCTAAGCGGGTCGGCTGAGATGACCTGCATTAACCCGGGCGAGGCTATTACCGCCGGTTGCTTTGAAGTGGAGTTTATCCGGGTAACGCACAGTGTGGCGGACTCGGTGGCGATTGCGGTGGACACGCCGGTGGGCATGGTCATCCACTCGGGGGATTTTAAGGTGGACTTTACGCCGATACAGGGCGAGCCCATGGATTTGCAGCGCTTCGCTGTCTTGGGCGACCAGGGCGTGCGGCTGTTTATGTGCGAATCCACCAATGTGCTGAACAAGGGCTACACCATGAGCGAGCGCACGGTGGGCCGCGTATTCGAGCAGGTATTCGAGGATTCGCCCCAGCAGCGGGTCATGATTGCCATGTTCTCGTCCAATATCGACCGGATACAGCAGGTCATTACCTCGGCGGTGCGGCACAAGCGCAAAACCCTGTTCATGGGCCGCTCGATGATAAACGCCGTCAAAACCGCGTCCGAGCTGGGCTATTTAGACATCCCCAAAGGCGCAGTTATCGATGTAAACGAGGCACGGCATTATACGCCCCAGCAATTATGTATTGTAACCACCGGTTCGCAGGGCGAGCAAATGGCGGCGCTGTCACGCATGGCGGCCAGCGACCACCGGCAAATTGTCATCACCCCGTCGGATAAGATAATTATCTCGGCGTCGCCCATTCCCGGTAACGAGAAAATGATTTCCCGCGTAATAAACGACCTGCTGAAACTGGGCGCAGAGGTCATCTACGAAGGCATGATGGAAGTCCACGTGTCCGGCCACGCCAAAGAAGAAGAGCTAAAACTCATGCACGCTCTCATAAGACCCGAATTTCTGCTACCCGTGCATGGCGAATACCGCCACCTAAAGCACCATAAAGACCTGGCCATTTCCATGGGAATGCCCAAGGAAAATGTCTTTATCGCCGACATCGGCCAGGTACTGGAAATTACCCACACCGGCGCGAAATTAAACGGCAACGTACCCTCCGGCCAAGTCCTTATCGACGGGCTGGGCATTGGCGATGTGGGCAATATCGTACTGCGCGACCGCAAGCATCTGTCCGAGGACGGCCTCATCATCGCCGCGGTAGGCGTTGCCTTCGACAACGGCTGCCAAATCATCTCCGGCCCGGATATCATCTCCCGCGGGTTCGTTTTCGTCCGCGAAAATGACGACCTAATGCAAGGCGCGCGCACCACCGTAACCGAAACCCTGCACGACATCAACGGCAAACAAGCCCAAGACCTAAACTTCGTCCGCAACCGCATCCGCGAGGACTTAAAAGAATTCATCTGGCAGCGCACCAAACGCAACCCCATGATTTTCCCCATCCTAATGGAGTTGTAAACCGCGCCGTAATTGTTTATACTACACAACGCCCGCGCAAACAGCGCGGCAAGTCGGGGAGTAGCGCAGCTTGGTAGCGCGCTTGGTTCGGGACCAAGAGGGCGCAGGTTCAAATCCTGTTTCCCCGATGCATGAGCAAGCCTGTGAAAGTAACATTCACAGGCTTTTATTTTTGCCCATATCGGACAATATAGTGGTGTCTGAAGCGCTATTGTAAATAATTGTCAACTATGGTATATTCTTGGAAAACTACAGGGGATGATGTATATGAAAGCAACGGGTATCGTTAGGCGTATTGATGAGTTGGGGCGCATTGTTTTGCCCTGTGAATTGCGGCGCGCGCTGCACATTAATGATAGAGACCCGTTAGAGGTTTTTGTAGACGAGGATAGAATTGTATTGAAGAAGTATGAGCCCGCGTGTTTGTTTACCGGCACGGCGGATGATTTGGTGGAGTATGAAGGGCGCAAGGTATCACGCGGGGCAATTATTGACATGGCGCGCCTTGCCGGGTTAGACGTATGACCGAACGCTATGCCGAGCTGGCGGCGCTGGCCGTACAGGCGAAGGGCCGTGCTTATGCGCCGTATTCTAATTTCCACGTAGGGGCGGCGTTGCTAAGCACCGAGGGCGATGTTTATTTGGGTTGCAATATCGAATCGGCGGCGTATCCGGCGACCATTTGCGCGGAACGCACCGCCCTGACCAAGGCAGTATCCGAAGGGGCGCGCTCGTTTGCCGCCATTGCCGTGGCGGGTTCTTTCCCGGATGCGGCGGGCGATTATTGCTATCCCTGCGGGGTGTGCCGCCAACTCCTGCACGAATTCGCGGCAGATGATTTTGTCGTAATCATTGCCAAAACGGAAAATGACTACCGGGTGCATACCTGGGCAGAGCTTTTGCCCTATGGGTTTGGACCGGGCGACTTGCACAAATAACAGCCGTTAATTGCCATAAAAAACAACCATTTTCTTGTCGGATTTGGTTGTTTTTTTGGTTACATCGTGTTACTTTTTTCTTACCATATAATCAGGAGGGATAGCGATGAAAGGATTAAAGTTTAAGGGGAAAATTATCCTACCGGTGGGCTTGCTTATGCTGGTCATTTTATCCGGTACGTTAATTTTCACCATCCTACAGTTTAGCTCGTTCAGCGATGAATTGCTGGACGAACGGTTGCAAGCTGCCGCAGGCACTGTCCGACACATAGTGGATGACACAAGAAGAATAACGATAGACGCCGGGTTAGATGTATCCATGGACCCCCGCATCATCCAAGCCATGTATACCAACGACCGCAACATTATTGCCCCCGTGGTGCGTCAGGTAGTCAATGAGCTGCCCCATGTTACGTGGGGAACGG
>Ga0209755_10008307_pt1 | contig 11124 bp, 5 predicted proteins | sample TergutCo191P1_FD_187301 | JGI IMG/M metagenome (GOLD analysis project Ga0209755, IMG submission 187301) | Cornitermes sp. P1 segment gut microbial communities from Petit-Saut dam, French Guiana - Co191P1 (SPAdes) (version 2) | ecosystem: Host-associated > Arthropoda: Insects > Digestive system >... | reverse complement strand
ATTAATGTCAAAAGTTTTTGTGTAGTCTGACAAGTGAGGTCGCGGCTTACTGGCTGTTATTTTGTTGTCGGCTGTTGAGTGGTGTTAACTGCAGAGTAGAGCTGTATTGCCATGTAGTGACAAGGCCTCCGGTCGGATGCGAGCAATGATGAACCACTGACTGCACGATTGGTTAGCCGGAGGTCCACAGTGGAGTTGAGGAGGCTGTGACTGGTGCTGAGTGCTGCTGCTGGATGCCCCATATGAGCGATAGTGTGCCCAGTCCACCAGGCTACATGGCCGGGCAGTCTGCCATCGGGTCTTCCATCTTGATGAGTTCTTTCTTGATGTGTGTGTTGCTGGTTACTCCTTTCCAAATGAATGAATCAATCTCGTTGGTCCGAATGGGCTCCTTTTATTCCAGTCGCCTGCTGTTCAGTCTGCTCTGCCATTGGCTGGTTGGCAGAGCTGGTAGGCGTGGCTCGTTGGATGTAGTACGCTTGCTGGGGGCCATTTTCTTTGTTCGTGGAAGTAGACAGAGAAGGAGGGAGTGAGAGAGTGGTCCGCTGTGGTGGTTAAGCTACCGTTGACTAGGTCGGTATGTGGTGATTGGGGTACGGACAGAGGAAGGAGGTGAAACGGGATTCAATAGGAGGAGATGGAATAATGTGTGGGTGTCCCCACACATATTATGCAGCAAGATTTTGTACAACGTGTAAGGGAGAACAACACAGAGAGAAATTTTATAATGCAACCCGTAAGTTTTAAACACAATATAGAGCTTTGTCTTACACCAGCTGCTGAGAAAGGAAATTGGCAGTGTATTTCACATTCATGTAATTAATATTACTAACATGTATTCTGGTCACATGATAATATTAAATTTAATTTTCCCTATGTATGCAATGTCCTGTTAGAAACATATTAAGTCCATTATGGAAGTCTGATGTTGGTAAAATGGAGAATGGAAGAAAGTTTAAGTTTCAAAAGAACTGAATTATTGTTAATGTTATTGTTGTTGCTATTATTGTAGTTATGACTATTACTGTTACTATTACTATTGCCACTTAGTTGAACTGTTAAATGAACACCATACAAGAACTGCATTTTTTTGCTAGAAGCTGATTTGCAAATCAGTGTGTTGGGAAAGTAAAGGTGATTGTAGTGAAAAAGATCAGATGCATGCCAACAACATATAAATTAGTGAATTAATCCTTGTAATGAAAAACAACTTGATGCACTATTTATCCTCAGTTTATTTCGTCATTCAACCTCAACATATTTCAGGCATATTTGTAGCCGATCATCAGGAGGTGTACTGTGTATGTGTGTGTATATATATATATATATATAAAACAATAGGTACATATTGTGTTTTTTAGTTGGCTGTCTGTTGGCCCAGTTGGGATGGAACCAACAGACAGTCAACTAAAAAGCACAATATGTACCAATTGTTGCATATGTTCAGTATACCCCCTGATGATCAGCTACAAATATGCCTGAAACATGTACAGGTTGATTGACAAAATAAACTGAGGATAAATATTGCGTCAAGTTGGTTTCCTTTCCATGGAAGTATTGAGATGCATGGTCAACAAAACATAAAATTTAGTGAATTAATGTTGGTGGTCTTACGCCATAATTATATTACCTAGATCACATGTAATAATGTTAGTTCTCCTCTTTTAATTTTAGCATTTCTCTGAGAAAAACTGCTTGATTGCTTTGTGTGTGTGAATCTCACTGTGAGTTTGTCAGGAAATTATGTGTTTCATTGGATGTTAAGGAAAGTAAAATTGACTTGTTTGTGCAAAATGTCAAATTGCTAATAGTGTGCAAAGAGTCAAGAAATTTACTGTGAATGGGAAAAGAAATATTCTACATGGAAAGTGTAATAAGTGCTAGACTATAGTAGACACTTATTAATATTATTGTTTATCTTTATTCGTGTTTCTTCTTCTGTATTTTAATTATATTGTAATTTATGAAGCACAATGGAGTAGTGTGTACTGAGTATACATTGAGATGTTAACATACTGAGTCCTACATTTCTTAACCATCACCAGATCCAATTTATGGTTCAGATTCTTTATTTTATATTTGTTCTGTCATTGTATGGACTAGTTGACTAGAACAAAGAAGACACATATTAGCAGATGTTGTAGAATTTTTTAAAACTGTGATGGAGCTATTGTATTCGTGTAAACTTTACATGATATATCATTTCAATATTGAATTGGAAAATAAGAAACTACCATGTAAAATATATTATTATAGGTATGAGACTCAGTCTGTTAATAACAGTAAGTTTTTAGTACCTCAAATGAAGCTGCTTAACCCTTCATTTCCACAGGACATTTATACATATGTATGACTTTCCACTGGGGAAAGAGAGCCATTAAATTGTAATTACAAACAATTTTATATAAAAAACACCAAAATTCCTGAGCATGTAACTGTGGCTGCTACACTGTTAGCCATGGGATATGTTGAAGCTCCTCAGTTAACTACTAAACTTTACATTTATGATCTTCATGGTGACTTCAGTGTGTGCAGAAAGACAGGCCCTACTTTCACATACAGTGTAGCTAAACCCTTAAAGTAAAATAAATGTTCACATACACAGGCCACAGGAGCCTACAGGCAAGTATATCCAGACTAAATTGCTACAGTACTGTTTGTATTTGTACATTATGTTCATGGTATTTAAAACAAACACATATTGTGAAAATTGGTGGAGATAAATTGAACCTTGACACTTTTTATAGCATTGGTATTCTCAGAACAGCATATGTTTTGAATATGACATTACCTGTACAGTCATACTTGGTGTGGTAACTCTTACAACTTCCAGTGCAGAATCTGATGTACATATTCCCACATCAGTAAACAGTGTTCTTCCTATTGACTCCCTTGGGACAGGTGGCGTATCTTCTGTTCAGTTCTGAAGTTCTCGCAGTTGTCTCACACTAACATTTCCCAGCATATCTTTGCAGTTGTTCAGTATTATTTAACTCTTCACTGTCATTGCTCAGGATGGAGGGTTTTTAATTTACAGTACCCTTAAAAGCATTCACAACTGTACAAAGTATTGAGACTGGAATTGAGGGTTTAACAAGTTCTTTGATAAAACGGAAAACACGTGATCCACAATTCTGTAGCATATTTTATTCCACTATGGGGACTGCACCTGCCCAGCGAAGTTATTTTTTGACCCCGTGCAAATTTACATATCTTCCAAATGAAGTCCTGAACGTTACAGGTAACACAATCAGAATCATAATTTAAATAATTTTTATAAAATCACCTACCTTAACTTCATTATCGCTATCAGAAATTACAACCATCAAACACATTTGTTACTATCTTTTCTCCCAGTTGCTCTATCACCCTTAAATGTCTGTGGCCAGGTCTGATATATAAGGTAGGCTTTCAGGATGGAGTAATGTAATTTGTTGGAATTCTTCTGGTTGTTATCTGCTGTAGGTAAATGCATGTGGTTATTTCATTTAATAGGCTGCCACCTACTCAGAGTTTCACTTGAGTAGCAACTGTCACAAAAACTAAAAATGTTGCTATGCATATGTTTATTTTATTTGGTGTCCTCCTCTTCTGAATTGTCGGCAGATGCAGAACATTAATAAAGTCATTTGGCAATTTCCAGTCTGAAGAACTGTATTTATAGAATATAGAGGCTTATAGTAGCTCTGGCAAGCACACCCCACTAATCACAACATGTAAGTAGCCTCATTATATCATTATGAGTCTAACAAGGTCCTTTTCTACTGAGCTTGGCCTTAGGCATAACAGTCAATTTCCACTTGCTTCATAGTGTGTAGGCCATGATAAACAGAGCTATTGGCTCCCTTATTACTATCAGGTGCTTCATTAGCCCATCTTGTAGCTCCTAGCAGTGTCTGACTGAGTAACCGACTGGGCCCATTGACTTTACAGTGTTCATGTGATCAGCGGTGTAGCCTTCATTATGTCACCACAGAAATGGGTAGTCAAGAATATAAGATAAGATCTTGAACGAAATGTTATTCACTTACAGATCTTCCTTCCTGGGTTTCTGTAACCTTATTTGTTCATATTGCAAGTTATTTGTTATTCCCACAACTGACTTCTTAACATGAAGTTCCATTGCAGCCCCCCATCCAACAATGAATTGCCAACAGGACCTGTATACACCATTGGTTACCTATTGATCACATTTACTTTGAATTTTCCAGAATTAATATTTCAGAAAATGTTCCCACTCAAATATTATAGTTGTCTCTTTGTTGACACAAGAATGATGTGTTATTTTATGGCTGTGGAGACGAACCTGGTTGTACTGACAATATTAAAGGCATTCATATGTGATTGTTATTATGTTCTATGTATGTTACATTACACTTCTTAAGGAAATGGAGTAGGGTCATTGGTATAGCAACAAGGCTACAGGCTGAAGGGTTCAAAGTTCAAATCCCAGTAGGAGCAAGACATACTTCTTTTCCCCAAAATGTCCAGACTGGCTCTGGAACCCACCCAACCTCCTATTCAATGGGTACCAGGATTCCTTCTCAGGGGTAAAGTGCCCGGGCCTTCAGTTAACCACCCACCCACCATGTAGTTCCAAGGTTCAGAATGACTGGAGCCTTCTTCACCTTCTGTGTCTTTGTGCCATGAACAAGGAAAATGTAATATTTTTTACAGTTCTGTATTGTTTATGGAATAAGACTCAACTTCTGAAAATAATGTTAGATCTTAAATCTTCTATTAATCAGGATTATAGACACTTTCATGAAACACACAGCTTTCAGTGATGCGTACAATATAGCAAAGCCTCTTACGTGTATGTTTCTGTTGACCCATAAACTGTCTGTCTCTGTTTTAATACACACCGGCGTTAGTTCATTGGCATCTCCATGTGATTGAGAATGACTGTGGCTGTAAATTTATGCTACACATAGTAAACTCAAAAACCTTATTAAAGAATCTTACTGTGACATTTAAGCCATGATAATTTAAATGTATGATTATCCATACGTGAATCCAAAGCTTATGGATTTATCTTTTAATCACTATAAAAAGTTTAACATTTCTAGTAAGTCTGACTTCTAGATGCTAGGGAGTTTGTACTAGCTGCATTAGGCATGCCATGTGTTCCATATGACAGCATATAATGAATGGCCGTCATTTTGGTTATATCATGTGGTGCTGAAGGGTTAGACATGCTTCAGCTTTTTTCTGTTATTCAATCTTAGTGTTTCTCCATTGCTGCCTTTGAACTACATTCCATGCTTTAATCAAGTCCTACTAACCATTTTAAAATTAAGAAAGACAACAATCATGTGGACAACAGTTCGCCCCTGTATAATGCATGACTCTTTCAAAGACTGAAGCCAAACAGGCTGTTGAGTGAACAGACAGAGGGTCAGGGGGCCCAGAAGTAGAAACGAATGCAATTTTTATGAAATAAAAAGAATGTAGGTTGATATATACAGTATAGATAAATAAGCATTCTGTAGTATGAAGTTTTAAATTTGTGTGTTTTATAAAGAAATGCATGTTTATCTGTGTGCACACTTGTGTGAGCGTTTGTGTAAAATGAAGAGTGTTTGTGACAGAGTTATGTGTGTCTATTTTTATTGTGTGCAGTGCTGACTGATTAAATGATAGGAATTAAAAATCCTTTAAAACAATGCGTGAGGATCTCATGTTGGTGGCTATGAAGATTATGGTCTTTTAAGGTGTTGTTTTTGGTAGATAGATATCTGTTTTGGAGGAACATGTTGCCCTTAATTATGGTGGCCACCATTTGCTGTTGTTTTACCCACTCCTAAGGTCCCAGCGCTCTCTTCTCCATATATCAACCACTTATTGACACACTTTCATTCTCTTCCAACCTGAAGATGGAGACAGCAGGTTTCAGCAAAAATTGGTACCTATCTACTAAACCACAGAGTGCTGTATCCAAGAAGCTGTTGAAGGTCAGGCCTAGAAAATGAATTGGGCCTCATAGAAATCCCATTGACTGTTTGTCATGTTTCCCCTCCGTTTTTAATGTCTTTGAGTCTAAGCGTTGAATGTTGTAACCCCATTATAGCTCAGGAATTACAGGACTGTTCTTGACTAATCTTTTGATTTGTTGGCTGTTTGGATATTTTTAACATACTGAATTGCTTATAAACTAAAGTGGAATTGATAATATTGTGCAAACTGTGGGCATATTTAAAATGCATTACTTGCAAATCAGCAATTACTTTTATGTTTGATGTAATCTGTTACACCTGCTGGTGTCTAGTTTGGAATGGAATGAAAATGGAAGGTGTTAAGTTAGCTTAGCATGATTAAAAATGTTGTATTATAAATGTAACCTTCCCAGGCTGTCTGCATTTAGAATGAATTGAGAATTGTTGATATAGTAATGTGATGATTGTTTAATGATTGCTCATATTGTTAAAAATGATGATGAAGGTGCTAATGATATGTTAAAATGTGAAGTTTTGAGAAGGTTGTCTTTGGTTTCTAACGAGATAGCAATTTGGGTCTATCAATTACAAGATTAAAGCTGACTGCTGAAATTTTGTATATCGCATGTATAAACAAACATACTGTCATTAGTTTCTAAATGCATCAAGGTAATGGCATGAGGAATTATGTGTTCAAATCTGTTCTTGGCTTCTGTGTAGTTTATCATATAAAATTACACTTTCTGGTGGTGACAAAAATTCACACACCTTGAGACAGCAACATTGAAAGATTACTTTCCGTGTCATACTGCTCTGAACAGTCATGTGCCATACCATAGTTCAGTGTGTCATTTGTAATGGGTTCTGACAATGGTATATTGTGCTAGGATTACACAGTTCCTAAACTTACCCATTTTCTAATATTACAAATAATGTAGAAGCTCTATGTTTTACTCCTCAGGCACAAAGATATTAAGGAACCTACTAAGTTAGGCCAAATAAAAGGAGATCATCCCAATCACAAATGCCTGTGAACAAAAACAAATTACCTTACTGAAATGCTCTTTTCCGTTGAGAATACTACTTGGTGGGTTAATGAGAGTCCAGAAACCTTGTTCAATGTACATGTTCTGAAAAAGGTAATCTACAGATGCTGGATACTGTAAATGTCAGTTTGGTTCAGATTTACCGTTGGAACAATATTAACTCTTTGCTGTGATGGTCAATAGCTAATACAGCTTGTAGCACTGTAAGTAGGCCAGTAGAATGATTCTATTTCTGGTGTGTCTTTATACGCAATGAGATACAATACCACACAACATGAAAGTCACATTTACTTGCCACTTCCAACCACATAATTACTGATAGATTTCAGAGTATGTCAGAATTAGCAATGACTCTCCTTTCTGCAGAGTTTAGGTAGACGTTTTGGAGCTTATCGACCTGTGGTAATAGTTCTGCCCACCTGAGAATAAGGTATTGTTTTGTTCTCCATCTTCTTTTCCGGTTGCCAAATTTATGTAGGGCACCTTGTGTTACTGTGTTTTAAGTGTCACTTATTTGTTTACATGTGATCTTCTAAATTATTTTAAATTGAATAAAATTTTCATATTTTAAATTTCAAAGTTACTATGAATCACTGATTATGTATAAGTAAGATTAAAGAGTGGCTGCCAGATTTCCCATTTCTGACTTGTGAATATTATAAATCTGTGTATATATATATAGAAGACACATACACACAATTATCTGAAGATCAGAAGTTTCTTATTAATGTAGTTCAGGTGAACTGCATGCCTTTTACTTGCAAATAATTGAGCACAGTGGGGCTAGTGTAATAACTTTTGGTGATTTCTTGGCTGTGAACTATATGTTAACTATCTTATAATTCAGCGTCATTCCTTTCCTAATTCAAATAAATACATTTACCCGTGACAAATCCTGAACTAGAGGGCAGGTCTGGCCGAAATGTAATTGGAAGGCATCGTGTTCCCTTCCACTAGACCTGACCTCTGGATCGGGATTCACCAATGATATTTTCAGACATGGTTAAGGTTAATTTCAAAAACTAGTTTCAAGTCAACATGTACTTGCACTCCATGAAAAGCAGCTGCCAATGGGAGGGTTATCAACATAATGAAAGGAGGAAAATTAGAGCTTAGAGTCTCAGGCAAGATGTGAGCTTTTCATGTATGTATTTAGTTGGGGTCAACTGACTTCGTCACTGATGTCATCAGCTTAATTAAAATACACAAATCAAAATGAAGTACTTCACTTAATCTTCAAATACAAATACAAGGAACCAGTTTTGTTGTGGTGATATGCTCCAACTGTTGAAGTATCGTAATACAAGATGTAAAAAGGTATGCTTAAAGTTTCGGAGTATTATACTTTCAAACCCATTACACATACCTGAATAAAACACAACTGAGTAAGATGACATGTGCTTAAATTGGTGTTAATGAAGCTCCTTGTATGCAGTTTTCATAATGCACCAGATTTGAAAATGACATTCAGCATTTCTGTTTCTTTGGTTTCCATAATGGGGACCAGCTGTCTTCATCTGCCCAGAAACTTCATTTTTTCACATACAAAAAAAGAGGAATTTAAAGTTTTCCAACAAGATGGTGATGATGCATCTCTCCATATTAGAAACTTTTTCCAAAGTCTGCTAGGTACTCAGATTTAACACCCCCAGACTTTTTTCTGAGGTCACATTAAAATGCAAATGATTGAGTCATTAGGTATGTAGGAAGTTTCAGAACATTAAAATTGGGTTATGGCAGCTACTGAAACCATGCTACCAGAACTGCTTGAACAGGTTCTATGTACACAGAACATTGATGGCATCTGAGTTTGTACTGCATTACAACAGGTACTCCTGTGGATACTTCCTAATGCAATTCTAAATGTTTGTCAAATTTTTGTCTGTGTTCACATTCAGTTAACTTATTTAACATGGTTAAGGAAATGTCGTACCATAAGACCTTGAATGTATCTTACAAGCATTCTGTAGCCTATGCGAAACCTGTTACAGACTCACAGATAATTCTTCTGCTAATGAAAGTCCTCCAGAAAAATCCATGTGCAGCAAAGAGTGAAAAAAAACTAATAAATACTGTGTCTTCAGATGTTACAGTTAAATGTGTACATCAAAGATACATGTTTTGTTAAAGTGCTTTTTGTGTGATTATAGGGCATGTTGGCATAATTCTATGCTTTGTAAATTTCAGCTACATTAACTTTGTTATTAAATAGACAGTGTTCATTACACTACACACACACACACACACACACACACACACACATATATATATATATATATAGTATATTCTTTGGGTTAGATATCTGAATTTCTGTACTTATACAACAATAACAATCAGCCTAACAGATCTGATCTGTGCATAAACAGAACAAACTTATGCTAATGTCTGAGTTCCAGGATTGTAAGTTGTCTGTTTCAGAACTCAGTTGATTCTTAATTTACCAATAGTTATGGTGGGAATAACTCTGACAGTTGATGCAGCACAGTGGGTGGGTATTCACGGTCTGTTGAGGCTGCTACCAGTATGGATCTGTGTGGAAGAGATGACACAAGAAGCATCTGTCTCTTCCACCTGACCAACTACACAGTTTTCAGGTACCTCTGAAATGATTGTACTGTTGTATGCCTAAGGGGATTAGGGGATTAAATGGGCACTACGCAAATAATGATTCCTCTTTTTTAGAATCTTTAATTTTTGAACTTTGTCAGTCAACCAGTGTTCCAAAAAATTAAACACTGGACCGTCAAGAAAGTACAAAATTGAATGGTTGTGTATGTTATATACCATTATCAGAACCCTGTAGAACAGTACTTGCTTCAGTAGTTGGGCCACTGTTGTAACTTGAAGCACTACATTTTGTTCATAACTCAGACAATCCACCATAGATAACTGACATTTGGTTTTGTGGTCTTCCCACCACTAATAAATGATGTTACTTGCCAAAACATTTTCCTGACCTCTCTAACTTATGTTGTGATGCCATTTGTACTGACCTTATACCAAAGAATGAAAAGAACGTGAAGTGCATATCATAGAATTTGTACAAATATATTCCAATTACAGAGATACAGAATTTAGTATACGTTTGGAATATAAGTGTTAACATGCAGCATCCATATCAACATAACATAAAATATTTCTGCCTTCCATAAGTCTCAAACCCAACAATCCATTGTAATACCATTTATATGCAGTGCTGATAGGCTCTTGACAGATTCTATGAATTGCAGTTGTGTTGATTATTTGTAGGGAAATGAAGTAATAATATCATATTAATCATGGCAAATGTTTGTATTGTTGTGAAAAAAAATATATATATGTAAATGTTTGTATAACTCATTTGTTTCTGAAGAGAACTATGACTTACACTATTATTTTGGTTGGATATTATAATAAATTCATATATTTGAAGTTTATAGCTGTATATGTTAAGAGATTTTATGTGGAGAAAGTTGAATATAAGGGATTAAAGTATAAATAAAATGTAGAAATGACCAGATCTGGGAGATTAAATACATATTTACACAGACGTTATATGTACCATGATTTTAATATGTAGTGTAATCCGTGATGTCTTCATTTATTCCGTGGGCAGATAATGCAGAATGTTGTACTACTCCACCTAAAATGTGTTACAAGTAGCATAATGAATATCACTGTCTGCTTCATGAACATTAATTTATAAAAATTTTGTTAGTGATGTAACTTTGAACATGTTTACTTCAACAGAATACTGTATAATTTTATTGGCAGAAAACCTAATTATGTTTTCAACGGAAAATTATTATTAGCAATACTAAACACCAACTCTTACTTTTAACCCTATTTTGATTTTTTTAACAAGAACTTAACTAATGTTTTTTTTTTTGTAGGATGAATCCAAAAATTCAAAAGATTAATTTAATGAAAGGCTTTTGTATCTAAGATAGTATTTTACAATTTTGACTTTTAGATACCAAGTTATTATTTGCGATGGTCTTGTAACACAAGGCCTGTTACTTTTACCAACATGCAGTTAAAATTCAGATAATAAAAATTCATGCACTGTAATTTAGCTCTGCATTAATACAACTTTCACTTTTTTAAATCACTTTGTGTAAATTTAAGGCAAACTAAACTGAAGGTTCTAATTTTCAAGACTT
>Ga0209755_10008306_pt1 | contig 11125 bp, 9 predicted proteins | sample TergutCo191P1_FD_187301 | JGI IMG/M metagenome (GOLD analysis project Ga0209755, IMG submission 187301) | Cornitermes sp. P1 segment gut microbial communities from Petit-Saut dam, French Guiana - Co191P1 (SPAdes) (version 2) | ecosystem: Host-associated > Arthropoda: Insects > Digestive system >... | reverse complement strand
CTGATAGGCGAAGTATTTAGCGTCTGTTACGATATCAACCGCCGCTACAACGTCAATCTTACCTTCTCCCTTTCCAAGCAGATCCTGACCAACAAGAGCCTGGAAAACGAGGCGTCCAATGCGCCCAAAACCATTAATTGCTACTTTCATAATTACTCCTTCATTATTTGTTTGTTTTGAATAGAATATGGGATAAATGGGGATTAGTCAAGGAAAAAATAGCGCCTATACAGAATAAAGAAAAAGCCGCCTTCTCAGGCGGCTAAACTCCCTCGCGCGGATTTGAACCACGGACCCAGTGGTTAACAGCCACTTGCTCTGCCAGCTGAGCTACAAGGGATAATGTCCAGCAGGGGACTTTAGAAAAGATATAAAATTAATGAAAAAAAGTCAAGTATCCAAATGTAAAAAAAATCAAGTTTCCAGATATTATCCTGTTAAAACGCAAAAAAACCCCGGAGAAAGGAGTTACCCCGGGGAAAAGGAGAAATAGGAGGAACATGAAATCACTCAGTATGCTGGACTTATAACCATAGAGTGAAGAAAAGGTTACAATTATTTTTGAGGTAATTTCCCGGGTAGTTCTGCCCTCCACTCGGCAATAAAATGCTCATAAGCGGCTATCTGCGCGGCTATTATTGTGTCCTGAAGACAGCCTCTGCCGCCATTGTCGCCGCCGTCCATGATATAAAGGTTTCTTAATGTTGATGCCAAATCTTCAACTTTGCAGGAGGGGTCGGCTTGCCGCCGGCGGTTTAAACCGCGAATCTCGTCCTCAAATGTTTCCTGATATTTGACGCTGCGCCATTCTTCGCTTATTGCCATTTTATTTTCTCTTTTTCTTTTTCTTTGATTTTTTTCGCGGAGAACCGGATGAATTTTTCTGTGATGAACCTGATAGACTTTGTTGTGAAGAATTCAAAGAATTTTGCTTTAGAGTATCTGATGATTTTTTCCGGGAAGAACGCGATGATTTTTTCTTCGAAGAGCCTGATGATTTTTTTCGCCCGCGAAAATATTTATCAATTACAGCGCGAAGGCCGACGGGCTGGAATGTAAAAACAAGAGCGATTGGGAGCATTAAAAGCTGATCTGTTATATTATCCTGATAAAACCACGGAAATACTTTTATAATCATGGATAATAAAATTCCTGTCACAGAAAGAAGCCAGATAAGTCTTAACAGAAAATCGTATAGTACTTGTTTTTCTTTTTTCTTTGTTACAGCGTAAGAGATCCCAAGCGGGACTGCCGCAATCAGCAGAGGTGAAGCAAAGAGCATATTGAAATTTTCAAACGTATAGTCATGATTGGTAAAAATGCTCATAAAGTAAAGCAGAAATCCCGCCAAGCCGAAAACAAGAGCGCATAAACTCATACTGAAGCCTGCAAGGATTTTTCCGGCGCGTATTTTTTTAGAATGCATAAAAAAGAAAAGGCAGAAAATAGCAGATAACACAAGAGAGAAAACAAATTCATAAGGCCATTGCTTACGCGGTTCTTTAAGTACTTCAGGTCTTCCTTTCGCGGTATTTATGATGTTTATCGAAGAAGGATCATCCGAAACAAGCCTGCGCTTTTCTCCGTTTGCGTCGGTATACCAAAAATCCTGAATCACCTTACCTACTTCCGACGGAAGAAACATATCATCCCAGATAGTAATCGGAGTATCTATAACCTGCCCCATCCAGAAATTAAGTATCCAGTCTACAGCGGGTGAAAACCACGTATGGCGGCGGACATGCTGCCTAAGTGTAAATTTTCCCTGAGTATTTGCGTATTGCTCTTTTAATTGTCCGTCAACGGCATAATCAATTATGTCGCGGATTCGAGTTGAACAGTTGTCTCTAAAATGATGATAAAAATAATCACTGTTTTCAGGCAGAACATTATGCTCGACAAAATCCTTTACCTTTACGCGTGTTTCAGGCGGAAGATCAAGAGTATAAATAACAACACTCCTGTTTCTGTCAACGGCATATTCTATATTTTCGCCGGTACCCGATACTCCGCTTGAATATAAAAGTCTTCCAAAAGCGAAATTATAATAAAAATTTTCATTTTCAAATGAAAAAATCCCGTAATCATAAAAATCGCTTCTTCCCGTTTGCGCGTCTTCAACAATAAGAGCAATATGCCCCCACCAAAAATAAACCGCATCCCCCGGACCGACTACGGCGATTTTAATTGTAAGGTTTTCCCCTTCAGATTCCGCGAAAAGAAAAACGCCGCAAAGAAAAAATATTAAAATAAATAATGTTATTTTTCCTGTCATTATATTCATATACATCCTATCCTCTGTCCCTGCGGGAGATTTTTTTATCTAATCTTTCTTTCTGCGTAAATTCATCGCCAGATTTACTTCCGCAACGCTAATCCCAAGACGTGACGCGATTTCTTCCGGCTGCAAGCCTTCATCAAGAAGAAGATCGATGTGGGAACGGATTTGGTGCTTACCCGGCGGCGAAGCCGGAAAAGCCGCCTCTTGCGGACGGATACTATCACTTCGCACAGCCGCGGGTTCCTGTTTGGGAGCGGTAGAAGACGCCCAAAGCGATTTCAATCTTGCTTCAGATGAAAGTTCGATTGTGTCAACCGGCGCGTCAATCTCTTCATTGGAAATGTCAAGCGCGTCGCGGATGCCTTTGCCGAGGCTGGAATAAAGAGTTTCTTTTGAGCCGCTTCTTTCAAGCTCTTTTACAAATACAGAGATGCGTTTGTCGGTTTCCTCAATCAGAGTTTTAAGCAGTTTGATCCTCGCCTCTACAAGCTGGGAATCCCTGTCTGTTATCCGGTCAATATCGCCGATTAAATCCTCTACTTCTTTCTGGCGCGCAGCAAGTTCTTTCGCTGATATCGAAGACGACGAAACGTTTTTTTTGATATACCATCTGAAATAAAAAAACATAATAAAGCAGAGAGCAAGGCAAATAATCGAAATGATATTTAAAATATTCATAAAATTTTCTTTTAATAACTGATATCTATTTTATTTCCCAAACTGGGATCGCGCAAATTAAAAAAAGATTTCTCTTCTTCTTCCTGTTCTTCGCCGTCTTCTTCAGAGGCTTTGTTATTTCTGTTATGTGCATTTTTTTGGCGCTGTGATTGATCATTGATTTTCTCCGTGCCTTCTCCGGCGTCCTGCGCTTCATTAACCTGCTGAATTTGCTCTTCTTTTTTATGCTGAAGCTGAATCCCATGCATTGCCTGTTGATTCGCCTGCCCTTCCCTCTCGGCGGCATGAGCTTTGCCTACCTTATCGACCTGGGAAAAAAGAGTTTGAAGATCAATGGGAGCTATAGCCATCGAGTCCCTTCTTTGCTTCTTCGTCAGGCTCTTCATATCTGAAGTCTTTTATGAGCCCGTCTTCCAGAACAAATGTTACCGCTTTGTATTCTTTGCGGATATCCATTTTCTCATCACGGATAAAAATTTTAACGCCCGGCCATACTTTTGTAGACGCAGAAATTTTTCCGCGTACCTGCATTTCCTGCATGTAAGCGTTCACTTTATCTATCGCTTCTTCAGTAACTTTTAACTCTTCGGTTAATACCTGCCGCCTGTCCATCAATTCACGAAGGTACGCTTCTTTTTCTTCCGGCAGACTCTTCCGCTGTTTTTTTGTATTAATCAAATTTTGAAGATCGAGTCTCATGCCTTCCAGTTCTTCATCGGCGGCTGTTTTTATCGCTCTTAGCCGTTCAAGTTCCACCTTGCTGTGAGGATCGAAACCGACTTCGCAGAGCGTATCCGTTCCCGTCGTTGAGTTGCCTAAAACTTTCGCGTTTATTTCCTCGCCGGCGCGCAGCCTTCCGCCCATGATGTTCGCTCTCTTGCCCTGACAGATAATGCTCTTTATCGCGTCTACCTGCGAGTTGATAATACCATCTGTTACAACGACCATGTTTCCCGCTTCAACATTGGCGTTTTCAATAAACCGCGACCAGATTGATTTTCCGGCTTTGATTTTTCCTCCGCCCTTGCCGTTAATTCCCTGATAAATAATAATATCGCCTTCCGCGTCCATGTCCGCTCTTCCTACAGTCCCTTTAACTTCGATATTACCCGCCGCTTTTACGGAGAAACCGTCCTCAACATTGCCATTAATAATAATCGTACCGAGGAATAAAACATTTCCTCCGTTTTTCAGATTAACGTCGCCTTCTACCGTATGAATCTCTTCAACATTTATTTTACCGTTCGCGAAGATTACCTGTCCGTTTATATCCGCCATAATTGAAACACCGTCTTCGCCTACATGCACTTTTTCTCCGAGAGGCAGCGGAATATCGTTTCCCGCATGGGCGGGCAGAATTTTTCCTGTTACTGTTTTTCCGTCAATTCCGTTTTCAGCGGGAATTTTTTTCGCAACGACATCGTTGCATCTGACATTTTGAATAATATTCTGCTCTTTAAAATTTACGCGTCCGTTAGCACCTTCTTTCAGGCGAATTTTTGTTTGATCGGTTTCAAAACGATATTCAATGTACGCGTCTCTGCCGTTCTGCGCTCTCTGCCCTTCGGCTACTTCCACTTTTTCCCTGTACATTGGTTTGTCTGCGAAATCACTTAAAACATCTTCTTTTACCCCGAAGTAAACTCTGTATTGAATCATTAAACTCTTTAACACGTCAAAAGATAAATCGGCGCCGCCGTCCCCCGGCGGAAGAACAGTCAGATACACTTTCATTTCCGCGTCATCTACTTCGACTGAAGCCATGCTGTCGTTATGCGGTTTGTGTGAAAATTCCGCGACCTTCACATACATTCCGGCGGCTTCATTTACGAGATTTTGCACCATCCCATGATCAAAGTCCCTGATATATTTGTCGGCAAGCACCTGTTTCGCGTACGGCAGAAAAACTTTTTTGCCGCTGCCCAGAGGAGCCGTAACCTTCATATACACGCCGTCCGGCCAGCATTGCACAAAAACGTCTCCGTCTTTATCAATAATAACTTCGATATTCTCTTCAAAATCTCCGATGAGATCATCATCCGAAGATTTTTTCTTTTTAGTAAGAGCATGTTCATAGGCGCGGATAACCCAGTCTTTCTTCCCTGCGCCCATAAAACCTGAGAAGCCTCTTTCCACGATTTCATATTCAAGGCGGCGTATTGAAGTATTTAAAAGAGTAGCAGCTTCGTTAACAGCGGCTTCCAGCGTAGGACCTGCCGCGTCAACAGATCGTATTGCCCTGTCCTGTTCCAACTGTTGCTTAACAATTTCCTGCAACCGGGCAAAATCGATCAAGAAAACCTCCTAAAATCTTTTATATAACCGTTAGGTTATAAATGACCTTTAGGTCAAATGACCTTTAGGTCAAATGACCTTTAGGTCATAAATGACCACGCGGTCATACAATCCCTTTTCTTACATTGGTAAGTTTTGATCTAAGATGAAGAACAGCTTTAGTATGAAGCTGGGATACCCTTGATTCTGTCACCTGCAGTACCCGCCCTATATCTTTTAAAGTTAAATCTTCGTAATAATAGAGAACAAGAATTTTCTTTTCCTTATCGGGAAGTTCGTTTATCGCTTCGATAATAACGCGGCGGATTTCTTCGTTAACGACAACAACATCGGGATTAAGGCTTGAAGGAGCTTCAATATTGTCCACGATTGACACCTTGTCATTATCATCGCCCGAGTACCACAGATCGTTAAGCGAAATAATACTCGTGCCGGAAATTTTCTGCATTGTTTTCATGTATTCCGATTCATCCATTCCCATGGCGCTCGCTATTTCCTGATCGGAGGCGGTTCTTCCGAGCTGCGCTTCAAGGCTTGAAATGGTCGATTCGATTTCACGGGTTTTCTGCCTGACGGAACGGGGAACAAAATCAATCAGGCGCAGCTCGTCAAAAATGGCGCCTCTTATGCGCGTAACGGCATACGTTTTAAATTTGATATTTCTTTCCGGATCGTATTTGTCAATCGCGTCCAGCAGGCCGAAAACCCCGTAACCGACAAGATCATCAAACTCAACATTGCTGGGCATTCCGACAGCGACTTTACCGGCTACATATTTTACCAGAGGATTGTATTGTTTAATAAAAGCTTCCCTTATGGCAGGATCCCGCGTTTTTCGGTACTGCAGCCAAAGTTCTTCTTCTGTCTTTTCTACACTGGTAACTTCGCCCTTTGGGCTCATTGTGCTTTCCGGCATTCCCAAACCTTCCATTTATTTATCTTTACTTAAAACCGACCTGATACCTTCCGCCAATTCCTTCGGGCTGAAATCTCCCTTCATCGGTTCGGGCTTATTCCCTTTGTTTTGACGCGGGGCGGACGGAGCCACAGCTTCTTCCATATCGGCAGGCATAAATGCCATGTCCTGCGGCGCAGACCCGGCTGTAGACGCTCCTGCCGGCGCGGAATGCCCCGAAGAAGGCCCTGCACCAAATGAAGAAAAAGCCTTTGCCATCATATCCAAATCCGGCAAACCACCCAATCCGCCGCCATCCCCAAAACTTGGGGTGAATACAGCTCTTGCCGCCGGCGCGCTATCATTGGAGCTTTCCTGGGGATCGCTTTCAAGATACGGAATTTCCTCCGAGGGAAACTGCGTTGAAAGTCCCGGCTCTCCATAAGAAAAGTCACTACCCGCGCCCGTAATATTATATCCTTCTTCTTTACCTCCGTCTAGCCCCTTTCCGTAAGCGGAAAATCCGTCAGACGACGAACGGGCTCGAAACGCGCCTGAAAGAAGATCGTCAATATTGCCCATTTCTCTTGGATCATCGGGCGTTTTGAACAATTCAGGCACCGCGTACTCGCCGGTATTATCCAAGGTGATATTTATACGCGACTCTGCCTGTTCGCTGTCAGTTTGTTGATAATCATCAGCTCCGCCGCCCACAAGAAAAAAATCGGGAAAATAGCTGTTTATTACAAAACGGACGCCGAATCCAATACCGAAAAAAACAACGGCAAATATTAAAGCCCTGAGAATAATAAAACCGGCGCCTACTCCGGACAAAATTCCGGTTAAAAGAGAAATAACTAACGCGGAAACTGCCGCTATTAAACCCCACTTAAAACTTGTCACTTAATCCTCATGTACGCCACTGCTTTAGCTGTGCACGCAACTTTAGCTGCGCGAATTTCTTTTGGCGGAATCCTGCTTCGGGCCCAACAATCTTTTTAACATCGTGCCAAAACCCGATGTCTCGCCTGTTTTATTTCTGTCCATACGATCTACGATGTGCTGTACGCAAATACTTGCTTTGCACTTTGGATCAACTACCATAAAAGGTTTTTGCCTTAAAACAGCCTGAGGGACAGACGTATCGTCATAAATAAAACCCAGATAATCAACCTTAAGATTTAAAAACTGCCCTGCGATATTGATCATCCTGTCCGCTACGCCTTTTGCCTGAGCGGCGCTTTTTGAGCGGTTTACAACAAGCTTCAAGCCCATATTTAACGCGTCGTACTCTGTTGCGATTATTTTGATGATTCCGTAAGCGTCGGTAATAGCTGTCGGCTCGGGAGTTGTAATAATTACGGCATCATCGGCAGCGGCGATAAAGTCCAATACATTGCTTGAAACACCGGCGCTGGTATCTATGATGATGATGTCGGCGTTTGAAAGAGTATCAAGCTCGGAGATAAAATCTCTTCTGTCTTCTTCTCCCATATTGGCGATTTGAGAAAAACCGGAAGCGCCGGCAACGATGGAAATGCCGTATTCTGTTTCTACAAGAATTTCCCTGATTGTTTTTTGTTTTTTGATGACATGGTAAAGATTATATTTTGGGATCATGTTGAGCATAACATTGACATTGGCTAGACCTAAGTCGGCGTCCATTACAACAACTTTCTTTCCAAGACGCGCGAATGCGATAGCCATATTTACAGAGAGATTTGTTTTTCCGACGCCGCCCTTTCCCGATGTAACGGTTATTATCCTTGCTTTATCAGCGGGCTTCCCCCGTGAAACCTCGCCTGAGGAGCCTCGGGAAGCGTCAGCGGAAGCGCCCGGCTTTGCGGACGAAGACCCTTTCGACGGCGCTTGAGAACCGCTTGACGCGTCTTTTTTTCTCTTCATTATCTCCCGAAGTTTCTCAGCCTGATCTTCCATATTACCTCCCATTAAGCGGCTTTACCGCGCTATCTCCATTTAAACTGACCGGCATCCCCTGAAGGAAAACGCTTTTCAATTTTTTCCCTGTCAACTTTAAAACCTTCAAGATTTATAAGAAAATGTACCACAGAAGCGCGTTTAATATCTACCGGTACTGCCTGTCCGTCGGTGATAAATGAAACCGACTTTTTCTTTTCCGCCAAAGCCGATATCAGATTTCCGAAATGATCCGTCTCGTCCATTTTTGTGAGTATTACCGACTTGTAATCAAAAGGTTCAAACTGCTGCATAATTACTTCAATGTCGGCGGTTTTCGTTCCCGCGCTTATTACAAGATGATAATCAGCGCCGCGCCCCGCTCCTTCAAGGATTTCTTTCATTTCACCTAACTTAGCCGAGTCCTTGGGACTCTTACCGATTGTATCAATTAAGAAAAGATCGGTATCTTCTCCGCGGAGAGCAAGCTCTTTTCTGAGTTCCTGTTTATTTACAACACAGCAGACAGGAATTTGCATAATGTATCCGATTTGCTCAAGCTGTTCTTTCGCGCAGATACGGAACGTGTCGATAGTGATTAATCTTACGTCTATCGCGGGAGCTCCTTCGGTTCCAAGACCGTAAATCGCCGCGAGTTTGGAAATGGTCGTAGTCTTGCCGACACCTGTCGGTCCTACAAGAACCATTATTTTCGGCCTCTTTATCGAATATTCCATTGTGGGAGACTCTGTATAAATGCTGATACTCTCCCCTATCCATTCAAGAAGGCGGTCCTGTACAAGAGAGGGATTTTCAAGCTGCTCCAGAGAAAGTTCTTTTCGAAGCCTTTCGATCATTCCGTTTATATAGCGTTCTGAAAATTCATTCATTTTTAAAAGTTCTTCGGCGCGGATAAAAGCGGGATGCTCGTCTTTTTTAACACCGGTTATTGAATGTTTTAATTCATTAAGTGATTCTAAAATCGCCTTCGACGTTTCCCTGCCGTTGTCAAACACGCTCTCCGAAGCAAATCCGCCGCCGCCCGGAATACTTTGCTGCGAGTATAAACCGCTCTGCCTCACTCCGTTAGCGGCTTCAATAACTCTTTTTTTAGCTTCTAACAGCGCGTCTATTGTTTCGCGCTCAGGCATAGTCATTCCCTTACCGTAAACATTCATGTCAGATAACGAGTTTCTTAGCGGCGGAGAAAAAATAAAATCAACCTCAACGCCCGGCTTTGAAAAGAGTCCTAAAAAGCCGCCGATATTGATCTTTTTTTCTCTTACGACTTCAAATGGCCTGTTGTATTTCGAGGCAATTTTTTTTTCGCAGTCCCTTCGGTCTTCACCCTGTTCCTGATACATCACCATTTTTTACTCCGTTGCGGCGGTTTCTATTTTTATCATTCCCGCCAATTCCAATTTAAAGTTCGGGGAAATTTCCTGCGCTGATAAAACCGCAAGGTCGGGTATTTCCCTGTCCGTAGAATTCTTTACAAGGTAACGGGCTTTTTCAGAGCAGACAATGACAGGCAGCCATCCTTTTTCCCTGACAGCAGACACCGATTTAGCGACAGCTTTTATCCACATCTGCTGGAGCTGAGGCTCAAGCGCTGAAACAGTTCCTGTCTCCATTTCGTACCTCGAATCGATAATCTTTTGTTCCAGAGGAGGATCGATTCCAAGCACGCGGATTCTCCTGTCGTCATCGGCGTACTGCTGGCAAATCTGGCTAGAAAGAGCCTGCCTGACTTTTTCAACAAGGTACCATGTTGATCTTGAATAAGGCGCGTACGTCGCGATAGCTTCCAGAATTGTAACCTTGTTGCGTATGGAAACTCTTTCGCGCAGAAGCCCCTGGAATATTTTCTGAATATCTGTTACGCGCAAACCGTCCTTGCCGTCTCTTAAACGCTCCCTCATAACTTCCTCAACAACAGCCGGGTATTCTTTTTTCAGCTCGTTAAGGATTGCCTGCGTATCCTGCAGTCCCAGAATATCCGCGGCGTGGCGGCGGATTATTTCCGTAAGGTGCGTCGCGATAATTGAAGGAGGATCGACAACCATGTAGCCCGCTCTTTCAGCTTCGTCTCTTCTGTCATTGGAAACCCAAATCGCCTTTATGCCAAAAGCAGGATCAACAGTCTGCTCGCCTTCAATTTCTGAAGTGACGTTTCCTGAATTCATGCAAAGAAAATATCCGATGCGTATTTTTCCCCTGCCGACGTCAACTCCTTTCAGCCTGAAGCAGTATTCATAAGGCTCAAGGATCGCGTTATCCTGAATATGAACTTTCGGAAAGACAAGACCGAGATCATAAGCGGATTGACGCCTAACGCCCTGTACCCTGTCAAGAAGTTCAGCTCCTTTTTCCTTTTCAACTAACGGAACAAGACCGTAACCGAGATCAAGGGAAAGCATATCGAGAGGAACAATCGGCGGTATCTCCGCGGGTCTTTCTTCCTTGCGTTCTTTTGTTCTTGACATCGTTTCGTTGATAATGGCGGCCTGCTGCTGTTTAAGACGGAGTCTGTAAGCGTGAAACGCAATAAGACCCGCCATCGGAATAAGAACATACCACGGAAAACCCGGAAGGAATGAAAGAAAAACAAGAACGCCTGAACAAATCCAGTAAATAATCGCGTCTTTATTGAATAACTGCTCCAGCACCTGATCGGCAAGATTGCCCGCCGCTGCGGCCCTCGTTACGACAATACCCATTGCGGTAGAAATTAAAAGCGCGGGCAATTGCGTAACAAGACCATCTCCGATCGCAAGGCTTATGTAAGTTGTAAAAACATTCTGTTCGCCGTACAATACAGATCCGATAATAAAACCGCCGAGCATTTCAATTACAATAATGAAGATGCCGACTTTAACGTTACCTGAAATAAATTTACTTGCACCGTCCATAGAACCGTAAAAATCCGATTCCTGTCTTATCTCCGCTTTCTGTTTTTTCGCTTCTTCTTCGGAAATTGCCCCGGAACTGTATTCTGTTTCTACAGCCATCATCTTTACCTGCATACTGTCCAAAGTAAAACGCGCCGCGACTTCAGA
>Ga0209755_10008305_pt1 | contig 11125 bp, 7 predicted proteins | sample TergutCo191P1_FD_187301 | JGI IMG/M metagenome (GOLD analysis project Ga0209755, IMG submission 187301) | Cornitermes sp. P1 segment gut microbial communities from Petit-Saut dam, French Guiana - Co191P1 (SPAdes) (version 2) | ecosystem: Host-associated > Arthropoda: Insects > Digestive system >... | reverse complement strand
TTCATCGGCGATATAACGGCTTCCTATCCCTGAATGCGATCTGATCCATTCATCGCTGGTGTCAATTTTTAATGATAAATCGTCATTTGTGACTTTATTAGGCGGTATACCCCTGCCCGTTCCTATTATTTCAATAGCCATATTTATTTGTAACAAATAATGTATTTGTTATACCTCCAATATTTACAAATTTCTTGGTTTTGTCAAGATAATTATTTAGACACAGGGAGGTTTTTTAGGTTGCAAGCGATTATGATGATATTCTATCATTATGAAATTGAGGTAAATAAAGCTTTATTTATAAAAAAATTGAGGAAAATTAGGAAATTACTTCCCTTTCTCCCTTTCTTCCAATTCCCTGAAATTAACTTTTCCAACGTTAGTCATCGGCATTTTATCTATAAATTCGATAATCCGCGGGCGCGAATAAGGCATAAGCTCATTTTTACAAAAATCGATTATTTCCTGTTTTAGTTCTTCTGTCCCTGTGATTCCGTCTTTTAACCTGATGAAAGCTTTCGGATCTTCGCCTCTGCTGTCATGAGCTATGCCGATTACGCAGGAAATGCGGACTGCAGGGTGTTTGTTTAAAACATTTTCAATTTGAGAAGGATAAATCGCTATGCCTGCGTTTTTGATGATGCGCTTGGCGCGTTGTTTGAAATAAAAGAAACCGTCAGCGTCCATGCAGCCGACATCGCCTGTATGAATCCATGTGCGCCCGTCTTTGTGTTTTTTCATAACCTGCGAAGTAGTTTGCGGATCATTGAAATAACCGATCATGACAGTCGGCCCTGATACGCAGATTTCTCCGTCTTCCATTGCTTCACATTCTTCTTCAGTACCGGGTTTCACTACCTTTAGCCAATTGTCGGGGCATGGAACGCCGAAAGAGTTGTCGCGGTATTCGCTTCGCGGAGTTATTGCGCAGGCGGTGACTGTTTCTGTAAGACCGTATCCTTCGCGTAACATGATGAGGCTTTTGCCTTCTTTTAAAACTGCGTCAAAGCGTTTTTTAATTTCCGGGCTTAAAGAATCGCCGCCGCAAAATAAACCTTTAAAAGAATCAAGTTTAAGCTTTTTAAAATTTTTGTCTGCTGTCAGCGCGTCAAATAATGAAGGGACTCCCGCCAGAAAATGCGGTTTGTATTTTTTAACCAAAGCGGCGATTGTTTCCGCTTTAAATTTCGGGACTAAAATACAAGCGCCCGATGATATCTGCATTACATGAATACCGACAGCAAGACCGAAACCGTGAAAAATAGGAAGTATCGAAAGCATTTTATCGCCTGGGCAGACAGGGCCGCCTCCTGCATTCATCTGCATTGCAAGCGCGTTAATATTTTTATTTGACAGCATGATCGCCTTAGGCTCTCCTGTGCTGCCGCCTGAAAATAAAATAAGAGCCAGCTCGTCTTCGCCGAGAGGATCGGGGTTTTCAATTTCCGGGAGTTCTTTTCCTTGTTTCCATTCAATGTCTGTCCATTTTAAAACTGCAGAAGAATACGGGACAGGTTTTATTTTTCTGCCGAGTGTAAGAGAGAAACCTATTTTTGTAATTAATCCCATTTCTGTTTTTAATGAGCAGACGATCAATTTTTCAAATTTTGTGTTATTTTGCACTGCAGCAAAACGCGGGTAAAACCCGTCAAGGGTAATCGCCGCTTTTGCACAAACAAGTTTCGCGTAATCTTCAATTTCCGCCGGCGCAGATAAGGGGTGAATAGGAGCGGGAATTGCACCTAACCTGTTAAGCGCATAAAAAGAAACAATTGCTTGAGGGGTATTAGGCAGGCAAATAATAACTTTATCGCCTTTTTTAATTCCTATCTGTGAAAATTGGCGGCTCATATGTACAACTTGTTTAAGTAATACCGCCTTCGATGTTTTTACACCGAAAAAAATCAATCCTGTTAAATCAGGGTTCTTCTCACTGTCATTTTTAAACATCGCAAATATGGAGAGAGAAGGGTAATCTAAACTTACAGGGGTTTGCCCGTATCGGCTAAGCCAAGGTTGTTTTTCATACATAATTTTTTCCTTATAATTGATTTATATATTTTAAGCCAATTCACTTTTTGCAAGTTTTAGAGCTTCCAATTGTTCAGGCGTTAATTCCAGAGGAACTTCTAATTTTTCCGGGTTTTCAACAAGGTCTTTAATCATATCAATTGCACGCGCACAATAAATGCCGTCAGTAATTCTGTTATCGTAAGTAAAAGTTATTTTTACTTTATCTTTTTTTTCTATAGTTCCGTCATCTTTTAAAATATTTTCTTTGCGGATTTTTCCTATCGCGCAAAAAATACCGCAGTTACCTATTTCAAAAATATGATGAAAAGGAGCGTCAATGCCTATGCTGCCGAGATTTGCAAAAAAGATCGTAGTCCAAAACGGCAGTGAATCAATAACAGATTTAGGGAGCGCGTTGTGATAATCAAGGAATTTCGCACCCCACATAACGAATTTAATTAAAAAACGCGGCATATTAACAAGAAGAGAATTTGTTTTTTCCGCGCTTGTCCCTCCTCCTTTTTTTACAGATGAAATTTGATCGTATATTTTTTTACAGAATCCTTCCAAAGATAATAAAGGCGAAAAAGACATTGTTACATTAATTTCTTCGCCTTCATCATTCAGTTCCCTTTTTGCGGTAAAATTAAAAGAAATACGGTTCCTCTGATAATACCTGAAACCTGAAATAAAACGGTTTAGTTTCGGTCTTTGCGCAATAACTCTAATCGCGGAAAACAAAACGATATAAAAAAGAGAGATATTTAAAGTTGATTTTTTTTTCTTAATAAATTCAATTGTTTTAGTTATATCAAATTCCTGTTCAAAATATACAGATGCGTTTGTCCGTTGAGGTATTAAATACGGCATAAGCTGTGTAAAAAAATGTAAATTTTTTATAAATGTTCCGTCCGGGCGTTTTTTTGTAAACATTTTATCCTCTCTTAAATAAGATCAAATATATATTATTATAATGACAAAGAATTATATATCTGTCAAGATTAAAAATATGAACAGTATGCAATACAGATTTGATAAGCGCAAAGGCAAACAGCTTTCCGCATTAGGTTTAGGATGTATGCGCTTCCCCGGCGGGATGGGTCTTATAGATAAAGATAAAACCGAAAAATTACTTTTAAAAGCTTATTCACTTGGAATTAATTATTATGATACAGCTTATATATATCCTGGCAGTGAAGAAGTTATGGGAGAAGTTTTTAAAAAAAATAATTTGCGTGAAAAAGTTTATATCGCCACAAAAATGCCTCAAGTTATGTGCAATGTATCATCGGATTTTGACAGATTCTTTGATATTCAAAAACAACGTTTGCAAACAGGTTATATTGATTATTATCTGCTTCATAATATCACTGATTTTATCCAATATGAAAAATTAATTAAATTAGGTATTAAAGATTGGATTTCTTGTAAAAAAAAGAGCGGTGAAATCATGCAAATCGGTTTTAGTTTTCATGGAACAAAAGATGATTTTATAAAAGTTCTGGACGATTATGATTGGGATTTTGTTCAGATTCAATACAATTATATTCAAACTCATTATCAAGCGGGAATTGACGGTTTGCATTATGCGGCAAAGAAAGATATACCTGTGATTATCATGGAACCGCTTTTGGGAGGAAAGCTTGCAAACCTTCCTAAAAAAGCGGCAGCCATACTAAAAAAAGCAGATAGTGATATTAACGCAGTTTCATTGGCTTTACGTTTTGTTTGGAATGAGAGCGGTGTGACTGTGCTGCTTTCGGGAATGAATCAAAATTCCCAACTGGAAGAAAACCTTGCTATTGCTGAAAAAGCCCTGCCCGGTAATTTAACAGAGACAGAAAAAAATATTATCGAAGATATTAAAATAATTTTTAATAAAAATTTTAAAATACCTTGCACCGGCTGCAAGTATTGTATGCCCTGCCCGAAAAAAATTAATATTCCCGATATTTTTGAAGCGTATAACAATAGTTTTTCTCTCGGCAGAAAATACGGTACATTCCAGTATCTATCAAGCATTAGTTTTTTAGGAGCTGTGCCGCATTTTATAAGCGATTGTTCAGGCTGCGGCAAATGTGAAAAACATTGCCCTCAAAAAATTGAAATTAGAAAATTTTTAAAAACCGTTCACCGTAAACTTGGATTTCCATTAATGAAAGCGATCCGTTTTCTTGCGCTAAAGTTTTTAACAAAATAATCGGAGAATGACAATTATTCAGTTTTTGTATAAATAAAGCTAGTATATAGCTTTATTCTCTGCTACGATTAAATATCATACTTTTTTTAAGGAGCATATATGCGTATACAAGAAAAGATAATTAAATCGCGTTTTAACCGTTTTTTTAATAATTCAAGTGATATACCAAGAAATATGAGCAGTATTTACAATATAATGACAAGCGATTACCTTGATTCGCCTGCAAGCCAATGGTTAGAACCTCAACCGAGCGCAGAGCGCGAAGGTTCCCCTCTTGATGAAACAGATAAAATTGTTACAGTATCGTTTCGCGAATTAAATGAAAATGTAAAAAGCATGGCGAAATTTCTTTCTGATAAGTTAGGTGCAAACCAGAAGGGAAAATTTGTCGGACTTTCTATGGACAATTCGCATTTGTGGCAGGTGTGTTTCTGGGCTTTGCTCATGGCAGGTTACAAGCCTGTATTAATTGATGTAAACCATAAAGAAGAAATGGTTGATTATATTCTCGAAAGTTCAGGGGCTGGGGCAATTTTAGGAAGGGAAAAAATCGATTTAAAAAATAAAGTCTTGCTTATTTCTATTGATGAGTTAAAAAAAGCTTTAACGCAAAAAACCGATTTTACGCCGCAATGGGCTGATAATCTTGCGCTTTGTACATCGGGGACAACAGCGACTGCAAAAGTTTTAGTTTTCGACGGAAGCGCAATCGTTTACCAGCTTGAAGGTTTTTACAGAGTTTATTTAAAAGATCAGCGAATCGCCGCAGCGCCCACCCCTGTAAAATCACTTGCATTTTTGCCTATGCATCATGTTTTAGGTTTTATAACATTGTGTATCGCTTATCCTTTTTTAAATACCGTTGTTGTTTTTTTAAGAGACAGATCCCCTTCATCGATACAAGCCGCTTGCCAGAAAATCGGCGTAACGCACATGGTTTCTGTTCCTTTATTAATCAACAATTTAAAAAACGGCGTGCTTAGAAAAATCCGCAATGAAGAGCCGCAAAAAGAAAAATTGTTAAAACTTCTTTCCGCCATCGCTCTTTTTATCCAAAAAATTGCGCCGAGAAAAGGGGACGCTTTTGTCAGGAACTGCATAACAAAACCGATTATTAAAAAACTTTTCGGTACAAGCTTCGCATGGATTTGCGTGGGCGGGACTCATGTTCCGGTTGACTCTTTAAAATTTATAAACGGTCTTGGGCATGTCGCAACCATAGGTTACGGAATGACAGAATGCGGTATCATCGCTTTTGAACCGGGCTTGGATTTTAAACGGCGGCTTGACGGATCAACCGGCCCTTTAATGTACAGTTTTGAAAGTAAAATTATTGACATAAACGGAAAGGAAACGCATACAGGGGAACTTCTTATTAGAGGAAAATCCATGCATATTGCCCGTATGCAAAAAGGGCAGATGATTAGCGCGGATATTGATGCGGAAGGTTATCTGCATACGGGAGATATTGCGCATTTTGAAAACGGTTCTCTTTTTATCGAAGGCAGATTAAAAGAAGTTATACTAAATCAATCAGGGGAAAATATTTATCCTGACGAACTTGAAGATAAATTTGATAACCTTCCGCTTGTTAAAAAATACTGCATACTTGGAATCAATAACAAAGGTAATGATGAGATCGCTCTTGTTTTAGAAATGCAGGATGACGCAAAAGATGAAAAAATACTAAAAGAAATTTCTCATAAAGTATTTAATGTGAACGCGCAATCGCCTGTTATGAAACAAATAAACCGTTTGTATATTACTTATGACGCTATGCCGGTTGCAAACGGATTTAAAGTCCGCCGTCAAAAATTAAAAGAATTGCTGGAAAAAAACAGTTTTTCTGTAACGGAACTTCAAATTACGCAAGGAGATGTAAATACTTCTGTAGTAAGCAAGTCAGAAAATAAAGAGACAGAAATAAAAGACGAACAATTTTTAAAAATACGTGAAAAAGTTGTTATGTGCTTTGCAGAGGTTCTTGATATGCCGCCTGACAGGATTGGTATAGATATGCGTTTTATCGAAGACTTAGGAGGCGACAGTTTAGACAGTCTTGGTTTGCTTGTTATGGCGGAAACACGTTTTGGAGTAATAGTAGAAGAAAACGATTATTACAGATGCAAAACGGCAAATGATGTCGCCCGTCTGTTATACGAAAAACTGACAGGCGCATCTACAGGAAAAGTTAATGTTTCGCATACAGAAGATGTTAAACCGATTAAAAAGTTTGAAGACACTCCTGAGTATAAAGCCTTTACCGCTCGTTTGGAATCTTTAAAAGAAATTAAAAACCCGTATTTTATCCCGCATGACAGTCCGTTACGTGACATATCGACAGTAAACGGGAAAGAAGTTCTTAATTTCGGTTCTTACAATTATTTAGGTTTAAGCGGCAACCCGCAGGTGAATGCGGCGGCTATCGAGGCGATTAATAAATTAGGGACATCGGCAAGCGGAAGCCGTTTGCTGGCAGGGGAAAAAACCCTGCACGAAGAATTGGAAAAAGAAATAGCGCAGTGGAAACACACAGAGGACGCTGTTGTTCTTGTCGGCGGACATTCAACAAATGTTACATTTGTAGGCAATTTCTGCAATTCAAAGGATTTAATTTTATATGATGTAATGTCGCATAACTCGGTATCCCAGGGAATTCAATTAAGCAATGCTACAAGCAGGCTCTTTCCGCATAATGATTTTAATTCAGCAAGAGCGATACTCAACTCAATGCGGAAAAAATTTGAAAAAGTACTGCTTATTATTGAAGGTGTATACAGTATGGACGGCGACATTGCTCCTGTTCCTGAGTTTGTCAAACTAAAAAAAGAATTCGGTTTATTTTTAATGGTAGACGAAGCGCACTCGTCATGCACAATCGGAAAAAACGGCGGCGGTGTTGACGATTATTTCAATCTTGATCCGAATGACATTGATATTAAAATGGGAACGCTTTCAAAAGGGCTTGGAACATGCGGCGGCTATCTTGCAGGAAAAAAAGCGTTAATCGAATTTTTAAGATATTCATTACCGGGTTTTGTTTTTTCAGTCGGCTTAAGCCCCGCTTTAACCGCAGCAACTCTTGAATCGATTAGGATAATAAAAAAAGATAATTCGCTCGTTAAAAAATTACAGGAAAATATAAATTATTTTGTGTCAAAAAGCAAAGAAAACGGTTTTAATCTGTGCATGGCAAAAGAAAGCCCGATAGTTCCTATTCTTGTTGGCAAAGATGCCGATGCCTTCGCATTATCTCAAGCTCTTTTTGAAAAAGGTATTTTTGTACCGCCTGCCGTGTACCCTGCAGTGCCGGCAAATAAATCGCGTCTGCGTTTCTGCTTAACAAGCTGTCATAACAAAGATCAAATTAATCAGGCTTTGGATACTTTAAAAGAAATTGCAGGTAAGATGAATATTATATTGCCAGGATAAGGATTATTCGTGCCGAGCGGATTAACAGCTTATGAACGCTCTTGCGTGCGAACTTTAGGGCAGGGTTGTTGATAAAATCCTAATTAACATTGACTTTTTTTTAAGTATTCAATAAGATTGAAATTACCGCTCCCCGGTTGTGTAATGGTAGCACGGTAGACTCTGGATCTGCTTGTGAGGGTTCAAATCCTTCCTGGGGAAATTAACAGTTTTTAAACTAGAGTTGTTCGATAACTTCAGTTATCGAACAAGTCCACTAATGAATTCCTTGACCCGTGAATTTAAATTCCTTATCTTTAAAGTAACGTTAATTAATTTTATGGAGGAATTATGATTATGAATATTAATTTTCTTGAGAAAACTACCGCTATTGATCCGGAGAAACTTGTCGGTACGAAATGGATAGGTTGGACAGATTTATTTGCCGATAAGATGTCTGTAGAGTTTGTGGATAAATCAAATTGCATTTATACTTCAAAACCTAAGAAATTTCCATTGACCTACAATGTAAAAAAAGGCAAATTGTACATCAGCCATATTAGCGGGGCCTTTGAACAAAGAGGAAATATACTTTTCATTAATGACTATCCTGTTTTTGAAAAAGCGGCATAAAGCTGTTTTTGTAAGCCACGTTGTTAAATAATCGGGGATGTCCAATAAAGTAAGGATTTAACCACAGAGTACACAGAGAAAAGAGAAGACTTTTGTACAAAAACCTCTGTGTCCTCTGTGGTTTCTAAACTTCTTGGACAGCCCCTTATCTTCAATTTATCTCCAGTTTATACCCTAAAACTTTAAATTTTTTAAATAATAAACCGATGATTTAAAGGTATAACTGTAAATTTATGTAAATTTCGGTTAGAATTGATTATTTGGAGGTTTTAAAAATGTCTGATGAAGCAAATTTTGATGATATAGAGGGCGGTGAAGCGCCAGATGCTGCAGCCGGCGGTTCGAGAAAAAAAGGCGGAGGGCTTGGCAACTTGCTCCCGAACATTCTCAAGTTTGTCGCTATAGGTTTGGGCGCGTTGGTATTTATCGTCACTGTTTCAGTTATTACATATAATATTATGAACAAGGGCGGTAAATCTCAAACTGTTATCACAGACCCGAACTCACCTTATGTAGGGACAAGGCCTGAATATAATTATTATGACAGCATAGGCAGTATAACTGTTGAAACACGGGATGTCCAAGTCAGGTCAACTGTTACTGTTGATATGATCCTATGCTATGATTTAGGCGATCAGGTTGCCGCGCAGGAATTATCCAGCCGCAGGTTTGAGTTACGTGATTTTGTGCGCTCTTTTTTCAGACAGAAAACTGTTGCAGAACTTGCCCCTGAAAGAGAAGAAGAGTTAAAAAGAAATATCCGCGAAGAACTTAATCAAAGATTTTTAGATAAGGCAAGGGTACGGAATATTCTCTTTAATAAACTTGATGTCACAAGCGTATTTTAATCTTTATATAAATTTTAATAATTTCTTTAATTATTGCAAATAATTTGTAAAAGGTTTAACATATGATAAAGCATTTTATGCAGGAAACTGCGTTATAAATAGGGGAGAATATGACAGAAGTTCTGTCTCAAGATGAGATAGACCAATTATTAACCGCGATTAATGCAGGTGATACCGAGCCTGAAGATTTCAGACCCGCTGCAGACAGCCGTAAAATAAAAATCTATGACTTCAAACGCCCCGATAAATTCTCTAAAGAACAAATCCGCACTGTTTCTATCATGCATGAAACTTTTGCCCGTCTTACCACGACAAGCCTTTCAGCACAGTTGCGCAGTATGGTGCATGTGCATGTCGCCTCTGTCGATCAGTTGACTTACGAAGAATTTATCCGCTCTATTCCTACACCTACAACTCTTGCGATCATCAACATGGATCCTTTAAAGGGAAACGCCATTTTAGAAATAGACCCTGCAATCACCTTCTCCATAATTGATCGTCTTTTCGGCGGTTCGGGTGAAGGCACAAAATCTCAGCATGAATTGACCGATATCGAACAATCTGTAATGGAAGGAATTATCGTCCGCATTTTAGGGAATATGCGCGAAGCATGGACTACGGTTATCGACCTGCGCCCGCGCCTTGGGCAAATCGATACTAATCCGCAGTTTGCGCAGATCGTTCCTCCTACAGAAATGGTTGTTCTTGTTACACTGGAAACTAAAGTAGGTGATGTGGAAGGCATGATGAACTTCTGTATTCCTTACCTCACTATAGAACCGATTATCGGTAAATTGTCCGCTCAGTTTTGGTATTCGTCTGTGCGCCGTAACGCTACAACAGAAAATCTCAATGTTCTAAAGGATAAGCTCGCAACTGTCGATGTTAATGTAACAGCCGAAATCGGAAAGATAAATGTCCCTGTCCGGGATGTTCTTTCTTTACAGGTAGGGGATGTAATCCGGCTATATAATACCCGTATTGGCGATCCCTACTCTTTAAACATCGGCTCAAGGAAAAAGTTTTTGTGCCGCCCCGGCATTATCGGGAAAAAAATCGCGGTGCAGATAACTCAAAAAATCGACGAGCTGGGTCAAGAAGAATTTGAAGAGCTTGTATCTGAAGGAGAAGAATTATGAGCGATGGCGCCCTTTCACAAGACGAGATAGATGCACTGTTATCAGGTGTAGATTCATCTTCAATGTCAGGTCTTAGCGGCGGAGGCGCTCCTGCGGCTACCATGACCGCCCCGTCCGCCCCTCCAAGTTTTGATCGTGCGGTGCTGGAAAAATTCTTTGCATCGACGACAAACGCCTTATCAAATAATCTTGCGGCTTTAACAGGTTCTACTGTAACGCTTGTAGGCCCTAAGGTTGCAGCTTTCTCCCGTGACAGTTTCCTTTCACAGTTACCTGATATGGTGACAGTCATTACGGCTAACTACAATTCCGGTTTCCCCGGCGAACATATTTTCATTCTTCCTGAAATTTCTGCAAAAGCGATTGCCAGCTTGATGACCAAAGAAGATAACATCCAGCTTGATGAGATGGCGATGTCCGTTATCGGCGAAGTTGTATCTCAAATGGTCGGTACTCAAATTACAGCTCTTACCGCAGAAACAGGCAATAAATCAATAGCCGCATCTTCACCTAACGCAGTAAATATCCGCAAAGCGACAGCTCCTTTACCGGCAGGCGACTTTGCCGTTATGAGCTACAATCTCGATCTCGGTGACGGTCAATCTCATCAAATGTGGGAAATTTTAGGTTCGACTCCTGCCACAGATATTTCAAACGGTTTGAGCGGCAAGTCTCATCCCGCTGCGATGGGCGGCGGAATGGGCGCGCAGAACATGGGGCAAGGCATGGGAATGCCGATGGGTAACGGAATGGGAATGCAAGGAATGGGTATGGGAATGCCGATGGGTGGAATGGGAATGGGTAACATGGGAATGCCGATGCAGGGAATGGGCATGGGTATGGGAATGCCGATGCAGGGAATGGGAATGTCAAATCTCGGC
>Ga0209755_10008304_pt1 | contig 11125 bp, 11 predicted proteins | sample TergutCo191P1_FD_187301 | JGI IMG/M metagenome (GOLD analysis project Ga0209755, IMG submission 187301) | Cornitermes sp. P1 segment gut microbial communities from Petit-Saut dam, French Guiana - Co191P1 (SPAdes) (version 2) | ecosystem: Host-associated > Arthropoda: Insects > Digestive system... | reverse complement strand
TCATTCGTCCGTTTGACAATATGCGAATGAGCCGGAGCAACGAGGTACGCAGGCGATGGGGACCGGTACTCGAAAGCCTCTGGATAGGGCACTCGGAAAGGGTAATGAAGGATCATTACGCATTGGTTCCGATGAGGAATTTGCAGAGGCGGCAGGGGCAACGAAGGCTGATTTGGAAAGCCAACCTCCCCATGCACACGACCATGCAAAACCGACCGAAAAAGACGGTAAATTAGAGTAAAATAGGAATTGCACCCCCCCAGATGAATTTTCATTTGGTGCCGTGTTTTCCAGCATGTAACGGCTTTTTAAGGCTCAAACAACATGCTAGAAAAAAAGGCGTACTAACCATCGTAATTACGATGTTTCTGTGGTTTCAATAACCCATACAACTGAAATTCAAAAGTGCCGCAAACACCTTATTTTATAGGGTTTCCCCTCATTGGGCGACATTGGATTTGAACCAATGACCTCTGCCGTGTGAAAAAGGCTTTGTTAATTTTGCTTATTAAGAAAACCGTGTTGAAAAATAAGGGAAATTTAGCAAAAAAGCCTACGTTTCCCGGTTAAAACGACTCTTCCATTTTATTCTTTTTCCTTCTTTTGTCAAGCACAATAACCGCGATTTCGGGAAAATAACCGCACTAAATTGGCAATAACCGCACCATAACCGCTACGGGAATTGCCCCTTCTATGAATCGGCATAAAAACCTAGAAAAATGGGGGCAAGACGGTGTGTTTTTCTAAAAAGCCCCACAGATGCCAACAGTGGGCTTCTCTTCCGGGAGGTATAAAAGTACCACCCTCACTCCGAACGCCCGACACGGGGCTATTCTAGGGGTCAAATTTTACGGGTTACCGCCCATGCCCGCGAATCAGGGCGGAGAGTCCGCCGATTCGGGGTCATTTCAGTACTTCGGCAAAATCCTTCGATAATTTTGGATCATCTCGCACTATCTTGCGTTTGAAGGCTGCAAACGCAGATGAGCGATCAATTTCTTTGTTTATTAGGGTGGCGTAATCGGGGTCTTCTGGATAGTTGCGTACGTATTGATAAAAAAGACGGAGATCGGGCATAAGATGTTTATTGCGAAGGTTGGAACATTCAATTTCCTTTATATCCGTTGATCCTCCATTATAAACAAGTCCAAGCAATTCAACCGTCTGCATTGTACTATTGTCTGTCGTTAGCGGCTCAATTTTTACCTGCTCTATCAAACTGTTCGATATCTCAACTGAAAGCGCAATATGTTCTTCAGGGTCACATTTGGTCGGATCAATGATGTCATCGAATGTTGCTCGCTTTATATTGTTGCAGTGTCCACAGGCAAGAAACAGGTTATTCCAATCGAGTTTGATTGCACGGTCGCCCCGGTGAGGCACACGATGTTCCACATTTATTGTCGTTGGCTTGTCCTCACAAATATAACATTTACGGTGGCAGTCCTCGACTAGGATGTGAAAGACTACACCCTGCCGGTAGTCGTTTTCGGACTCTATTGTTACATTTGGCGGTAACGGACGTTTAGTGAGACGAATCATTTTTCACAGCCTTTCTTTTTTTCTCCAAGTTTTGAAATGCAATATAAAGTTCTGTTGACGGGATTGACCTAATTTCAAGTTCTGCCTTCGCTCGTAAAAACTCTTCATTTTCTTCAGATGTCCGTTTTTTCAAACACAACTCTTTGTAGCGTTCAAAGTAACTTTTCAACTCATTCGAGTACGTTCCCGTGCCAAGAAAAGACTCCACAATGGTTTCATACGAATAGAAACTCGGATTATCGAGTTTTTCCTTCTTCTCTAAATCGTACACAATGGCGTTTCCCAATGAGTTCATGACAAACGGAGAATGGGTTGATGCTATAAACTGCACATTAGGAAACATTTTAGTCAAGAATGGTAATGCTCGTTTCTGTAATTCAACATGCAAGTGTGCTTCGATTTCATCAATCATAACGACGGCAGGTTGCTCATATTCAACTATTGCATCTGTGTTCTCAAAACGCATCAACAACTCCATGTAGATATCAAGAAATGCGGCATAGCCATCTGCCATTTGATGTAATCCAAACGGTTCACGCCCCGGCATCACAATTTTAAACGTAAGGCTTTTTGCGTCGTATGATAATTCCAACTCTTGGCAAGCATAGACTTCACGCAAAGCCTTAAGAAAATTGTCAAACCATATCTTCAAGGTCGCTTCCAATTTTTTATTGTTACCGTCTTTTGCATCGAGAAACTGATGCCGTAATTTCAAAATATATTTCAAAAAATCTTGGCTTACTTTCGTTGTGACATGAAAACTGTTTTCGATAGTAAACTGTTCGATAGACTTTGGTGGCGATAATTTTTTTCGTCGGGCAGCCGTGTAGGCAAATATGAAGTTAGAGGAATAGGGTATATTTTGTGAATATGAAATGTTAATGACCGGTTCATGTAATACAGAATGTCCCCGTTGTTGATACGATACGCAATTTCGCATCGCTTCCAATAAACTTGTCTTGCCGCTTCCATTTTTACCCGTGAGAATGAGATGCTTACGCTCGGTATCCGATAATATAATATCGATGTCCCGAAGATGCCGCACCTTTTCTACATGAATTTTTGTTATAAAAACGTTTCGCATTGGTTAAACGCCTCCCCTAGGGGCTAAACAAGTCTTTAATTTAGCGGTGTTCCGTTCCCCTGATTGGGACACGGTACACAACATCGGAGACTCGGTCTCTGAAAACATCGTCGGTCTTATGCCTCGGTTCGATGGTCAAGCCGTCCAACTCCAAATGTTCACGCAAGCCGCCGGGTAGTACAACTCGCAGGAACCCTTTTGCCAACCGTTTCATTTCAAACGTGTTGACAAAGAATCCATCGTGGGTCAATTTTCGGAGTTCCGTTGAGGACTCCGGCTTGTCCGATGGATTCGACGTTTGCACGACCATTCATGGATTCTATCGGATACGGCGCAGAAAACAAGGGGCAGATTCTTGCCGATTGAGGGCTTTTGACGTAAAAGCCCTGTGTTGCCCGACTGTCGGCGGCGTTGCCGAGCAGGGCATAAAGTACCAACTGCGCTCCAATCGCCGGACACAGGGGGCAACAGTGCGTTAAAAATTATGAACGGCAGGGATTTGGAGTAGAAAGAGCAGGATTCCGTAGCAGAATCAGGAACTGAAGTGCAGGGGGCGGTGAAACGCCGCTCCCCAATGCTGGTTCGGATAATGTTTCCGTTCCAGTACCTGTCAACTTGACAGTATGGCGCAAAATGCGCCCAACTCAATACCAGTAGCAGTCATTTTGGGTGGTACTGAAAAGGCAAGTACAAGGGGCATTGGGAGACGGGAACATGAAATACTGCCCCGATTCGACCGACTCCTTTTATGTTTACAGACAGTTTAGGAATGCTGTTTTATCACTCTAAACTCCCTACCAACGTGGGGTTGCATGGATTTAGTGGATTTTATGCCTCTTCGTCGTTTTCCAACCTATCGCGGCGGTCAGTGAGAATTTCGTCTTCGTAGGTAAAATACAAAGCCCCTTCATTGTGCCACGTTGTACCTAAAAGCCGCGTTGCAAGTTTGTAGAGCGAAGTAATTTCCCCTTCGAATTCGATTTCCCTATCGTTCACAACCCTGCATTTTTTTGTAGGGTCGTCCCGGAATGCCAATTCTGCGCCCGGTAGTATGCCGATGTCGCTGAATTTCAACCGGCTTCGACGTTCGTTTACTTCGGCGACAAAGGCTTGTTGAGTTAATTTCTCTTCCGGGGAAGTGGTCGCATCAAGCACTTTTTGCACCGCTTCACTCTCGTCAGTTATTGCGAACTCTTCGAGCAGTGTGATGACCGGTTCTGGAACAATCTTGAAAAACTCACGCTTGGGGTTGTTGCGGAAATGATTGAAGGCTTTGTGAAATAACTTTTCGGTCTTTTTTGCGTCTGCTACCGTTGCCGCTTTCAGACACACAAACGGTTCGGGAACACCCGTAGGGCTGGACAAATCCTTGCGACGTTTTTCAAGGTTGTCACGAGTAGTCCTGCCAATTTTAATATAATCGGGCATGGCAGGGTTGGCAAATACATAAACGATTTCGTCTGACATATCGATTCTCCTATTTGTTAAAGGTTTTCCACACCGTTGCAATCTGCGATGGCAAAAAATACGGTGTGGTTCAGTCAAGTTATTTGTTCCGTGATTCCAAAGTCCAAATTCGGGCGGTATTGTCATTGCTCGCCGTTCGTAATTCCCAGATACTCCAGAGAGAATAGAAGATATAGTTTTAGGCGGTCGCAAACACTCAAAGCAATCGAACGGAATGTTGCGCAGCACAAAGAAAAGACAAATGGTAATCAGAATTAGCCAACAGAGTTGTAATTCAAATGGCAATGTTACAGACGTGTTTCGCAAATTTTCATAACACACCCTACAGACAAGCAAAGCAAGAATCGGCAATAGCAAAATCAGTAACGGTTGATAACGAAAGGCGGTATCAAATTGTCCGTTCAAAAAATAATGTGTTGCACGAAGTGTTCCGCAACCGGGGCAGAGCAAGCCCGTTCCAACACGAAACGGGCAAGCCGGAAGCCAAACGTATTCCGCTGGATGTCCGAAAAACAAACAGAGGCATACGGTTATGCCCGTCAGCAAAACAATGATGACAAAGCAAATTTTTGAAGTGAGATGCCAGCGCATATTCTCCTACATCGAACCTAAAATGAGGAAGAAGCCGATAATCAAACCGCCTACGAGACCACCGACATTAGTCCATAGGGCGATATTGAAGTTCTTCTTGGCAGATTTGTAACGTCCCTCTTGTAAATCTTGTTTACACATGTTGGTAAATATGATCCCAACGATACCGGCAGGTAGACAACAGCAAAACGTTATTATGATTGACCCAATGAAAAGAACATTCGGGTCGAACGGTGGTTCGAACAGCGTATCGTCGGCAGACTCCCCACCAACAGACCGTGCTGTACCACCAGAGGTAGTGATTGCCGCTCCGCATTTGACGCAGACAACCTGTTCAGGATTGAGAGCAACGCCACATTGTCGGCAAAACTTTTTATGCCCTGTGGGTCTTGCGCCACAGGACATACAAGCAACTGCCTGTTCAGAAACAGGGTTACCACAGTTGGTACAGAACACGTTTGTGGACGGTGGCGATGTTACTTGTGCCGGTTGAACGAATGGTGGTGGTGCGGCGGGAAACAGACCGGGAATTTGCCCTGCAACTCCCTTGTGCCCTGTGTCCGTTTCCATCGGCGTATCCGGTGTAATAATTCCTTGTGCAACCAGTTCACGGAGTTGCTGGTCGTCAAATAGACCTTGCCTCATACCGTTCGCATCTGTATAAAACCAGTTTGGCATTATTGTTCTCCTCTTTGAAAATTGTGAATGTAAAATTGAAACGAAAATTGAAGTTACCGTCTTTTTAACGAAATCGCTTGTTGAATTTTTTCAAGCCATGCTTGTTGTTTCCCAAAAACACAAAAGTTTTCCGTTCCTCTTTGAGTGACAACTTTCAAACCTGGAAAAACAAGCCAATGACAGGTTGTGACACTAACGCACTGCTCAAATGGAATAGTCAGTGTTGTGAACCCCCATGAGAAGAGGAGGTGAGGCTTAAAAATGAGTGCGTCTGGGGTCAATGACAGCCGCCCCCAACCGATTACAAAGAACCCCCACAAGTGACGGTTTGCAAGAATTTCTCCTACGCCCTCTGATTGTGTTGTACCGACGGCACTGATTGCCGCTCCGCACTTGGTACAAATAACCTGTTCGGGATTGAGAGCAATGCCACATTGTCGGCAGAACTTTTTATGTCCGACAGGTTTGACACCGCAAGACATGCAAGCAACTGCTTGTTCGGAAACAGGGCTACCGCAGTTGGTACAAAATACGTTCGCCACCGTTGGTGGTACGAATGCTGATTGTGTTGGTTGAGTTAAGGGGGATGGCGCAGTAAATGGATTGTCCACTGGCTCCGGCATGGCAGGTACGGAAGCCGCAAAAGGATTCTCCGGTTCCGGCGGTGTAACAACAGACGCTGTGGCTGACACTGGAATGGCGAACGGATTTTCCGCCATCGGTTCTGTTGTTACCGGCGGAGCGGTAGTAGTAGCCGCTGTAGACAGAGGGGCGGTGAATGGACTCGCCGTTGCCGACATGTCGGTAACAGATGTGTCCACTGCCTCCGGCATAGAAGCAGTAAAAGGACTCGGCTTGGGCGGCGGCAATTTTATGCCGTAAGTCTCTTCCGTAGCAGGCGCAACAACATTCTTTTCGTCGGGGGAGATTAACGACGTATCTACTGACAGTTCAGGGAATGTCAGTCCCTTCACTTTTCCTGCTCGTGCTTTTTTCCCATCTTCGGTCTCGACGACAGTCTCCGGCGTAATCAGTCCCGCTTTGGCGAGTCCTTTCAATCGACCGCCGCTAACTTCAATCTTGTCGCCCTTCTCATTATAGTAATACCATGTTGACATTTTCGTTGTGATTTCCGTTGTTTGTGATTGAAAAAGCATACACCGGAGTATCGGCTTTATCTTTTGAGTTGCTGTATGGCGAATTCTCGATACCCAACCTTGAGTTCGATTTCGAACGTTCGACCAATGAGTCCCGACAGAACGGCAAGCGCACTGATGGCAGTATGTGCTGGGTCAATGTCTATCGAATCGGAAACATCTTTTACGAAGTCTCCCAAAGTCCAGGGCAATGCTCCAAGCGGGAACGGTTCCCACTGATAGGACGGCGCATTCACGGTAGTTGGGGTAACAGCAGATGGTGCTGCGCCAACAAGTGGCATTCCGTTAGCATTACCCTCTGGTTCCGTTCGCTCAGTCAGAATTGCTGGATAAACTGTGTCTTTGATGACGAGGTTTGGGTCAAACGTTGCGAAACGCAAACGGCAGAGATCACTACCACAGTCTATTTCGTAAGGGAAATCGGCTTGCATGGCAGTCAGCAACGTTTTCAAGTCCAACATTCCTTCGTAGCCAGTGAGTGCGAACAGTCCGGTTCCTGATGCCGATACGCCGACAGCATAAACGTAGGGGAGTGCCACAATATTCGCCTTCGTTGGTTCCAGTTCACCACCCGGGATACCATCGATGTCCACGAGGGCAGTTCCACTCCTGCCCGCCTCATCACAGGCAGCATTATTTCGTTGCGCCTGCGGTTTTGCATGAGGAGTAATAGCAGGGAGGAGTTCTTTTTTCAGTTCCTTGCGTTTCTTCTTGTCCTGTTCGGCACGTATCCCTTCGACTTGCTCTCGATACGTACCGTTCTTGCAATCATCGAGGAACTGACCGATGGTCGTTGTCCCGCTCGGCATTTTTGCCTGACAGTGCGGGTAAAACGAAACCTCCTGCGATAGCAACGTATCGACAGAGACCGAATCGGCACTAGGGGAAACGACATGCACGGTTCGATACCTCGGCTTGGGGGAACATGCATTTATCGGTAATGCTTGCGCTGTATAGCCGGATGCCGCCGCAACGATGTCAAACGCTTCGGATTGGCTTATCACTTTGACGGCGGCTACAAGGGCTATCAAGTCCCATCCTCGATGACATTGCCGACATTGAAACGTGCCATTATCCCTTCGGACATAAAACCCATCGTCATCACTTGGGCAACCGGGGATTGGGCAAGGTTGATTGTGTTCCCTGTCGTTCTTGCCGTTGGGCAAGCCGAGTATCTGCTGGGCGAGGTCGAATTCCCCCCCACTGATAAATGTTTTCAGGGCATTGAAATCCCTGTAATTTGTGCTACAATTCCGCATAATAATTTTCCTTTCGTTTAGGGGAAACTATTGAGGAACAACCGTCGGGGCACTTCGCAAAAAGTCGATGGTTGTTCCACAAATGCCCACCACTCAACAGAGCAACGGGCAACGCATTGGTGACTGCCGAGCAACACACTCGGTGGTCATCGTTCCGATGTTTATTTTGAAATGCGACTCGGTTGCGATTATCCCATTGCCCAAACAGATTGGGCTTTTTCGTTTCAACCGAGATGCTACCGGTTGTCGATGTGTCGTTGTAGTGCTGCTGTTGCAGCGGCTTGGCGTTGCTCGAACGATTTTTTGTTTCGTTTCCGTTGTGCAGACGTGGTAACGGCAGGCGTAACTGGATTGGACTGGCGATTCAACCATTCGAAAATCTGTTGCTCCGTCCACAGTAATTTGCCAACACCCACTGATTCTGGGAATGCTCGGTTCTTGCGCCACCGGTACAACGTGGAATATCCCACATTGCACATCTCCATTATGTCCTTCAAAGTAAGCAGTTTTGTCATTCTTGGTTCCTCCATTCTCGATAAAACGGTCAAGCCCCACCAAACAGTGGGACTCGACCAACGCTTGCGGCTCGATTTCAATTCTGATCGTGATGACCGGGAATTGTTTAGGATATGGAAGTCCACTGCGGACTTCCCGTAACCAAGAAATTTGGACATTTAAGGCGGATTAAAGTCAGGTTTTGGCAAGTCTTATTTGTCCGTAACCGATATAAAGAAAGCCGATGATACAGGATCACCGGCTTAAAAAGAATTTGCAAGATTTTTTTGTAAATCGACAAATAAGCAGTTATGTGTCCTTGTCGGTGTCTTTGCCACACTTTTTGGATTTCTTTCGTCGTGTCTCTGTCCGCTGTTTCGTTTGCTCCAGACGCTCTCGGTATGTGGATTTTGACTCACGACGCACAACATTGAGTCCGTCGAGTTTCCCCTTTGGATTAGTCCAAGTTTCGTGTGTTTCTCTCACATGTGGAATTCCTTTGCCGGGTGTCGATAAATGCTCATCTCTCCATTTTTCAAATGCATGCCATGCGGGACAATGCTTTACGCCCCTTTTAAGTGTATTGTAATGGCTTTTTTCAGTGGTATCGGCTTTCTTTTTTGCAAACTCTGGCAGCCCTTTCAGATAGTCAGCAACGGTCGATTCATTGATTGCTTGTATTTCCTCCAAAGTTTTGAATTTTTTCTCAAAACTTTCCCTCGCACGATCAAGATATTTCCTGACATGATTGTAATACCTCGATTTTTCTGGGTCTCTATATCGTGTTTTTTTTTCGGCTGAATTTTCTGATTTAGAATCGGCGGTGTCCGCTTTGTTCTTTAACGCTTTCGGCTCCATTGGGTTCGACGTTTTAACCTTCTTCGTGAGGGACTGATTCCCCTTTGAGCATGCGTCCCGGATGCTTTCCGCCCTGCGCCGAAATTCTTCGATGAGTTCAAAATCTACCAATGCGGCAGTACGTTTAGCGGGCTTTTGAGACATCAATTCCTTATATGCGTCCATTTTTTTCAGTACATCGGGGGGAACCGAAGCAGTGTCAGGGACAATTATAACGAGAGTACATTGGGAAAATGCTCCACAATCGAACAGCCGGTCGAGGTCGGTTGTTTCCCAATCTTTGCGGAATTCGATAAAAAGGCGTTTACCTTTGGGACTGGCATAGAATTCGGAATAGTCTACACCGAAGTCAGAGGGATCACCATTAACCCTGTCGTGTTTTTCATCGCAGAACTCGTGAAAACTACGCCGCTTGTCATCCGTAGCCAACGGCACCGTCTTCAAGGCGCAGTAACGTGTTGCGATCAAATACTTCATTGTAAGATTCCTCGTACAGTTAGAATGGGCTATCTTGCCGCTTCGTTACAAGGACAACGAAACGGCAAGGCAATCGGGATTAGCAATTTCCCTACCCAATGAATCGGCAGACCGTCGCCTGCCGACAGCAAGAATCATACATCGTCCTTCGGATTCGTCAATCCTGTTGCCTCATTTTCGTCGAACGGATTGCGCCGTTTCCGGGCAAGTTCCTTCAATTTCTTGAGTCGGGCGTGGGCGTACCGCTTGGTGGTCTGTGCTGACGAATGGTCGAGTAGCGTCTGCGCTTCGTCAAGCCCAGATTCCTCTTCCATTGCCGTTGCCGCTGTGTGCCTAATCTGGTACGGAGTCCAAGATGGAATCTGCTCCTCCTCCGGCAGGGTTTTATTGCCCCTGTTAACAGCGTACTCGACCGCCTGACGATAGGAATCCTTGTTGTAGAATTCAGAATACTTCCGGGGGACTGCCCGTTTTCCAGCATACCGTTCTTGGTATGCGGTGCGGGGGGAAAATACCGCGTCTGTTGACTTTTTGCCAACGAGGTAGGGAGCAATCAACTCCTGCTCGATCTTGCTCAACGGAATGATTTTTTTCCGTTTGGTTTTCTTTTTCGTCTTGTGCTGGGAGAGACGGTAAAGCCACAGTTCCGGGTCGGAGTGTCTGTCAATTTGCCCGACCGTCATCTTGAAAATTTCGGACGGACGGCAACCGGTCAATCGTTGGAGTTTGACCATCGCCTGTAACGTCAAGGGCATAAACGGCAGGGTCGCCTTGATAACGCTGTCGGGAACGTCCTCACGTTCCTCGTGGTCAAACGTCCCGACGTAACCCTCCGGCAACGGCTTCACGGCTTTCAGCACCGCCCATGTGTCCGACTTGACCAATTCCTCGTCAACGCCCCACTGAAAAATACGGACGATGCGGGCAACGTAACTGTTGACCATTCCCCTGCAGAACCGAGGTTTGCTTTGTTTATTGAGGGCATTGATCAGTGCCTGCCGGACGAGTTTCAGGCAACTGGGTTTGAAATCGTCCACAAGAATCCCGTCTCCGTACAGTTTCATCAGGAATTCCACGACCACGATTTTGTGGTGCGTATAATTCGGCTTGGCGAGCATCGCCTTCGCGTGGTCGAGGAATGCGGCGGCAAGTTCCTTGACAGTAACGTCCTTCTCCCCTCTCGCCGGGGTCAAGGTAGGACTCGCTCGCTCGGCTAGGGCACGGGCGTAGGCAATGTTGGATTCCTGTGAACCGTACAGTCCGAGGAAAACTCTTTTGCCGTCGATATAGACGACGGCGTACTTGCCGCACTGTTTATATTGCGGCGGTCTGTTTGATAATTTTGGCATGAGTGTGTACCTCCTACGGTAAATAACCGCTGCTACAGCGGTTATCCGGCAATCACAATAACCAAAATTAAAATCAATAAACGCCGCAAACGTCTATTTTTCTAGGCTTTTACACCAATGGGCGGCACGGGATTCGAACCTGTGACCTCTGCCGTGTGAAAATGGCAT
>Ga0209755_10008303_pt1 | contig 11126 bp, 13 predicted proteins | sample TergutCo191P1_FD_187301 | JGI IMG/M metagenome (GOLD analysis project Ga0209755, IMG submission 187301) | Cornitermes sp. P1 segment gut microbial communities from Petit-Saut dam, French Guiana - Co191P1 (SPAdes) (version 2) | ecosystem: Host-associated > Arthropoda: Insects > Digestive system... | reverse complement strand
TTCCGTGAAATGCGGGGAATTTCTTGACTAGCTGCAAACCAGTTAGCTTCTCAAGAACTCTGCACCATGGAGTAAGTAAGTATTTCCTACTACTGAAATATTTGTTAGTGAATTTCACTTCATTACAAATTGGTATTGAGTCTGTAGAAGAATATATCTTTAAAATCCTTTATCTTTTGTTTTTCCTATACTGTTCTGTCCTTACAAAGGATCCTTGTTAGTAATTGTGCTCCATGTAAGCATAGGAGCTTTTTATGGGCAACATTCTACACACCATATTTCAAACAATTGTGTAGATTTCAGGTATGTGTGAAAATGCATTGCTAGCTTCACTTTGCAACGTCCTGATCAGTAATAACTTTTAAATGTTTCTCAAATGCTAGTACTTTTTGCCCATCACAAATTGATTGTGCTATGGTAGTTGCGTGGGAGGATTATGTATTGTGGTCATCAAGATGTGTAGAAGAATAGTGTCTTGTACCTGTTTTCACACAACAGCTGTGAAAAGTGACAGCTTGGTCATATCTGGCTGTCCATAAGGAACAATTTGGCTCACAATGGATTTTTGTGAAATGTTATCCTGGGTATTTTTAGAACAATGGACTTGTTTAGGTGTAGTTAAAATTGGACACAGAGAGCATATGTGGAGCTGCATGTGTTTTTGAAAGTTGTGGTTTACCAGACAGCGTTAGTTTACATGCTGCACATATTTGGTTAGAAATATATTGCCAACATGCTTCAGAAACTAGTGTACTATGTAAAACAAAAAATTAAGTTATGGCATTTGCAGTGTCCTTATGTAAATATGGGGACAATAACAGAATGAATGCATCCTGTGGACATGTCCTAAACTGTTGTTTTAACACTGGTAAGTGCATTCGGCTCGTTTGGTTAAAAATGTGTTATTTTGTCAAGATCATGCCTTTTTATTATAACATTAGCGACATACGTCGTCCGTGTCCCCCCAACCCCCTTATATATATAAGCATTACCACCTTTATTGCCTTTGGTTTAGATTGCTGGCTTCAGCCGTCATTTTAGTTCTAATAAAGTTTTTGCGACAGTAAATTCCCTTTTTGGCCTGCTTTTGGGCGTTGCTGGGTTTCTGAGTTGATTTGATGGACATCGGTAATCCGCGGCGTGAATTCGATTTTTCGTGCAAGGTTATTAATCCGTGCTTTGACGCTGCATATAATCCAAGTACCAATACCGATAGATTTGCTGTGCCCAAAGGGAAACTAACATTACCCGTGTGTTGACACGTAATGGCGACCGCGGGAGGTATGTTCCACGTGATTCATATTTCATTTAGATGTTGATTTGATCCTGTGACATATGAGTTCATATTTATTGGGTCCTCTAATTATTACGCAACGGCTAATAATTCTTTTATGTTTTTGGCATTGATTTTGAGCCTTCGAAGTTTGTAGTGTTGTATTACTATTTCTAACCCCTTATTTCATGCAGTACCGTTTGATGTACATTTTCATACTATGATATAGAAAGTTTTCTGACTTTCGAATTACTGATTATTGTGATTGAGCATGGTTGTAGGTCACTCGAAAACCTCGTAACTCCTTACTATAGGAATCGGTTAAGTATAATCAGTCCATAGCTTGTTTGCCAGAATTAATACTCTACCCGCATTTTTCCCACTCCCCTCATCTTGTCCTGTTGTGCGGTACGTCTTTAGTGTAGTGAACTTAAATGTTTGGATCTGTCATTCAAGGTGTGTACCAGCTTCTTTTGTTTCAGTTACAAAAACAAATGATATGTTTGATGTATTATCAGATTTCCCGTTTTATTACGAGATTGAAGGATTGCAAGCAATTCTGATGCTTTGTTTGTGTGTGTGTAAACTTTAAGGTTAGTGAAGTATTTTTTTCGGTGCACCGCAGATTTACTGTAGGATGTGAAACTACAGAAAACTCAGATGGTCATACTGTTAGGTTAATTTAGGATAGTTTTCTTTTTTAAAAGTCTAAGGCATGAACTTAACCACTTATATCCATCTATTGTCGAAGTTAAGAATGGGTGGTCCCCTTGATATGCTCTCATGGCGTGGATGGGGAAAGCTTTACTGCTTAATAAGTAGAACACAAATTCTTAACAATTTTGTAAGTAGATGAAGTCATGGTACTGTACACTGTTAAAGGTCCTTGACTAAGGAACTTTATGAAGAACAGTCATTCTTCACAAGCTATTAATGTCAGCCAGCCAAACAACTCCTGGCATTTTATGAAACCTGGGGGTTCATGAATGTGATCACACGGGGCCACAGCAAAATTTTGTTCTGAGACATGAGAGTAGTTCACATTGTTACACCCTGTTTTATTAAGATAAATTTCAATATCAAGATTTCCAGGAACGTGAATCTGTATGGAGCAGTAGTTAACTACCATCTTTTCAGATGAACCTACTAGGGTAGGCATCCGGAAGATGAAGGCAGCAGGTTTTTCTGACATGTTTATTCCTATCGGTGAAACTATATGGCATCACATCCCAGAATACAGTACAGTAATTGTTACAGCCACTGATGTAAGAACATAACATGTCACAATTTTAATTCATCCGTCCATTTGTGTGCAAGTGGTCAGTTGTCTTCGTTACCTACATGAAATTTTATATGTGGCCTATAATCCCACCCAGCTCTTCCTCCTTGATATGGGCATTATATAATGAGTATAATAATAATAATAATAATAATATTTTTTGCTGGTAATAATAAGGGTGACTGGAACCATTTCAGAATCACTTGGACAGTATACTAGAGAAGCATGAAATTAAGGAAATACAAAAAAGAGCAATATTGGACACTGCACACATACTATAGAAAGTACTAATTTTAAAGTACAAAATGCTTTTCACAGGTGAAATAACATTACATGTAGCACATACTGTATATGCAGAACAGCTGCAACACTGTATTCCCTAGAAACATGGCTCATATCAGGTATATAATTGTAAATAACCCGCATAAAGGTGATAACAAGGATAGTAATAATTTTACAATTTTTCTCCTGTTCCTTTCTGTTGGATCGAAATATTCTCCACAGTGCCTTGCTTATATTTTACTCTTTCTTTCTTCTTTCCTCTGGGTGAGAGACCAAATTTATACATGCACAAAAGAACCTGCAAAATTATATGTTTTTGTAATTTAACTGTTCTTGAATGTTATCTTCATTTATTACTGTTGAGCTCAGGTATTTGAATTTGCTGCTGTTTTATCCCTGTAGTTATTTTCATGTATGCTGTTTGTGATATATAAACACTTATGTTTACAAGATTCCCAGCTTCCATTGCATTCTAGATGAGGGCATCACTCTTCTGGGATTTTAGGCAGCTTATGTTTGTAACTATTGTTTACCAACAATTTGGGACAGCCCCTTGGTCCCATATTCACCATATTGAAGACAGTACTGATAGACTATCTCAAAACGTCATTCAAGGACCATTACCAATATTTGCCGCATGACTTCCCTTGAAAAGTGAAGGCTTGTTTTATACATACATTTAGTTCATTTGTGTTTCCTTCTTGACATTCTTGACATCCTTAATAATGTTTACTAGCATAAACTACAAATTTGTATATCCTATCCCAGGGGTGCTGACAAGTCCTTATCCTGACCAGGAAGGAAACAAGCAAATTTTTCTGTCAGAATGACGTGAATTTCCTTTGGCACCTCACCTTGCAAGAAAAAAAACTTGATGATTGCTTGTGTTTTGATGTTGTTGAAATCGCTCGCCTCCCTGACATGCTTCTGAGCTTGTTGCCTTCCTGGTCGGTCTAAGGACTTATCAGCACCCCCGGTAAGTTCAAATCCCCATAAATACACTACATTCTGTGGACACATAATATGTTTGCTAATATATTCTTTTCAGATGTTTCTGTTCTGTGTAATGAAAGTGATTCTGCAGATTCTGAAGATGATTCTGATTGGAAGGAATTTGACATTGATGATGACAGCACAGGTCATTTATCTTGCTTATTTTGTCCTGCAGTGTATGGAACAGTATCTGAAGCTGTTTCTCATTGCTACATAGATCATCATTTTGATTTGGTGAAGCTTAAAAAACATTTTAATATGGACTGTTATGGTTATATAAAACTTGTGAATTTCATTCGTGCACATTGTCCTGATGCCTCTCTTGTGATGAGTGCAACAGAACCAATATGGGAAAAAGAAGAATACATGAAACCTGTAAAACCAGATGATCCATGGTTAATGTATGGTAAGTTGAAAAAGAATTTAATAAATAACAAAATTCTTGAATTTATGTCTGGTAATCTGGAAATCCTAATAATCTGGTACCTGAGTATTCACAAAACCAGACGTTAGTGAATGAGGTCAAAAACTGTTTTGTAATGCGATTTGGTGAAGAGCAGCACAAATGAGTTGAAAAGAGGAGTACAGAAACCACAGCAGCATCCAGTCTATAGTTCCGAAGGTGTCTTACTTTCCACTGGTATAGATCCAGTACAGTTGGGTATGTATACCACAGTATTACAGGCTTCAGCCCACATTTCTTTTGGCAATCCACTGACGTGAGGCATTGAACAAGCCCTTTCCACAATTGCACAATTTCCTTGCTCTGCTGCACCATTCTGTTCAGGAGTATATGGTATGGTGAGTTGGTATGTAATACCGTGCTCTTCCAACACTTTCTGTACAGCTTCACAGTTGAATTCCTTGCCACTGTCTGACAACAGAACCTTTGTGATGTGCCCAGCAATCTTTACTTCTTTCAGAAACTTTCATAGACTGTCCGCCAGCTCACTTTTTGTGGTAATGAAGAACACACGACAAAATTTTGAATAATCATCTTTGAAGCAGACGTAATACTGGGCACCACCCACTGACCTTTCTGTCATTGGATCACACACATATGCATTAATCTGTTCTCAAACTATGCTTGGTCGGCTTGTCCAAGTTCCGAAGTTCTGTGGATGTGCTTTTCTCAAAGCTCAACCATCACAAATTCTTTGTTTGCTTCCACATTAATACCATGTTGCTTGAGCACTTTCATAACATGGCACTTATTTTGATGACCAAGACGTTCATGCCATACTAACAATGTTTCCACATGCATTGCCACTCGGACCTCTGCATCATGTTGTGGAGTACACACCCAAATCACCAATACATAGAGGTCATTAACAAGCTTACCCGATGCTGCAACAATTCCATCACCTCTGTGAATAACAACTTCTTTTTCATTCAGGGTTGTGCTCTAGCCATTTTGGGCAGCTGCCTTGACAGGGAATAGATGTGCACTTGCATCTGGCACATACCAAACATTTTTCGGTGTTGCATCCTGCCACGTGCCATTGTGTAACATCTGAATGTTTATCATACCTTGACCGTATGCTTGCATCAGCACATTTTTCTTGCCAAGCATGATCATTTCAGGATTGGTAAATTTTGTTTATGACACAAAATAATGTTTGTTCGGCGTAATGTACCGTGTCACACCGCTATCACAGTACCAGCTGTCCGCATCCACAATGCTTGGACTTGAAGCCCCTATTACATGCACTGGGAACGCATCAGCATTCTTCTTTGCAACCGATTTACCACATGGAATTCAACTTCTTCTTGTCATTTTCACATGCAACAAGTGCCGTAGCTTCTACTGATGCCAATTTGTCAGCTTGTAACTCAATTGCACAGAGCATCTCAATGAGCAAACTCACTCTTTGTGTGCTAGTAGGAATAGTATCCCAAACATCCTTGAAATTGTCATATCCCTTACCAAGTGTGGACAAAATTTGTTCAGTCAGCATACTTTCAGACAGCGTATTTTCACTGTGCTTTGTCAATTCATCATTTAGGTCGACAAACAGTTTTTACGGCTTAGTGACATGCGTGCCAATGTCCTCCTTGCAGTCATGTTGTGCCTGGAAGAACAACTCAATGAGCATATTAAGCCACTGTGTACTACTGCGCTCAAACCATGCACATAGCTTGTCCGAAATGTCTTTAGCACTGGTGCAAGTCAACACGAGCTCTGCAACAGACTTGCTTAGTGTGCATGCAATAATGCTTGCAGCTTTGGCGTCTTCTTGTCACCACTCGGTTAGTTCCTTTTTCTGCTGAGGCTGTGCATCTGCAGGCTGGACAGGGCACTTTTGAGATTCATCAGTGATGCCTTCTAGGCAATGGGCATTCATAAGCATTAAAATCGGCCATTTCCATTTAGGCCATTCATCAGGACCTTCGAGCTTTTCAATTTGCACTTTGAAATCACTGGTAGTAGACAAGCTGAGGCTAAGTTTGTCACTTCACATCAGTGGCACGATCACTATTACGTTCACTATTTCACAGCACTGTTTCCGACCAAAATCTCATGTACCTGGGCCTACATAGACTGTTGTGGATGAGGTAGAAAACTGCTTTATAATGTGATTTTTGTGAAGAGCAGCACAAACAAGTACAGAAACACAGCAGCGTCTAGTCTACACTGTGGAGTAAATGTGCATGCACACAGTGCAAACACAGTATGCATCTAGTGTACAGTGCTTTTCAGACTTATTAGTAAGCAAAACTTCATTATTGAGACAGGCAGATCTTAGGGACATGGTCAAATTTGCCTGCAAATTTGTCTGTATCTCCTGACCCCATGGCTCCTACTCCGTCAACTTCTTCAGCAATGAAGATAACTAAAAACACAGAAGAGAACCCTGATGACCCTTAACCAGCACGTCAAGGAGATATCCAAGTGGATTACTCCTCTTACTTAGTTGTACAGCCCATGTGTAGGAGCAGTAACAAAGAATAACCTGCAAGAACTTAAGGTCAGTATAGGTATCCCCTGTTAATGCAGAATATTCGATGATTGGCACCTGTCCAGTCCCATGCAAGTTGGATTAATGGAATTTTGTTGTATATTGAGAAGAACACAACCTGTATTATGTTTGGTTATTTATCATAGTTGATGGTATGAGAATTTGTTTCTGATTCCATTCTTTAGTTTTCATTAAAAGTGAACAATCAGCAGCTTTAATGTAGTACACAACATGTGACACTGTCACATTAGTTGCATAAAGTTTTTGCATGTGCATGTATGGGTTAGCAGAATGAGACAGAATGGTTTCAAGCTGGCACATGCAGCAAACCATAATTGGTTATTGTTTTTCTTTCGAGTGATGATTGGACTGAGACCTACGAGGAGTGTGAAGAATAGCATGGGTGTTTACTGAATGCTCTGAATTATTTTCCTAGATGGGTTTTACTGTTTTACACTGAAGATAGTTTCTGGTATACTGTTGTATTCCTTGCTTAAGGCACTGACTATTTTCATTCCAAACATAAGGCAACAGTGGATGAAGGTTATGAATGACTTATAGTAGTGGTGCTGAGTAACCCTAAGCTTTGTAATGTGTTTGTGATGGAATTAGAGTTTTCAAGCACATGCAATCTTTCTTCAACTTGAAAAACTGTCAAATGTGGTGTTTCTCAGGGATCTGGATTGGTACCATTCCTGTTTAACATTTATATTAATGATTTACTGGGTTCAATTGATAATAGCTCCAATGTGATAATGTATGCCGATTACACAAGTATTCTAATTTCTGATAATTGTTATGAAGAACTTAATAGAAATTTCAACCAAGTTCTGTACAATACTCTCAGATGGTTTCAGGCCAGTCAGCTAGTATTAAATATGGAAAAGAGTAAAATAGTAAAATTTACTCCAGCAGATTTTTCATATTCCACATTACATACAACCTGTACTGAACATTTGCCTGTCAAAACAAATGCCCTAAAATTTTTAGGTCTTCAACTGGACAGACAAGTTTCATGGAAGCCTCAAATAATATATCTGTTTCAAAAGCTGAGTACAGTCTGTTTTAAAATGAGAAGATTAACTCATATACTTAATAGTCAAACTTTGAGGACTATTTATTTTGTCCATTTTTGCTTTTTGGTTAATTATGGAATAATATTCTGGGGGTAATACATGTTCTATGCATAAGGTATTCCTAATTCAAAAAAAGATATTTAGAACTATGCTGGGAATTAGTGCAAGGAGTTCCTTCAGGAAATGGTTTAAGAAGTTGAGGAGATTTTACCTGTACCAAGCTGGTATATTTATTTTTTAGCATTGTTCATTGTCAATTATATGCATTCCTTGAGACCAATTCCTCTGTTCACGAAATTAATACAAAATGTAAGAATCAATTACATATACCTTCAGTTAGACTTTCTGCTACACAGAGCGTTACAACCTACTCTTCTATTAAGGTATTCAACAAATTACAGCCTAGAATCTCAGGACTAAAACATGGTCAGGTGGGTTTAAAGTCTGCTTTAAGGAAATACCTTCTGCACATGTTTTCTATTCCATAGATGAATTGTTGGTAAATGATTAGCTGTTATTTATTCTTAAAAGAGTTTTATCTACTGATTAGTATTCATTTGTCTATGGACGAGTGTTGGATCAATGTAATATATGTATGTATGACGTGTTCATCGTGGATAGTTTTTTTTTTTTTGCCACATTTGATCACGTAAGTTATCACTGTTGGAGGCATTTTTTTTAAAGTTGCCCTTTGTCTGGTTTTAAAACTTGGAATTGCAAAGCATCAAGAGTGGATACTTTACTAAGAGAATACCATAATAAAATAAGTCTTTTGCTTGACGAGTGTTATTTTTCCTGATATCAAAATTCATATAGCAATTACACAATGTTTTTGTGTGCATTAATATAACCTAGTTTTCCCAACACCCATATCTACACTGAGAATCATTTACTTTGTTGGTAGTGTTGTGTTACATGTTTACTGTTTCAGATTTTGATGATATTGAAGTGCCTTCTTCAGTAACACTGCCTGAAAGTACCAGTAGTACTTCTTTCCATGTGAATGCAGAAGATGAACTTTTTAATCTGTCTGCACAACATCTGGCAGAGCTGCAGCGGACAGTTCAACGCCTAGCATCCCAAGTAACATACATAATCGGCCAAATTTTTTCTGCCTTTGTTCATAGTGTGATCATTCTATTTTTGTGCTGGAATGATATGCTTGTATTACATTCCACAGTAGGTTTGCTTACATATTGAGTGTGATTTACAATCAGGTAATGTGCAAATCAGGTTAGTGAATAGAGTTTTGTGATTGTTTGGGGGTGGAGGAGGGGAGAAGACACTGGCAAATGAGGGAATTGGAGGTAGGTGGGACAAAAACCACCATTTAGCTTCAGTGATGTGGTAAGGGTTTCCAAAATCAATTATTTTAGGGTCCTTATTATATCACTAATTGGCTATGTGTGGCATTATGATCTTACACTTTTCATGTCATTGTGTCCAGGCCATTTTTGTTGCCTCAATCTGTAATTCTATGGAAACAACAAATTCGGACACCACATAAACGTGCACAGTATTAACAGTGCCATTGTTTGGTTTTATTATACCATAATGACAGGTTTTGTTCTCTCTGAATTTAGTTCTGTAGTCTTATCTGCTTATAATTTTCCCAGTTACAAGAGAAGGATTCTGAATTGAGTGTACTGATGGAAAGCTTAAAAAAAATGCGTCGCTTGGCTCAAGAATTGGTGGTTGGTGAAGAATTTGAGGGAGACACATCTTTGCCTGTTCAGTGTGTCAAGGCCATGAAGGTGAAAGATGATGAGGCTTATTTTGACACATACTCTCACTTCAGTATTCATCATGAGATGCTGTCTGTAAGTTCCAAAGCAGTGACTCTAATGCATAGTCAGTTTAGCAGTGGTAATGAAAAGTCATATGACTATGATTTAGAATCTTGCAGTGAGCAGATAAAGTTATTGTGTAATGTTTTGGTTGGGGAGGGAGGGATCATTTCTCTCTGTCATTGCTAGAATGGTACCTTAACTCAAAATGGATTTTGTTTTTAAATTCAAAGTTTATGACTCCTTAAATTTTGAATAAGCTGCCATCTGGTGTTTCTGAAATTAAATTCAAGAATTACTGTGCTTATGCATACCAACAGGTTTTTAAAAAACATTCGTCTTTAAGCAAATGGGGCATGGTCAGAACTTGGATGTTTGACTGAATGATGACTTTATTATACAAGAAAATTGTATAATTGCTTTACCCTTGTAGAAATGTAAGTTAAAAAAAGTTTAAAAAAAATGGGATGTGATGCAAGTAAATATGTATATTTGTATGTTTTGCCATGAAGGGATGGTAATTGCAACACTGTTAATTTTAAGTTTCGGGTTTTCAATTATATATTTAATGTAATCATTGTATAATTCAGCAAAAGGTGTGGGCTGTAATTTTTATGTAGCCATTTGTATTTGTTTGTTTCCCATTTATCAGTTAATGAATCCTTCCATGCATTTACCAAACAGTCATTTCATTGATGCTATATTAAGTAAAATTGTAAAGTTGTCCTGCATTCCAAGAAGGAATGTGGGATTAAGGTATGGGTCCACTTATTATTGCCCCAGTATTGTTATAATATTCAGTAGCAAGAAAATTTTCTCACTTGATTTACATGTGGAAGTGAAATTCTGTTTATTTTGTGGTAAATTGATACAAAAATCAGCTGTTGCCTGCAATAAACAGTGGAATAATTGAAAGAGGTTAAGTGAATAAGCAAAAAATGAAAAGCAAACAAACCATTTGTTTGGTTCTGTTTATTATTAGGACCATGTTCGAGTGTCAAGCTACAGAGATGCCCTTCTTCACAACACTGCACTGTTGAAGGATAAATCAGTTCTGGATCTAGGCTGTGGGACAGGAATTCTGTCCATGTTTGCAGCTTCAGCTGGTGCTCAGAGAGTTATTGCCATAGACCAATCAGATATTATATATCATGCTATGGACATTGTCAGGTAAATACCACTACAATAAAGGATTTCTTTAAGAAGGAGTTTCAGGCTTCTGCCTTTATCTTGTGATTTCCTTTATACAGTGCCTAAAAAGTTACTGACCCCCTTTGAGTTATAATTAATATAGATGTTACCTTCTGTATGTGTGTGTGTGTGTGTGTATATATGCAGAAGTTGCTAGTATATTTTGAGATTTCATTGCATTACTATTGTAGGCATAGCTTATTGATCAAGATGTAGGGGCATAACCATTCACAGCTATTCGGTACTACTTTCTGGGGGTAGCAGCCATGTCAGGGGTTGAATGGT
>Ga0209755_10008302_pt1 | contig 11126 bp, 3 predicted proteins | sample TergutCo191P1_FD_187301 | JGI IMG/M metagenome (GOLD analysis project Ga0209755, IMG submission 187301) | Cornitermes sp. P1 segment gut microbial communities from Petit-Saut dam, French Guiana - Co191P1 (SPAdes) (version 2) | ecosystem: Host-associated > Arthropoda: Insects > Digestive system >... | reverse complement strand
CTCTTGTAAGCCATCCTGCAGCGTTATATTCAAAGGCAGTAATAAGTCCTAAAGGACTTGTCTCTTGAATCAGTCTTCCAAAGCTATCAAAGACATAGGTAGAGACTGCCCCATCTGGCCCTACTCTCTCTGTTGTGCGCCCTTGGTAGTCTAGGGTATAGATAGTTTCATATCCCCTACCATCAATACGCCTTGTAGGACTTTCTAAAATAGTGCAATAGATTGTCTCTGTTACTACCCCTAGAGGGTCTATGGTGCGTACTAGGTTTCCTGCACCGTCATATTCAAATCTAGTGACATTACCCAAAGGATCTATCTCTGCTACTATTCTTCCTGCTTCGTCATGTTCAAAGTAGGTAGTGTATCCTAGGGGATTAGTTATGCTTAGTTGATTTCCTAGGTAGTCATAGGTCTTTCTAAAGGTGTTCCCCAAAGCGTCAGTGACACTTTCCATATATCCCCAAGGACTATAGCTAAAGCGTGTCTCAAAGCCTCTTGCGTCTATAATGGCTGAAGTTGAGCCTGCTTGGGTAAAGCGGTAGGTAGTTAGAGCTCCAGTAAAGTCAGTCTCACTTGTTAAGTTACCGTCTGCGTCAAAGGTGTTTCTGGCGATGTCTCCATTAGGGTTTACTGTTGTGATGAGGCCCCTTAGAGCATTGTAGTAAAAGCGTGTGGTGTTGCCGTAAGGGTCAGTTATGGTGGCTGGTTCTGGATTGTTGCCTGTGTAGGTAAAGGTGGTGGTGTTACCTAGAGCGTCTGTTTGTGTTAGTACACGTCTTTGTGCGTCGTGGGTAAAGCTTTGTTGCATGACACCATTTACACTGATTTGTGTTAGGTTACCTTGTGCGTCGTAGGTGTTTACGGTGTGCATGCCACAAAAGTCAGTATGTGTTAGTACTTGTCCTCGTGTGTTGTAGGTCCAGCTAGCCTGCCTGCCATCTGCTCTAAACTCACTTATGATGTTACCGCGTGCGTCAAAGCCTCTGGTGGTGACATTTCCTGCTCTGTCGGTTACTTGAGACGGGTTGCCATTGGTGTAGACAAAGGTCTCATAGGTACCGTCGGGATGTTCTATGCGGGTTTTTCTTCCTTGATTGTCGACACTTAGGTAGGTGATATTGCCTAGGGCGTCAGTCATCCTTATGCGAGATGTTACTCCATTGGGATGTACTGCTAGATAGTTAAGGTAGGATACTCCCCCCTCGCCATCTACTTGCCTGGTGACCCTGTTTAGTGCGTCGTAGGTGTTATGTATCATCCTGGTACCTGACGGGTTATACCAAGAAATCATTCTGTGTTGGTCATCATAGGTATATCTAGTAACCCTACCAGAAGCGTCAGTGAAAGAGATGAGTCTGTCGCGATTATCATAAGCATATCTAAGTACTCCTCCTGAAGGAAGGGTAATAGCTGTTATGCGACCGATAGAATCTGATGTTATGGTGTAGCGAAGTCCTGATGGGTCTACAATAGCAGTAATCATTCCTCTGTTATTGCGCTCAAGAGTCGTTACTCTGCCGCGGTAATCAGTAATCCTTAAAAGTTGGCCATGTGCACAAAAACGTCTTATTTCATTTGCCTCTGTGCGTACTTCCCACTGATAGACAGTGTAGGTTTCAGGAGTTCTGCCCCAAGTGATGGTGTTCGTGCCTGTTGGTATGCGACTTAACTCATAGTGATGTCCTGCAAACTCTGCTCTAAAGGTATTTCCTTGCTCTATAAACTCTAGAGTAGAGCCGTCCCCTCTGTTATAGGCAACGGTGTAGTCTTGCGTCATGACAAGGGTTTCATTAAAGCCAAATGACCAGCCACGTCCAAAAGGTGACATGTAATCTGCACGCATAGAGTTATAGTCGCGCTTAATCTGAAAAGGTGCGCCCAAAGAATCTATAGAAAAGTCTTCTTCCCAAAGCCAGAAGTTACCGGTGTTGATGTTTACCGGGTCAAGTGAGAACATGACATTTTTGCCCTGTCCAAGCAGTAAATTGTTAATGCGTGCCTGCATTGCTCTGTTAGGAGGAGCAGAAGTAAGATGTCTTGTTACGACATTTGGGTTTCTTAAGAAAAGGGTGTTTCCTTGCATGATTAACATATCAGGGACGCGATTATCTGCAATGAGCGTTGCCCTGGGGACACCGTAGAAGTTTGCAACCGAATCTAGAGTATCAATGCCTGTAACGCGGTAGATGATAAACCTTTGAGAGCTCCTTACCGCACCTTCATTTGACCCTTCAACAGCGCGGGCATGATATTGAAAATAGGTATCTGTGGGAATGTTTCGAGAAAGATTGTTTATCTGCCAGTTCTCTCGCCTACCAGAAAAGATTGATGTCCTACTGGGATTACCTAGCTGATTTTCAAAGTTTAACGAATCGGGGAAAAGCATTGTGCTGCGTGCAAGTGTAGAGTTTGGGAAGGTCGGTGTTGTTCGGTACAGACGACGGTCCCACTGAACAGTACTTCCCTCACGTGCTCTACCGTAAGCAAAAGTACCTAATACATTAATGCGTCCCTGTCTTGAGTTTTGCACCATGGGAGCCATGCGTATTGTAGTGGCATTAAGTGACATAGGATTAGGTCTAGGTGCTGGTGTCCAGTTAATAATTACATGCGGTCGCCATGAGGTTTGAAATCCTCTGTTTGAGTTAGGGTTAGAGCTGTTAGTTGCAAGACCAGAAACTGAATGTGCTTCATTTCTAGCACGCAGTACAAAGCCTCTGTGGGTCTCTCTGCCCGTGACAATGTTTTCAATAGCGTGTCTTATGTCAAAGTTAAGATAGCCTCTGCGAGACTGCTGTACAAAACCTGAACCTGTAGAGGTTGGCTCTACGCGCATGGCAGCCATACGTGACCAGTTAATAGTATTGGGATTCCAGGAGTTAAAAAGTCTTCTGGCTTCTATGCGCATAGCCCCGTTAGACCTGTCCATAAACTGGAAAATGCGAAGCTGGGCAGAGTCTATGCGTGCAGTGTCAGGAATACCTGGTCTAATGCCTTGTAGGGTCTCAAAATAAATCATGTAGCGGGCAAAGCCAAAGTCGCGAGCTCCTGGTACCCCTAGATAGGCTGCTCGCATATTGCCTACATATCCGTGTGCACGACCCCCGTAAAGTCTTCTTTGCGTGACGGTGCGCACCACACAGCGCTGTCTGGTAGTTGTGCTGGCAGGTGCAATCGTTATGTTTAAGTTAAGGGGAAAGGCACGGTCTGGGGCACCCGTCCAGTCGCTATCTATGGTTAAGGTTAGTGCGTAAATGTCTCCTCTGAGGTGTTCTACCGTTACAGAAGTGGCAATGCTTACGTTATAGTCAGAGTCTACTAGCTTGGGGGCGCTTACGTTGTAGGCAATAATTTCAGAAGTCTCGTCGAAAAGTACTATGCTTCCTTCGATTTCTTCTAGGGATAGTCCGTGGGTGTCTATCTCAAAATAGAAGGTGTCTTGGGAAGCTGTGGGGTGAATATGTGCTGAGATATGTGACTGGTAGGCCTCTGTTCTGTGTTCTATGTCGATACCTTCAAAGACATCATTGTAAAGTACGGCATTGCCCCCGTATGCCGGACGAGAAAAGTCTCCCTCTGTGTGGGTAATGGTGACACGCTGACCTTGATATTCAAGGCGCACGGTCAGGTCTTGGTCGGTATCTAAATCTATAGGAAAGCTAGCTTTGAGAGGACTTGCCAGAGGTGAGAGGTAGCTGTCTCCGAAAAAGCGTGTTATACGTCCTAGGTCAGTATCTACTGTTTGTGTAGTGCCCCTTGAAGTGGTGAAGTAGTTAGGGTCAGAACTTATGATAGTCCTCATTGAGTTTGTGGCTACTTGATAGGTTCTGTGAAACTGTCCTATCTCTATAGGCTCACCTAGTCCTTGCAGATCTGGGTCAAGGTCTTCTACTAGTACGACAGGGTATCTAAGGTCTAAAGTGTCGTCGTCAGTGTCTGTGTCTTGTCCTGGTCTGTAGGCTGGTACTTCAAGGATAGCGGGATTAGGGACAGTAAGAGTAGTTGCTACACTGCCAGTTTGTGTGTCAAAGGCGTCTCCTATACCTAAGTCACTAAGACCAAAGTTTGCAGCGTCTGGGTAGTTAAAGACTCCTTGTCTTAAGCGCTGTACTTCACGGACAGTATCTGCCACTGCTACTACGGGTAGAGATATTGCAAACATGAGTGTTGCTAAAAAGATTGCCGTTATTCTTCTGGGCATAGAAACGTTCATGAAAGGTCCTCTTTAGCAAGTTCTTTGCCTGCTAGCACATCTTCGCGCAAGCTAAGGGCAAGTGCCATAAACCAAATAGTGGCAAGGGCTGAAATAAGGGCAATAAGTAAAGCGAGACTAATGTGTGCCAGTCCAAGATAGGCTGCGTCAAAAAGATTTCCTGCAAGTCCATCAAGGACAGAAAACAGTAAGAACTTCAATGCACTAACAGAGGCCACCCACAAAAACATAACAACAAAGTTTTTGCCAAAGCCGGCCATCTCAAGTTTTTCTTCACGCAAAGATGTTGCGATAAAAAGATAGATACAAGCGGTAAAGACTACTCCTAGCACAAGACTTGCTGCGTCAACACCCATTTTTGCTAAGCTAAAGCGGTCTACATCCCCTGCAAAAAGCATGCGTGCAAAAAGACCTAAAATAAGACTTTTCAAAGCTGTGATGATAACTGCGAAAAGAGCAATGTTACATAAGCGAAGGATCACTACTTTTACAGGCAGGGGCCTTGCAGCAGTAACGAGGACATAGGCAAGTAAAGACACTGCTGCAAGCACTGCTACAAGTGCTAGTGCAGTATTTATTACAGGCGCCTCAAAAAGGTGAGTAAAAGCAAAGCTTTGTTCTTGCCCAGCCCCAAAACCTTGCATGCTGCGCCCCGTGACAAACAGTGTTGCCACTGATAGAGCAATCAGTGCAATGCCTGCAGACACAGACTGAAGTCTGTTGCGCCTGATAATTCCTGCCGCACCCTTTGGGGTCTTCGTGTTTATAGGGCTATAAGCACTGGTAAATATTTTCATCATCTTAGTGCCCGCCTGACGGTCACGCGATAAATACGGCTCTCTCGTCTGTCTTCTGAAGTCACACGGATTTGTATTACGCGGGTCTGACCTCTGGGGACAGAGATACGAATAGTGCGCATGTTCCTCCAATTTTGGCGATTTGAAGTGCGCATGGCGATAGTTGCTTCGCTGTCTCTGGGTTGAGGGGTAATGCGCACCCAGGTAGTTCTTGCGCGCAGGTTTAGGCGGTAGTTAAAGGTGCGGGGAGCAAAGCGTCTATTAAGCGTCCCTGCACTACGTGCAATATTTCGCAGGTGTGCGTCATTTGACCTCCACTGGGCAAAGACGGTCATGTTGCCAGTAATAGTCGCATTAGCATTTACCGGTCTTCTGCCAGCAGCGTCAAGTGTCCAGCGGTCAAAGACGCGGTTTGGGCGGGTGGGTCTGGGCAGGTTTCCTATGCGCGTCCCAACTTCACGTGATTGTGCAGGGATGGCACGCCCGCCACGGGTGTCAAGGCGCAGGGTTACTCTTTGCACTGCCCAGCGTGCATGTAAGGTAGTGTTTTGCGTGATGGTGTGGCCTGGGGTGATTCGCACTCCCCCAGTAGGGGCGCTAAACCACCCTAAAAAGGTGTGGCGGGCTCTTTGTGGGGTCGGTAGGTTGCCTACGGTTTGTGCGTGGATGACGATTCTTTGGGCTACGTGCGAACCCCCATGTGCGTTGAAGGTGACGGTGTGTCTTGCAGGCCTCCACTGGGCGTGTAGGGTGCGCGATCCTGTGACTAGTTCCCCTGTCATGACTCTAAAGCCCGCAATGGGTCTGTCAAACCAGCCGGTAAACTCGAAGCCTGGGCGCACCGGTGCTGGGAAGGTGCCTATGCGGTCGCCAAAGTAGAAGAAGTGGTCAGGGATGGCGCTTCCGCCGTGTGAATCAAAGGTGAAGACGAAGTCTGCTACCCTCCACTGGGCGTGGAAGGTGAGGTTTGTTGTAGGTGTTAGGGGGGTCTGAATGCGTGTGCCGCCTATGGCTTGCGTATGCCAGCCCTCAAAGCGATGTCCCCAAAGTTCAGGTTCAGGGAGGTAGTTTAGGGTCTGGCCTTGGCGAATGGTTAAGATTTGTGGGCCTTGCGAGTTATGGCCGTGTAAGGTAATGCTAAAGGTGGGAAAAGCTATCCAGTAGATCTGGTCTAGTTCCAGGTGCTGCCCGGTGCCTAGCGCGATAGGAGTCGTTTGCGTGATACAAAAGACTTCCCCTGCGAACTGCAGGTCTTCAGGGGCAGTGTATCCTGGTGCCACAAAGCCTAGGTAGAACGTTCCCGGTTCAAGTCCCGTGAAGCTAAAGCTGCCGTTAGCTGTTGCTTGCGTGGTGTGGGCCGGGGTAAGTGCTGCAGGGTCTGTAGAGTCTGCAAACAAAAAGACCTGTGCGCCCTCTAGGGGAAGGCCTGTTTGGTAGTCAATGAGGATACCTAATATTTGAGAAGATGAGCGGAGCTGTGCCGGAAGTAGTGTCGAGTGTGTGCCCGGCACCTTAGTGATACGGTTTGCTAGGTTCGGGTCAGTTTGTTGGTAGTGATAGAGGGTGGAATAGGTGAGGTCTGGGTCAAAGTACTGGACTATGAAGGTAGACGGATAGATGTCTGTCAGGATGAAGGTTCCGTCTGCTTCGCTGTGGGTTTCAAAAGTGGGGTATTCAAAAAAGGCTGGGCTTAGTGGTGTGGGGGCTGCGTAGGTGTCGAAAAGGGCTATTCTTATGCCCTCTAGGGGATCTGCGTAGATATTTGTGACTGTCCCTGCGACAGACGCAGGCCTTGTGAGTGCTATGTCGTGGCCTGTGAAGTGTTGTGCGGTAGTTACGTTGAGCGGTCCTGCGCGTGCTGGCACAAAGCCATTTGTGTAGTAGACATCGAGGAATCTGCCCAGAGGGTCTGAAAAGTGCAGGAAGTACGTTCCTAGTTCAAGTCCGCCAAAAAAGTAGGTACCCAGCTCGCTGCTGTCGATGACAAGGGTTGGGTCATCTTCATCGTAGATATTGGGTCTTGTGATGGTTTGTGTGATGACTTCAAAGCATTCTTCTGAAAAGGGTGCTGTGACGTAGTTTATGCGCCGAAGCAGTGTTACGACAATGCCTTCTAGGGCAGCATTTGTATCGTCTCTTACCGTGCCTGAGATTTGTGCTGCTTGGCGCATGCGTGCGTTGATATTGCTGACAGTAGCACCAGTGCTAACAGAGACCCGTGTTGCTGTAGTGGTAGTGGGCACCTGGTCGTAGAACTGCGAGATAAAAAGGCCGCTAGGGCAGTAAAATGCCACGTAGTAACTACCTGCTGCAAGCCCTGTCAAAGCAAAGGTGCCGCTAGGGTCAGTTTCTGTGCCTGCCATGGCAAGTAGGGTGTCGTCATAGGGTAGGTACGCTGTGACGATGATGTTATTCAGTGGAGTACTTGCTGTGCTTGTGACAGTTCCTGTAATAGTGGCTGCAGGGGTCAGATAGCTTGCCTCAAGTGTGCGCCGAGCCCCCGGGTAGAGATTTATAAGAGTTGCGAGGTCCTGTTCTTGTGTCTGGTGGTAGTAAAGGGATCCGTAGCTTAGGTTAGGGTCGCTAAACGACACGATGTAGGTGCCTGTGAAAAGCGGGCTTAAGGTGAAAGTTCCGTTTGCTTGCGTAAGGGTAGAGTAGTGTGGGACAAACTCGCTGCCTGCTGCTGTGTCTGTCTGAAGGTAGGCTGTAACTAAGATTTCGGCTAGGGGATCTGCGGTAACGTTTCTAACTACCCCTGTGATCTCTGCGAAGTTTGGAATGATTTCGGATATTAGGCGGTAGTGTCCTTCGGTGTTACCCTCGGTGCTTGTTGTGATGAGCAGAAAAGTTCCTGCACTAGGCGGGATAAAGCGTACTTCAAGGCCTTCACCTATTGCCCCTGATTCAACAGAGCTTGCTACTACATTGCCTGTGCTATCGGCAAGAAATAACAACATGTCAGTTTCGATGTAGTCATCAAAGCCGCCCGTGCCAATACTTTCAGCAACAAAACGGTAGGCAGTGCCTGCGCTTAACTGTGTTGAGTACAGGTTAAAGTGGCGGTTTTCATCTATTACTAGTCCGTAGTGCGAGGGAGGTCCGTCAAAAAGCTCACCATTATGAGTAAAGGGTGGTGCTCCTAAAGATGTGGCAGGAGTTGCAGGAAGTGAGATAGTTCCGAAGAGTGCAAAAGATAAACTAGGGATAAAACTTACCAGAAAGAGGGTAAAAATAAGTACACAGGCAATTACTTTACGCGGCAGCCCTATGTACAAACGAAAATGCAATGTGGCGGTTACTTTCTTCTCGCAAATCTATTAAGTGCACTAATATGTGACTAATTCCCAACATTTCAAGGATATCTGTCAACACTTAAGTATCGTAACAGATAAATTTTTAGCAAATTATTAACAAGTCTTAATTTTTATGCACAGATTCATGCAATTCCACAAAGATGCCGACAAGGCGACCGCTATATTTTTACAAATTATCTACAAGGATGGCGTGCCAATCAGCCATCAGTCAGCCAGGGGCGCACTTTCGCTGCCTTGCAATGGCTGCGTCCTGCTCATCCGTGCAGGTAGGGCTTGGTGTTTACTGTGTGAAGAAGGGGCTCCTTTGGTTTGGAGCTCCCTCTTCTGCTCGTGCTGCTGCTGGGGGGTTAGGGGAGGTTAGGGTCTTACGGCGCCTATGAAGTCGCTTCTCCAGATGGTTTGTTCTGATACTAGGCGCCCGCTGCTGGGGGCATGAATCATTCTGTTATTGCCTATGAAGATTCCTACGTGGTGGATGTTTTCTGGTCTGCCTGTGCGGCTAAAAAAGACGAGGTCTCCTGGGCGCATGAGGTCGCCCCTGTTGGGCGGGATGAAGGTTCCTGCGTGGAACTGCTGGCGTGAGGTTCTAGGCAAGTTGATACCATAGGCTTCGCGGTAGGAAAACATTACTAGGCCTGAACAGTCAAAGCCTGCTGGCGTTGTGCCACCCCACAGGTAGGGTGTCACCCCTACAAATCTGCGCGCTACTGTTACTACACCGGGCCTTTCGCGACCTAGGTTAGGGCCGGAGTTTCCGGGTGATGTCGTTGCAGGTGGCGGGGTTGTTGTGCCTGCATTGTTGTTGCCGCTACCGGCGTTATTGTTGCCGCTGCCGGCATTGTTGCTGTTGTTGGCAGGCGGTGGCGTGGCAGGGGCGTTGGCGGGTGGAGTATTGGGGGAAGCAGGCGCGCTAGCGGGTTGCTCCGTTGCGGGGTTTTGATTTGTGTTGCTTGCCGTTTGGTTAGCGCGCTGAGCTTCTTCGCGGGCTAGGCGGTCACGTTCTGCGGCCTCCTGGCGTGCCTGGGCTACGCGGATTTGTTCTGCTTCTATGGCGCGGCGCTCTTCTTCGATGAGGCGCGTGACTTCCCCGTCAAGGGACGCCAGCAGACGCTGCTGGGCGTCAAGGGATGTTTGGATCGTTTCAAACTCGTCCTGGGCGCGTTGGGCTGCCTCGCGTTCAGTTTCGCGCTTTTCTTCGAGGCGCGTCATGCTGGTCTGAATGTCTGCGCGCAGGGCACGAACCTCGCGCATAATGGCGGCGTCGTTGTCCATGATGATACGCAGGGCTTCGACGCGGGCGACCAGGTCGTTAAAATCACTTGAGGCGAAAAGGAAGGTTATAAAGCTAAGGTCGCCTGCCTGATAAGCACGCACGGCACGGTCGGAAAGCTGGTCGCTAACTGCCTCGAGACGGGTCTGGCTTTGTGTAAGCAGTTCCTCGGTTTCGGCGATTTGTATGAGTGTTTCTTCCAGGAGGTGCTGGGCTTCGAGGTAGTTTTCTGAAGCAAGATCAGTCTCGAAAGCAAGCTGGTCAAGGCGCTGTCGTGCCTGAGTCGCCTGAACACGCAAGGCGTCGATGTCTGCGTTGCTGTAGGAAGTTTCTGTTTCAGGGTTTGCCCATGCTGCAGGGGTAAGCAGCACTAATGACGGCAACATCAATGCAGCTATCAGTGCAAAAACAACAAGGCGCAATGCTGTGCCGTGGCGGTGTAACAGCGTTTCCATACAGCAAGGATACGCAGTTTGCACAAATCAGGGATAACACTGTAATGCTCACGACACCGTGCGTTACCTTCTCGACAAGTTCCCAACTTTGCACAAACTGGCAGTTCTGAGGAGTGCATAAGTTCTGAAACTGCTTACGAAGCGTACACCCCAGTACGTGAGTAAGCAGTTTCAGGACTTAGGTGCCCTCAGAACCGCTCAGCCAGATTGTAGAAAACACTATATTGCCCAATAACCACCCCTGCTTTGTGCAGCGGTAGTGGTCATCCGTCAACTCTAGCAAGTCTTTGCCTACTAGTTCATCTGCTAGTGCGCGCAGCCCTGCTGCCTCCACCTCTGCCACGCTTGCCCCCTTGCTGGTGCGCAGTGCCAACATAATGTCTTCTCGGCGTGCCTCTGCAGGGGTCAAGATATCTACCTCTTCAGGCAGCTGCCCCTCCGCAGCTGAATCTGCCAGAAACTCCTCCAGCGTCTCATGCTGAACAAAGCGCACGCGACTACCAGGCTCACTGCCCTCAAGGCAGTTCGACATGGACGCCGCACTAGGACCCAGTCCTAAGTAATCGCCCTCGACTCCCCCCTGCCAGTAACGCAGGTTTTGGCGACTTTCCTCGCCGGGTCGGGCATAACTTGAAATCTCGTAGCGCGCAAAGCCCTGCTCCGAAAGCAACTCTTCAACACGGGCAATCTCTGCTGCGACCTCGTCTTCACCGGGCATATTGACTACGCCGCGCTCCACCCTGTCCTCGAGGACGGTACCTTCTTCAACAGTCAGCGGATAGACGGCGATGTGGTCAACAATATTTAGCAGCTCCTCCCACATCTGCGCGGGCATAAGCAGCTCATCAGCGGGCATACATTCCTGCGGCAGGCCCAACATAATATCAGCCGACACGCGAAAACCGGCGTCCCTTGCGGCCCTCAAAGACAGCAGAGCACCCTGCGCGTTATGAGCACGCCCCAACAAGGCAAGGGCCTCGCCGTGTAGGGACTGCACACCCAGCGACACACGATTAAACCCAGCCGCAGCAAGTTCGCGCGCGGGAACCTGCCAGAAGCTTTCGGGGTTAGCCT
>Ga0209755_10008301_pt1 | contig 11126 bp, 5 predicted proteins | sample TergutCo191P1_FD_187301 | JGI IMG/M metagenome (GOLD analysis project Ga0209755, IMG submission 187301) | Cornitermes sp. P1 segment gut microbial communities from Petit-Saut dam, French Guiana - Co191P1 (SPAdes) (version 2) | ecosystem: Host-associated > Arthropoda: Insects > Digestive system >... | reverse complement strand
CATATCTATATGATTTCGCATCACAGTGACGCGGCTGTCCCATTCATCACCTAATTTTTTTTTTTTGTCTGCTGTAGCTGGCATGCAAGTCATCGTCTCCTTCAAGTTTGCTTCTTCTGAAGACAAAATTCATCACAGTACAAATTAAACAGGACACGAAACACATACTTTTGTGTGGCGTGCATTTATTCCTCATGATCTCTACGATTTTATACGTTATGTGAGTGTTTAATAGAATGTCCTTCGTATTCTTTAATTTTAGGAACGTGTGCCAAGTCTCTCCACAAATGGGTTCATGATCGTGAAAGAAGCAATTAGAATTTTATCAAAGTCATTTTATTGTGCAAGGAACACTGTCAGCTACAGTAGATTTTGTATTTGAATCTACCTTTCCTGGAATAGTGTACAGCTGTGGAAAGCAAATATATTCGTAAATAATCTTAAATGGAAGTAGAGCTTCATATTACTGTTATTTGTGTTTAATATTTTAAATTTGTATTATTATTATTATTATTATTATTATTGTAATCATTATCATCAGCGGCAGGTTTTAAGCCATATTAGTGCTGTATTGATGGTTGCTGTTGTCCTACCTTTTTCTTTGTCGACGTATATCTCTCCTGCTTGTTGGAACGTATTCATGCACTAACTGAGACATGCATATATTGTCAGTATTTGAGTATTTTTGTTAGTATTTTAAACAAAAATAACAAATGCAGATTTTTATATTATCTACAATATTGTAACTTCCAATATTGAGTTCTTAAATTGTTCGTTCTTTGTAAGTTTCATATCCGGATAAAAACGCATAGATCTACTTGAGAATATTTTCGTTGCAAGTGTTATTGGTTTGCACATTTTATTGGTCATCATTTAAGCGACACGGCTACTGTTGGAAAGCCAAACATCCCATATTTGTAATCGTACAGGCATTAAATGGCTTTGTAAATTTTCAGTTTGGAATTCAAACATCAAGTGTCCGCTGAAATACGTTAAAATTGTCATAGATGGAGCATGCGATTCCTGAGTACACGACGTAAGATACTAGAGAGGGAGGTAAAAGGAACTTGGATACACAGACAGCTAGATAGATGAAATTTTGCTACAGTTAAGATACGTAAAACTTACGGACAAGCAAGTAGTTAGATAAAACGTTCGTACAAACAGGCAGCCAGACAGAGGGAACTTGCGAAGAGACGATTAGGTAGATGAAGCTTGGGGATAGACAACTAGATAGTTGAACATGCGGACATACAGCTAGACAAAAGAATCTTGCGGGCGTACAACTATACAGATGAAATTTGTGGACAGACAAATACATGAGGAAAAAGTGTGACAGGCATATACATGGAGGACGGAAGGCCAGATGAATGTTACTTATGGATAGATAGCGCTACATACACTGCCTACACTTTAAGTATTATTCTTCTGCACTTTATATGAGTAGAACCTAACCATATTTTCTGAACACAAGTGATATATAAGTGTGTGTATGTATATATATATATGTATACACACACACACACAAATATACATTAATATAAGCCGATTGTGAAGCAGCACAGTATGCACATTATATTTAATGTATGTCCTTCCCGTCACTGATTAGTTTATTGCAATTCTCTTACGTTGGTACTAAATCTTAATTCTGCAAAATTCATACATGTAATTCATAGTAAAAATCTCTTTTTGATTGATTTGTATGTACATATATTTGTTGCTATTATTATTGTTCTATATATATGAAGAACTTATTACTTCATTACAAATTCTGTGTAATTTAAATTCGTTGGCTGTCCCCGCCCCTCCAAGTACGCATCGTCGCTTTGTTTATGACGGATGTCTTGCTAGGAGTATGTTTGTGGGTTCAAGTACAGCTCCACTAATTCATATGCTCGGTTCTAGATAGAGGTGTGTGGTCAATATCATTCCCCGGCCACTTTGCTCCCAGGAAAGAATCCGGTACCTGCTGAATAGACGGCTGGATGTACCCCACATCAGACGTGGGCGTTTTGGAGGAAAGCAAAATCCCTTGCCCCTGCCAGTTATGACACACTTATTCCACTATAAAGGAGGAAAGTGGTCGTACAAATAAATTGTTCCAAAGTAAGTTACATTTTTTTTGTACAAAAAATATTCAAGCTACGATTTAATTTTAATTGTTCCATCTAATCTTCTTTCGTGGCCTGATCAATGATGCAGTTAGCCAGAACGATCTCTGTAATTTGGAGAAACATTAAAAAGAAAAGCTAAATCTGAAAAGGGATGTAATTACTTGGGTGGCAAGGAATATGACTTTAAGAAATGTGTTCTTAACACAATGCTAGGGCAAAGGACCTTGATTTTGGATGCGCTTTTTAAAAATCTAGGCCTGCGTAATTAAATTCCTTGAAAATTGGGGAACATGAATTCAAGTGGAAGTGGATTTATTAAAGGAATGAAAGAAAATGAAGAAGAGGGCTTAGTTGCCTAACAGAGGGTCTGTGTGACGAAGGACTTGTTCGATTGGAAGTAATTAGATGCTGGTTTGAAGAGTCTTGCATTTTATACTTCACTGAAAAGGAACAGTCACGTTCTATTTTCAAAAGAATATCACAGCGTGAAATTTTATAAGGGTGAGAGCAACTTTATTTTGGTACCGTATTACAATATTCCTTATTTCGCAGACTACACTCAATTAATCAGGAAGAAAAGACTTACGTACTGAAAGGATGGAAGAATCTTCACCGTCTGCTATTGTAAATAAACGTGTGTAGGTTTGGTTTGCTTCTCCCTGCTGTGTGTCGGATGTGATTTGGTCGCACAAAGTAAGGCACGAATTTTAAGTTGTTTACAAGATGCAAAAGAAGTTTGGTACGATGATTTTAGAGGCTAAGTTAAAGCATGCCTTGGCATAACAGAAACACTACTAACTCATAAACCATTTGTCTCCTTGAAGATTGACTGATTAAGGAGAAAAAGTAGAAAAAGAAGAAGAAAAGAATAGCGGGAGATATTACGTTTATGAAAAGGCCGGAGAGAGGAACATAATTTTACGATTTTAAATGTTACCATTCGGAACCCGCTTGTCCTTCTGACAAACGTAGCCTGGAGGCGCGGTAGATCGTTGGGAAGCGAAGGATCTGAAGTATATAAATTTGACGGTTTGAGCATACCGCAGAGGACAGAGGTTGAGAATTTGGGTTGAATTTTGAATTTTATGTTTGGAAAGCTACGTTATAAAGGAATTTTGATAATATTGTTAGGGCTGCGTTTGGGCGGAAACACTGAAGTTAAAGTCGGGAAGTCTGCCTGAAAAGAATGTAGTGCGACGTGGAATTCCGGTTCCATATCAATATATGGTTTAGGACCGAGGAAAGGCACGGAGAGTCTTGATCGACCAATTTGGTTACTGGAGTTGAACTAAGATATGTTTATACATGACAGAGAAATGAGTGGGTGATAAAGACAAATAATTTAATACCGGTAGGTAATAGAACGTGATCGTGGTAATCACGCGAAACACTTGCAGTGTGTGGGCAAATTTCGAAGATGGGCAGTTTTGGTCTGCCGGTCTTTAAAACCCAAAGGACACAGTGATGGACGGAGTTACTTTCATTTTAAATTCCCATAGCTGCATTTGGGCGGGACAGCATTGTCCCTTTAGGCCGTGAATATTTCCCAGTAACGTAGCAAGGGCGTTCCGTGTGGCCGATATACTTTTTTGTTGGCACACTGTTTACGGCTGGGCTGGAAAGGAGTTAGACTAAACCTCATCTGATTTATGTAAAAAAAAAGTTCAGTCTATATCTCGCATTAAACACTCACAGTCCCCATTAGACCTATCAGTCGATTAGTGCTGTGTAGAGATATAATCTCTAGTTGTTCTGAGATTCACATAATACACACAAATGCACTCAGTAGGAAAGAGAAGTGATACTGAATGTTAAGTTTGGTTGTACCTGTAAGTGCCACTGAAACTTAAGTTTAACGAGCTGCCTAGCCTTATAAGAAGGAACAGAGAAATTGACTTCCAGATTTCGGCGTGCAATGGAACGGGGCCCTTTCCGAAATTCAATTAAAATATCGGCTTTCTTATTGATAACAATTTTTTATTTTGTAAATCATTAAAAAAATGGGGGTAGTTATTTAAGCTAACATGCAACGCCTTTAAATTAACATTGAAAGTAACTGACAGAAGATTTAATAAAGACATTCCTGGGGATTTCATTCCGTGAATGTTACAGGAGACGGAAGTTAGATTGTTGTGTTTTGTTGAGCAACACAACCCGATGGCTCAGTACTGATGATATTTATGGCCGTCATGGGAATGATACTAGACAGTCACATCATTTCTCGTTATGACAGTGCAGTTCCTTTAAGTATTCTAATTATTTGCTCAGATCTGCGCTCCAAGTGGGACCATGTAACCATTAGAATTTTCTGTATAATCCTACATTGTTAAAAAGTATTCTATTTCTTATTTCTTACTGGCGGTGTAAATCCCAGAGTTACTTTCTTACGGGTAGTTCGGACTACGAACTCTTCCTCCTGTTATGTAAATTTGTTTCAAATTTAAACATTTCATTTCCAGTTTTTCAGACACATCCTAGAAAGTGACATAAGAGGAGACCGAAAAACAAATTAATTTTGAGGACTGTAGAATCCTCGAAATTCAATGTACTGAAGATCTTATGATGGGAAAATAAACTGTTAAATTGCAACATTTAAATATCCTATTAAATGACATGTAACATTATTTCACTACTTTTTATACGAAACATAGAATATGCAGAAAAAACTGGCGGCAACGAGAATGGGGGGGAAATACACTGACGAATGAGCTGAGAAGCGCTGAGCTGAGTTACACATTATCCTTTTGCTAAAACGTCAAACATCTATGCAACAATTTAATATTTGCCCCTAAAGCCATGATTTGCAACACAGAAAGAGCGATAAACCACAAAGAAATGGTTTAAACACCAGAGCAACAATGCACTTCGAAATCACAAATTTACTTAATTAGTAATGTGGGCATTATAAATTTAGATATTACACGCCAGATTAAAAATATGGCCAATACATTTGTAAATTCTATGGCGACTGAAGTTAATTATCACAAGTTGGTGGCGTCAGTCCCGGAAAGTAGTCTAAAGTTTAGGCAATTTTTATTTCCTTTACCATGGAATGCATAGTTGTCTGATGATGGAGTCAGAGCAACATCCCCAAATTTAGTATGCTGCAAGGAATTGGCATCTGTCTTAACACGAGATTTTTCAGCGTCAGGGTTGTCACTGCAGATAACAACATGTATGTTCTAGTAATGAAACAGGGATGTAACAGTGAACGTATCATATTATAGTTTGGTTCGCGACTTTGATCTGTCAGATTGACGTTTCATTTCATTTGAAAGACAAATGTACGAAAGGGAGATAAAACCAAACCGTACGATGAATCACTGGATGCAGATGAGGGTGTATCGCGAGGCAGTGACAGAGAAAGATAGACCACGAGGGGTGGAGTGGATTCGTAAGGACCGACGATGGAGAATAGATTTGATTCACCGGGGGTTAATCAATTCGTGTACAAGTACAGCAACGCACACTGGTATATTTTTTTTTAAAAAAAGTCACTAATTCATGTTTTGAATACAAATGAATTTTTCGTATGATTTCTTGCATCCATAAGTTATTCATTGCGTCCGTTTATGGTAGTTATTTTATTTTAAAATAACACAGCAACTATATTGTATAGAAAAAAATGAGAGTTCGATTTTTATTTCCAGTTCAGCGAAAAGTTGTAGCTATGATCGATAGGTCCAATCAAAATAACAAACACTGACACGACTGCCATCATCGGACTTGAAATTTAAAAATTTTCCGAAGTTGTTTCAAGAGCAATACTTCAGACTTGAACAACAAAACTGGAGGAAGGCCTGATGAAAATATAACTAAATCTCCAACCCCCACCTCCCCCAGAGACAATATTCCATTCTCGGTAGCCTTCAGCCTTAAATGACAACTCTAGGGCTTCGCACAGTCAGTGGGGTGTACCTGCCTCACAGAAGTATGAGGAAGAAAAGTGCTGGGGAATTCATCACAGTGATGTTTCCATTCGGTGCAAAAAATGTAGCTTTGGAATGTGAACAGTGTACCACGGGTCATGTCTATCAGAGTCAACAGAATTTAACCTTCAGTTTAAAATAAGCGTATTCAAACGGTCATAGATGTGGTAACAGTTCTGCTGTGAACAATCAGTGTCTGAATTTATAAAATACGGATGAGATATTTTGATCTCATTAGAGGCCAGCATGAAGTCGAACAAAAATTAAAAAAATTCTTATCGCGTTTATGGGCAGATAAACTTAATTCTAAAGTTACGGATTTCTGGGATAAATCACCGCTTATTTCGGTAGGTGGGGGCAAATATTTCGGAAAAACTGCTGTCTCCAATTCAGGTAGTTATAGTTCGGCCACTTTAAGTAAATGGGAAAGACTCATCGCTATTCTTTTCCTGAGCATTATTATCCTGCTGGTCTTATGTAATATGCAGACATTGTGTTGTCTGCGCCCTAGGAATATGAAGCATTTTCGTTATATAAAGGGTAACATGATTTGCGTAAGTAAATTTTTATATAGGACAGTTGCAGTCTTGAGGATTGTATATTATTTTAAGCACTCATGAAATTATCCTTCTTCTGTGGAAACCGAAGTTATGTTACTGTTTCATAAAAACCCGTCTCTGTTACTTATCTTTAGCTAGATAAATCCACGCGGTATTTACAATGATGTAGTTGGCCAACAAATTCAACCTGACAGACTGTGCTTTATCGTATATTAAAATTTATCATGTTGGGCACTCTTATTTATTTGAGAAAGATTTCCATATCATCATCTCGTTTATGCTTACCTGTTCCAAGTGGGAATTTTCCCTTTAGATTTTCCGACCAATATTTACGTCTCTCTGTCCCATTCCTGGTCCATTCCCCGTCATACTTATCCTTATTTCTTTAGCAAGCCTAGTAATAATTCAATTCAGTTCAATTAAATGGGTATTTATTAACGTGCAGGAATAAAAGCACAAGTGCTTGTTATAAAACCAACGCAAAGACACAAATAAAATACAAAACAAAAACTTAAGAAATAAAACAAAAACAAAATGGCAGGAAAATAGCAATATGGAAGAAGTACATTTACATTGCTTTTTTTCTACCTGCTACTAGTACTACCACCACCACCACCACCACCACCACCACCACCACCACAACCACAACCAAAACCCACTACTACTACTACTACTACTACTACCACTACTACTACTACAACTACTACTACTACTACTACTAATAATAATAATGGTAATAGTATTAATAGTAATGTACGCAGCTCCTCATAATGGAACTTGTTTTCTGCTATCAACTATTAGGATATTGGAGCAAACTGAAACGCCGTACTAATGATTGAGGTAGAAGTGGGTTAAATGAAGATGAAGAATGATTTAGAAGCACAATATAAGTTAATTATTAATACGCACCTTCCGAAATTAGACTAGTGGTTTGGACATAAGTACCTCTGCTCTTATACACGTTTACACATTTATTTTACGCGGTACACGAATTCCTGAGGAATGGCAATTTCTTAATGTACATAGCAGTTTATTGCCTTATTAAATTATTGTGCAATATTTAACTAATGGAGAATATTACTTTTTGTTTACTATACATGAAATATATAGCTGATGGAAATAACTTTAACATCGTCGAAGAAGAAGAAGACACACAATCTTATTCTTTAATAGTTCTAATGAAAACTTTTTTAAAGTTCGACTTTATGTCTCGAATCAAGAATCAGATCAAAACAAAGATGTCGTCATATTATCCGTTCTATTTTGTTTTTTTTTCCGCCTAGGATATACAAAGTTTGGAGGGTTTTGGGCCTATTACCTCGGCCCGGGAGAGGAATGTGAATTTGTGTTGAAACTACGGCGGAATGAATGAGCTCACACATTTTGTTACAAATTTTTTTCTGTCCCTATATAGCATAAGGTAACAACACAATGGCAGGGAAAATAATGAGAGCCTGAAAATGTATCGGTAGCAAAACCCGCACGGAAGGAGAATACTGGTCTTAGGAGAGAAGCTGCGGAAAGAGACTGAAGAAAAGTAAGTAACTAGGGCTTTATAATTTTTAATCATTCGCGTATCTCGTCACGGTCTACAATCCACATGAGATAAGGTGTATGTGGCATGTAGAACTCAAGCGGGAAATAAAAATGCTGAAACATGTTGGTTGGAAGACAAAGACCACTTAAAAGGCACACGTTTAGAAGAGAACTTAATATTAGAATAGATGTTACATAAAAATAAATAGGGAGATATAGGCTGCATTCGTCTGGATGAGGATAGGAACCGATGCGGAATTTTGTTAAAAGGTAAAGGAAATTTCAGGTTCAGTGAAAGTGAAACGTTTATTGATGAACTAAGCATCTCGTGATGTCCAAAATATCATTCAGCGTCTTTGAGGTACACATTTAAAGCAAATATTTAAGAGTGCTTTTCTCCAAAAATTTTCCCTTATCAATCAACTGCTAAAACACAAAGCCACCGCTTCATATGTTCTACTGAAATGGCAAAAGATTCTTCATTTCCTGCGTAAAGTTAACCGGCTAACTTCTGTTTGCTCCGAAACTTCGCTTCGACCTTAGGTTTCCCCATAATTAATTATATTTGGTCGGATTCATGAAAGCTCTTACAATAAAGACTGACTAGATGGGCCTTCTAGATGAACTCTCAGCAGGCAGTGGGGAATTAAGTGACACTTCAATTAGAAAGGACGATATCTTACACCCTTTTTGACTTTAAATTAAAGATAATTGACTTAGTTGTACCATGCAAAATACTGCATGATTTATTATATTAAAGTCTGTCATTTAGAATAAAGTAAAATTTTATATAAATTTATCAGTGTAGCGTCTTTTTATTGCACTTTTGTAGTACATTTTTAGTGCACATTTTCTGATTTTGCATACCCGATAATCGGATAAATTAACATAGCCAGAAATATTAAACGAAAAAACATAGTAGTCTGATGTTATCAACTGCGTGTAGTCTATATAAATGAATATATAGGTGCTGTAACAATTTACAAGTAGATACATAACTTCCTGCTTTTAGGCGTGGCTTTTTATTTATATCATATCACGTGACACAACAGCAGATGAAATGTTTAGGAATGAATAAAATTAAATTTTAAATCTTATCACGCGATCAGAAAAGGGATTGAGACTGAGGATTGAAAACGCAAACAAGGGCTGTACAGAATTACTTGCACAAGGGTAGAAGTGTGGAGTAAATTTCGCAAAACCGCTAGAAGTTCCATATTATATCCACATAACGAACACAACATTTATATTTATATATAATCATTTAGTATAAATTCCGTAGACATTAGAAAGTGAAAACTAGAACTTTCGACTTCTAGCTGTGATTTTCACAGATAGCCTTTCATTTGGTCCATTTATACGTTGTATCCCCTGACGACGTTATTGAAGGGATTATAGTTACGGGCAGACGAGGAAGCAGACGTAAGCAGCTACTGGATGAGCTTAAAGACACGTGAATTTATTGGAAACTGAAAGAGAACGCATGAGATTGCATGCTTTGCAAAACTCTCTTTGGAAGAGTATATGGACCTATGTGACAGGAAAGATAATGCCGCAAATGAACTGAATATGCACGCCATGACACCGGAAGTTTCTTTAAAGACAGATAGACACGAAGGGGCGCTTTTACCTAAGTATAGTATTTTATTGATGAAGATAGAAGCTGTAGTACCGATAGATGTATAGGCGTATGTAGAATATACCTGGTGCTGTTGGGATGCCACGCGGCGTTATTTGTGTAAAATTCATGGACGTTTTGGGACGTCTTGTCGGTCACATCATCTTTGTTGAAAAAAAATGCTTGATAGAGATGATTGCGATTAGTTTAAGTGGGTTGATGTGTTTGGGGAGTCAGTCGTTTGGAGATGTCAGCACACCACGTCTCCGAAGTATTAGGCCCCATCCCAGACCCACTTGTACCAAGTATTCTCCTTGAACTCAAATGATGGGACCGACAACAAGTTCCAAAACGCCGAGGAAATTTAACCAGTTGATGTAACGCAACCGATCAGGAGCATCTGACTCGAACACGAATTGCGTCCAAAGTCTGAACCCTGATATGTAGTCTGCTTTATAGCGATATGTTATTCTACAACATTTATTGCCACCTGGTGTAGGTATCAGTGAGTGTAAGCATGTCTTGTTACGCAAAGGATAGAATAATGACAGAAGTACAACTCTTAGGTTTGTATATGCATTCATTCTGGTCATTCAATTTTGCGTGTACCGGCGCGTAACACAAATATTGTTCACAGTTTCTTCGACACAGATCGTGAAGCTAGACTGAATTTTGTGAACTGGTACCATCAGCCGGTGATTGCTGGTGAAGTGGGCAGATCCCACACTCATTCTCGTAGCGATAAAGCTCGGTTTTATGTCAGCGAATAAAGGATTTCTCATGATGAAAGAAGTTGGATCCCATGAAAATCCCACGTTATTCCGCGAAGTGTCATTATACGATTTTAAGATTAGTGTGTGGTGTGCTATGAGTGCAACTAGGATTATTGGGCCCAGTTTTTTTTTTTTGAGAACCGTAATTCATTTCACTATGTACCTCATATTACGACACAGTTTTTTTGAATGCCTGCCTTTTTAGCAACAAAATGCAATAACTCGTACTGAAAACGACAATATGCTTTGGTCAGAGAGTTGTACTGTTCACCCAGTAACAAGACAGGGATCTTGGTCTCCTCGTTCACCGGATCTTTATCCAGGAAACGTTTTCTTGTGAACCGTGCTACAGAATAGAGTACACAGTAGAGCTAATATAAACCTAATGTACTGCAGTACAACGGTGGGCACCGAAACATTGCAAATGGCAGTGGGTATGCTGCATTCCGTCATGCGAAACCGGCCCGACTGTAGAGTGATGTGTGATGCCGTTAAAGAAATCCCCCTTCCCCGCCTTTCTGTCTTTCTTTTTCTTTCTCTCTCTCTCTCTGTCTGTCTGTATCTCTCTCTCTCTCTCTCTCTCTCTCTCTCTCGAT
>Ga0209755_10008300_pt1 | contig 11126 bp, 13 predicted proteins | sample TergutCo191P1_FD_187301 | JGI IMG/M metagenome (GOLD analysis project Ga0209755, IMG submission 187301) | Cornitermes sp. P1 segment gut microbial communities from Petit-Saut dam, French Guiana - Co191P1 (SPAdes) (version 2) | ecosystem: Host-associated > Arthropoda: Insects > Digestive system... | reverse complement strand
TATGTCTGGTGATTATTGCGGAGGTGGCACACCCGTTCCCTTTCCGAACACGGAAGTTAAGCCCTCTTGCGCCGATGATACTGCGTCCCTAAGGCGCGGGAAAGTAGGTCGTTGCCAGACTTTTTTATAAATTGAAGCAGTTCAAAAACAACAGTTTTTGGGACCGTAGCCTATAAAAAAGAATAAAGAGCTGTCCTTTTGCGGACAGCTCTTTTTTTTGTTTTTACTACAGGCGAGGAAAGCCGTTTTCTGTTTTAATTACAGGCGGTCTGTTTTTGTGCCGATATTGTTAGCATGAAGAAGAAATATTTAGTTTTATGTATGGTATTCTTTGCGGTGTTGATTCCGCTTCAGACGGCGGCGCAGGGTTCGGAAATATTCCGCACGGAAATCTTCAGGCAGCAGGGAATCGCTTCATGGTACGGCAGCGAGTTTGACGGGCGCCCGACAGCCTCAGGGGAAATATTCGATTCGTCGCAGCTTACGGCGGCTCATCCCACGCTACCCTTTAATACCATGCTTGTCGTCATTAACCAGCACAATAACAGGAGCGTTATTGTAAGGGTGAACGACCGCGGGCCGTTTGTGTCCGCGAGAATTATCGATATTTCAAGGGCTGCCGCCGAGCAGCTTGACATGCTTGTTACAGGCACGGCTCCCGTTATCGTACAGAGCATCGAACATATTGTTGTCCCGGCCTCTCCTTCTGGAACACAGGCGGACACGCAGACAGCCCTCCTTACAACCTTTGTCGACACTATAAACATTCCCGCCGAGAGCGCTGTTCCCGTCCACGGCGCCACAGGTTCTACCACCGTGTTCCCGGCGCAGCCGCAGTCTGCCTCTCCTTCCGCTGCAGCGCAAGCCTCTTCTTCCGCTGTCCGCCGACTCATAATAACTCCTGAAACAACCATAGTTCCTTCAAAAAGCTACCGGCTGCAGGTCGGCTCATATACAAACGCCAGATACGCCGTCGACGCTTTTGAAAGGCTGAAAGACGCAGGGCTTAATCCCGCCTACGAGCGCTATATAAGCGCCGCCAACACCGAGTATTACCGCGTAGTTATCGCGGGTATAAGGGGAACAGACGTGCAGGCAGTCTCTGATAGAATCCTCTCCGCAGGCTTTTTCGAGGCCCTTATCCGCGAAGAAAACTAGTTTATGCCTTATTTAATTGACACAATAACAGTTAAGCTGATTCCTTTAACAGGGGATCAGCGTGAATTGTTACATTGCGAACCGAATAAGACAGAACGCTAAGCGGCCCTTTTTCTACAGGATCCAATAATGAACAGTAAAACCCTGCGCGCGGATTTTCTTCTGCTTCTTACAGCCGCTGTGTGGGGCTTCGGATTTGTCGCGCAGCGTTCCGGAATGGAACATACCGGGCCCTTCGCTTTTAACGGCGTCCGATTCATTCTGGGCGCCCTTTCGCTTCTTCCGCTCATACTGCTGAGAAGACGTCGTGCTGGACGCGCTCATCTTGCGCAGCCGTCTTTCCGTCGTCTTTCCGCCGCAAGCGCCGCCGCCGGAAGCGTTCTTTTTACAGCCGTAGTGCTTCAGCAGTTCGGCATCCTTTTTACAACCGCCGGCAACGCAGGTTTTATTACAGGGCTTTACGTCGTGTTCACTCCCTTTTTGGGGATGTTTCTAGGGCGTAGAACCGGTCTTCCCACATGGATCGGCGCGTGTTTTACCCTCGCCGGTCTTTATTTTATCAGCGCAGCCGGACAGCCCTCCGTCAACCCCGGCGATGTAATAGTAATCATCAGCGCAGTTTTCTGGTCCGCGCACGTTCTTCTAATAGACAGATTGATGCACTCCGATTTCAACAGGGCTGAAACAGACAAAGAGGCTGATGCATCCGGCTGCGAAAAGGACGACTCGGACGGAAAGATTGATGCTGCCGCGCAAGCTAATCTGCCAATCGACCCGATAGAGCTGTCAGCAGGGCAGTTCGCCCTTTGCGGCGCGCTGTCCCTTGTCTGCGCCTTCGCCGCCGAACCGCATGTAAAGGGGATAGTCAGCGCGATCGACCCATCCCTTATAGATGATGGTCTTTTTTCATGGCTTCCCTTTCCCGCGCTTTTCTCATCCGTCGCGGACGGGACTGTTTCGTTTCCGGTTGGAGCCCTTGTCCCCGTGCTTTACGGCGGACTGTGTTCCGTCGGCGTTGCCTACACGCTGCAGGTAGTCGCCCAACGCGACGCTCCGCCAGTGCATGCCGTAATCGTTCTCTGCTTCGAAGGCTGCTTTGCCGCTTTGGGAGGCGTTCTTTTGCTCGGCGAAACAGCCGGAGCGCGCACCATCATCGGCTTCGCCCTAATGCTCGCCGGAATGATGGCAACCCAGCTGGATATTCAGAAAAAGAACGAAAAACCTTTCACAGAATAAACGAATTAACCATCGGCCACCGCGCCCCTGCCGCTTTCGCTATATATAGCGTTTTAGGGGGAATCATCTATGGAGAAATTAATTTCACGAACTCATTATGTACTTTTAACAAAAAATCGTTGCTGATTCTGCAGATTTTTTTAATGGTTATACTGGCTTCCAATGTATACACTTTATCGACTTTGATAATAGACTCTTACGGAACAGGAATTAACAGGATTTCACCCTGATCAAACATTGTTCCAAACCTCATCGTCTTCATTATCCTAAAAATCCAAGGTGCTGTTGGAAACAGAAAATAAATCTTCAAATTCGCCCTTTTTCCTGCCGCAGGGTGTAAATGTAAGAATAACCGGATCTGCCGGAATTTCACAAGGCACATCTATTGTCAGCCGATGGCTGGCAGTAGCTTCTACAGTCTGGGTAATGCTCATAAAGTGAATATTGCATTAAAAAAACAGGAGAACAAGCAGACGCACAGCTAAAGCAGTGTGCAATGCCTCAACAGCTGTTGTTAGGCATCATGGAACACCTTATTTCCTGGATTCCCGTCTAAAAATTTAACCTGCAAAGGGAAAAGAGAAAGAGTAAAGGATTCCATGTTGTTCGTAACCGTTGAAAACATCATCGTCACGAAAAACGGTGTCAGGCACCTTTACGCCCCCTGAGGGTAATCCCGGAATATGGCGCTTACGGATTGGCGGTTACAGGGTCTTATACAAAATAGAAAATGAGAATACAATCCTTGTAACGCACATAGAGCCGCGAGGCCAAGCTTATACAAAGAAAACAAGAAGTCAGAGGTGGTAGAATATGACAGCCGCCGTGTTAAGGAAAGAGTTGCATACATGTATTGATGAGTTCCCGGACAGGAGTCTTCCGGCATTAAAACCGCTATTAACATTACTTGTAGAGTCTCCCTATTCTATCGAACCGGCAAGCCCGCTGGAATGCGCAAAGGTTGAAAAGCGTGTCCGTGATTACTATAAAGACCCTCAAAGCTTTACCCTGTTGAGCAGCATAAAATAATTGCCATTCCTCACTGCTCATTCCTCATTTTCCTCTCGCAAGGACGCCGAGATGCAAAGACAGCCCAAGGCTTTTGCATAACACTTCCTTTGCTCATTTCTCCACTGTTATTTTCTCATTGATAATTGTTCACTCCTTCGTCGCTCCTGGCGTACGTGTATCCTGTGACGCCAGGGAGAAACGGCGGCTTTTATGCTTGCGCTAGCCGCCGCCCGCCATTGCGCCGCTCATTAGTAAATATATTAACTGCGAAGACGGCAAGGGCGCAAAAGGAGAAGATTGTACTCCAAAAATGTGGCATAAATTTCATTTTCAGTCATGCGTTTTGATATATTCAACCCATATATAGGGAGATATTTATGCATCTGAACACAAAACACAAGACAAGCGTTTTCTCGACTCTTTTCAGTGATCCGGAAACATTAAGAGGACTGTACTCAGCTATAGAAGGCGTTGATGTTCCAAAGGACGCTGTTATCAGTATTAACACTTTATCTGATGTCCTTTTCATGGGACAGCTAAACGATGTATCGTTTACCATACAATGGAGTAGATCAATTTCCCGATTATAAAGAGCTGCGCCTTTCTGACGCTTTCATGAATATTAAAGGATTAGAATCAATTGAGTCATTGGAGCTTGTAGCGCATGTGTATAACATTAACCATAGCCGTAATCCGCAGATGCTTGAAAGAAGCAGAAATCTAGACGGTTACAGTATTTTCATTGCCAAGATACGGGAGTACCGAAAAGAATTATCGCTTGAAGAATCTGTAAAGGCTGCGATAAAATACTGTATAGGGAATAGAGTACTCGTACAGTTTCTAAAGGACAATTCTTCGGAGGTAATCAATATGTTAACAGAAGAACCCAGCATGGAAAAGATAATGGCAATATTGACGCAGGAAAGCCGTGAGGAAGGCCGGGAAGAAACAAGTATACAGATTGCGAAAAATCTTCTCGCAGAAGGTTCTACACATGAGTTCATTCATAAGATCACAGGTCTAAGTCTTGATGTTATTAAAAACCTTGACAGTTAATCTCTATTTTTTATTCACGCGCAGCGTGTTGTTGGTTTATAAGGCAAGAGCCTTCTAATCAGAGCGGCGCAGGGGTGCCATGAACCAATGTTGGCGTCCAACCCAGTGTTGACGCATATTATATTAATCTATAACATAATCCTATGTATAACACCTTCATAGCATATCTCCTTTGGTTTGTATCCGGCTTTGGAGCTTTGGGGTTTCACCGTTTTTATCTTGGGAAAATTCCTACGGGACTTCTTTGGATGTTCACAGGCGGAATGGCTATGATTGGTTCGATTTACGATTTTTTTACTCTGCCCAATCAGGTAAGGGAAGCGAATATACGTAACGCGATATTGGGTGAAGCAGTAAGGCGTAATGCAGAAACGCGTTATACAAGCGGCAGACAGCATATTCGTAATGTTGATGACGGCGTAACCCATATTATCCGCGAAAAAGAGCCGGTTGAACGGGTCATATTGAAATTGGCAAAAGAGAATAAAGGTATTCTTACCGCAAGCGAACTGGCGCTTTCCGCGAGTATTCCCATAGAAGAAGCGAGAAGCAATCTGGACGCCATGGTTAACAAGGGTTTCGCTGAACTGCGCGTACGCCAGTCAGGCGCTCTTGTTTACGCTATCCCCGATTTAATGAACAGCGACGAACCTCTTGTTGATTAACATCTCACTTTAGAACAACTTCTGTTCTTCCGAATCCGCCCAGCTCAGGACGCGCGAAATAATAATCCGCGACAGCGGGATTGCTTCTTAAATAATCATGAACTCCCTTTTGTAAAATGCCGTGCCCCTTGCCGTGAATAATCGAGAAGTTTTTTAGCCCTGAAAGAATCGCTCCTTCTACCTGCCGCCTGACTTTTTCCATTGCCTCTTCAAACCGCATGCCGCGGATCCTTAACTCATAAACAACATCATCCGTAGCGCCGTATTCCGCAGCCCATGAAGTGAATGCGGGAGTTTTGTTTTTATTTCCGGACGCCTGTCTGTCTGATGAGGCGGGAATCAGTTCGCTTTCTGGGAAACTCATTTTAAGGGAACCGATTTCTACGAGCCATGAAGAGTCTTCCCCGTTTTCCGCGCGCGCTTTTTTCCTGTCCGCCCTGATAATTACTCCGCGCTGTTTTGAAGAGCCTGCGAATACTTCCATGCCTGCGACAAACAAAGGAGTGTCTTCTCCGGCGCTTTGCGGCTGTTTCTCAGGTTTCTTTAACTGTTCTTTTATGGCGCGCTCTTCTTTCGCAAGCTCTTCACTTTCAGTTTCTGCGTTACGCGCAAGTTCGTTAAGGAATTCTTTTACCTTCAGCGTTTTTTCCCTGTCTACTTCGCCTTCCTTTAATTCGCGCACAAGGTTTTCAAGCGTTTTCCTGCTTTCGCGCAGAAAAAGCTGAAGTTTCCCGACAGACTCCCTTTTTAATTCCGCTTCTTTCTGCCGAAGCTGGAGCTCTTTTAAATCGGCTTTTCGTTTTTCTTCCTTTAACTTGTTCTGTTCAGCCGCGCTTATTTTTTCAAGCCCTGCGAGCTCTCTTTGTTTTTGCTCAAGGCCTTTTATCATTTCGGAGACATCTGATTTTTCCTCATCAATATAATTTCTCGCGCCCGCCACAATCGCGCGGTTAAGGCCGTTTGCCGCGGCTATTTCAATCGCCCTGCTTTCGCCGGGAAGCCCGTTAATTATTCTGTATGTGGGGGAAAGCGTCTGCGCGTCAAATTCCACGGACGCGTTTTCTACGCCTTCTCTTGTGTAGCCGTAATGTTTTAAAATACCGTGATGGGTTGTAATGATCATCCTTGATTTCTTTTCAATCAGGTAATCCAGAACCGCCATCGCGATTGCGCCTCCTTCCTGCGGGTCTGTGCCTGAACCGAGTTCATCAAGTAAAACAAGTGATTTTTCTCCCGCGTTAGCTGTAATCGCGGATATATTTGTTATGTGAGCTGAAAATGTGGAAAGAGACTGATTTATAGACTGTTCATCGCCGATGTCGGCGTATATTCCGTCAAAAACAGGAAGTATGCTTCCTTCATCAAGGGGAAGAGCGAGAGCGCTTTGGTTCATCATGGCAAGAAGGCCGAGTGTTTTTAAAGCGACAGTTTTTCCTCCCGTATTGGGGCCTGTAATGATTAATGTGCGCGTGCCGCCGTTCATTTCTATATTAATGGGGATTGGTTTTTTCAGCATCGGATGGCGCGCTTTTCTTAATAAAAGGTTTTGCCTGTATTCGCTGTTTGAATAATCGCCCGGTAATTTCGCGAATTGTCCTTTGGTCAATACCGAATATTTTGCTCTTGCCCTTAAACATTCAAGCTCTATAACAAGGCGGTGTAGTGTTTTTAATTTATCCGCGTGCATTGAAATGTTTTCTGTTAATTGGCGCAGTATTTTTTGTATTTCCGTGTCAAGGTTTCTTTTTTCTAGAAGGATATCATTGTTTTTTTCTACAACATCCAGCGGCTCAAGAAAGATTGTCTGTCCGCTCCCCGATACTTCATGTACAATCCCGGGGATTCTTCCCCGGAAGTTTGCCTTTATCGCGATTACAGCTCTTCCGTCCCTCTGCGAAGGAAGAGGCGACTGAAGCATCCGTTTATAGTCTTCATCGCCAGAGTAACGTGAAACTGTGTTTTTTAAATCCTTTTCAAGGCTGCTTATCCTTCTTTTGATTGCGCGTAACACAGGAAGATCCCGCATATTTCCTTCCCTATCGATTATTTTAAATATTTCCTGCGCGGCTGAACTACAGTCAGGAATATTGTCAATAATTGCAAAAAGCGCTGAACCTGACACAGGAAGGATTTCTTTTACCGGCTGTTCTTTAATGTTATCGCGATCTTTATTAAGCCATTTTATTAACTCATTGCCGCGTTCAATAAAAAGCCCTGCTGCGAGAGCTTCGTCAAGATCCAGAACAGTACCCTGCGTTTCAATTTTCGGAAGAAGGAAACCAATGGAAGGCAGCCAGGAACGCGGCTCATCTCCTTTGGTTTTTATCATTGTGTAAATTGCGCTTACAATTGCCTTTGCATCTTGTGCCGAATCATCATAAGAAGGCTGCGAATCTTTAATTATGGAAGCGGCTTCATCGCTTACCGCGTAAGAAGCGACGTTTTCCATTATCTTTGGATACTCAAGAAGAATACTGGTTTTTTGCATCAGGGTTTTTCTTTCATCCGCCTGATTTTCATTTAACGCGCTGTTATCCATTATGGTTTCTTTATTCATCGTTTTCTTTTCCCGTGATATCATCTGTTATGCGCAAAAAACTTTCATAGCGATCTTCATGAATGATACCGGCGCTGACTGCCTCCAGTATTTTGCAGCCGCGCTCAACCCTGTGCGAGCATGAAAGTCCGAAACTGCATTTTCCCGAAAGCTGCGAAAACTCGCGCATATATGTTATTACATCTTGTGCGCTGATTCCGTCCGGTATAAAACGGCGGACGCCTGGCGTGTCAATAATGCGCGTTTTTGGCGAAGATTCATCCTGTGATGCGTCTTTAAGTTCAAACATGACCGACATGGTTGTTGTATGAACGCCTCTGTCATATTTATCATTTATCTGTCCTTCCTTAATGTAAAGCTCCGGCGATAACGCGTTTATGATACTTGATTTCCCGACTCCTGACTGCCCTGTTAAAACGCAGGTTTTTCCTGTAATTTCCCTGCGAAGTTTTTCAATGCCTTCTCCGGTTTTCACGGATACGCGAATGAGTTTATAGCCTATTCGGCTGTATTCTTCAAGCCGTTCGTCTGTATCAGGGTCGCCGTCATAAAGATCGATTTTATTGCAGATAACGGCCGCTTCAATTCCTGCGATTTCCGCCTGTAACAGAACCCTGTCAAGAAAGCGCGGCCTGAACGGAGGAGAGCATGGAGAGCAGCCGCATAAAACAAGATCGATGTTTGCGGCCAATAGCTGGCTTGTTTTCCCTTTTTGATTGAAACGGCTGAAACAATTGCGTCTTTCTTCCACCGAAATGATCATTGCGCTTTTTGAGTTTTTCTGCCTTTCAATTATAACAATGTCTCCCGGAGCGACAGGATTATAAATATCGTTATCTGTTTTTAATACTTTTCCTTTTATCCTGCATTCAAGTTCCTGCGCGCCATTTATGCGCGCTGTTATGATATTCCGCGAACTGCGGATAACAAGGCCTTTTAATGTTTCGTTATTCATATGTCACATAACAGGCTTAACCTGAAACCCGGCATTTGCGCGTGGAATATCCAATATGAATCAGGTTTTTCATTTCCGGTAACAATGAGTTTATGGGACGGCTTTGCGTTTTCTTCCCCGGTACGGAGGTTGTTCTCATTCAGTAAATACTCAATGCGTTTTGTTATTCCGTCCATTGATTCAAAAATCATTAATGTAGGAATGAATGATGCTTCGCGCCTGAACTCATCGATGAGATGCAGAAAGTGAGTGCATCCAAGTACAAGAGTATCGGCGTTTTTAGCGCGAAACAGGTCTATATATTTTTTTACTATTTTTTCTTTTTCTGCGCCGTCCGCCTTTTCAAGGCGGTGTTCGACAAACTCAACAAGATCAGGTGCGGCAATAGCGATAATTTCACAGCCTGTGCCAATGTTGTTTATTATTTCCTGATTATACGGGTCTTCTATTGTCCTCTCCGTTCCAAGCAGACCGATTTTTCCTGTTTTAGACGCGGCTGCCGCGGGTTTTATCGCTGGAACTGTCCCTACAAACGGAATACCGGGGAAATGCTTGCGCAAAGGAACAAGCGCGGATACTGTCGCGGTATTGCACGCAAGAACAATGATTTTCGGTTCAAATGTTATCAGTATTTTTTCTATTAACGAAATCAAAATATTTGTAACTTCATCTTTACTGCGCGGACCATATGGGAAATTCTGTCTGTCCGCGATGAAGCATATCTCTTCCTGCGGATTTTTCCCCATAAAATCTTTACAATAAGGCAATCCGCCGATTCCTGAATCAATGAATACAATAGGTTTTGGCATAATTACTTAAACAAATTATCAAATGCGGTTCTTGAAGCGTCTGCTTTTTCTTTGTCTTTTATCTGTCCCGCACTTTGGCGCCGGTATTTTTCGTCCAGCGAAAACCAGTCGCAGAAATTTGCGCGCCCTTTATCATTTTGCTTTTCGGCGTTTGTTTCGCTGCAATCGCCTCTTGTGCCGGGAAGGAAGAAGCGGCAATTCTTGCATGAATGCAGATCTTTGCCGCAAGCCTTGCATCTTTGAGAACGTCCGATTGGCTGGGGATCTGTAACAGGCGATCCGCAATACCAGCACATGACAGCATTTTAACCAATGCAAGGCTGGTTGTAAAGATAAAAATGTGATATTATGTTTTAATGTTTGTCGTTAACCCTTGCGCAGCAGGATGCGGAAAGCCGGCCATTACAGGTAATGTTTTGTGTTTTGTCCATCAGGCAAATCCCCAGCAGGAGTATGTTAGAATCTGTAATTACATTAAAGATAATTCCAAAATAAAAGATCTTGTAGTTTCCGGCATGCAGTTTACAGATATGGATTTTTCGCAGCATCATTTTTATGGATGTAATTTTAATGAAGCTTCATTTTCAAATTGTAATTTTTCATCGGTTAAAATCAGAATGAGTTTTTTTGACTTTGCTGAATTTAATAATTGTAATTTTTCAAAATCGGATATTCAATTCTTGTCATTCGCTGGAGCAAACATTAAAGGATGCGATTTCTCGGATTCTGAAATTATACATGTAAATTTTGAAGGCGCTTGTATTAGTGAAACAATTTTTAATAATTCCAATCTGTACAACTCAAGGTATATAAGCGCTGATATGAATAAATTATCTTTTATCAACTGCAATTTAAAACGGGTGCATTTAGCCGGTACAAAACAAAATGATGTTTTATATAAATCATCCAACACAGCGGAAGCCATATATGAAACGGAAGAACAATGAAACTTTTTTTCCATTACTGTTCATACGGATTCAGTAACTGCTACATTCTTGGCGCGGAAAACCCCGGGTTTGAGCAGAAGAACGCAGCAATAATTGTTGATCCCGGAAACATGGAAAATGTTGCCCTGGAAATGATCGAAGATAATAATCTGGATCTGATGGCTGTCTTGATTACCCACGAACATTTATCTCATATAAAAGGACTTCGCACCTTAAAACGCATATACAATGCCGAAGTTATCGCGGTAAATCAAAGCGTTATGGATCATAAAGCGTCGATGGTAAAAGACGGCGATATGGTTTTAATAGGCGGCTTTACCGTTGAAGTCATTTCAATACCCGGCCATTCATCGGATTCCGTTGTTTATAAAATAGATAATCTACTTTTTACAGGAGACGTGCTGACCGCTGGCCTTGTCGGAAGCACCGCAAGCGCTTATGGCACCGCTACCCAGATGAACAAATTGCGAAGCCGCCTTCTTTCTCTGCCCGGAGATTATATTGTGCTTCCGGGGCACGGGCCGCCCACAACACTGGAAGCGGAACGCCGTTTTAACTTTGATATTTTAAATTATGAAAAAAACAGGAATAAACGCCCTGCCTTGAAAGTTGATCTGTAATTAAAATGAAAACGAGGAGTGAAGAATTATTTAGAGTCTGTCTATATCATGGATACATTATAAACAGACTCTATTTATACATAAATTCCTCACTCCTGATTTTTAGCGTTTA
>Ga0209755_10008299_pt1 | contig 11127 bp, 10 predicted proteins | sample TergutCo191P1_FD_187301 | JGI IMG/M metagenome (GOLD analysis project Ga0209755, IMG submission 187301) | Cornitermes sp. P1 segment gut microbial communities from Petit-Saut dam, French Guiana - Co191P1 (SPAdes) (version 2) | ecosystem: Host-associated > Arthropoda: Insects > Digestive system... | reverse complement strand
CTATCAGGATAAAAACACTATAGTTGTACCGGTTGGCCTTGTCTGGCAGTTTTTTAATGTCAAAATCAGATAAAGCCGGTAATTAATAATGAAAGTTTCCAAAAAGACATTCGGGGTTCTTCCCTATGGTAAAAAAGTTCATATTTATACGCTAAAAGCCGGAGAACTGTCCCTTTCGCTGTCTACTCTCGGCGCTACATGGACTTCTTTGAAAGTTCCTTCAAAGTCAAAAGGAACAGATGATATACTTCTGGGTTTCAGTTCCTTTGACGGCTATGTGAACAACAAGTATTACGGAGTGACCGTCGGGCGTTTTGCCAATCGAATCGGGAGGGCGATTTTTTCGCTTGATGATGAAGATTATTCGCTTTATAAAAACGACGGGGAAAACTCTCTTCACGGCGGGAGGATAGGATTCAGCAAGCAGGTTTGGAAAGCCGAAGCCTATGAGGAATCGGATGGAGTCTTTGTGCGCTTTGAACTAAAAAGCCCGAATGGCGACGAAGGTTATCCCGGCAAGCTTTGGGCGGCTGTGAGTTATGGCCTTACCAAATCAAGTGAAATTGTAGCCAGTTACGAGGCGAAAGTTGACACTCCCTGCCCCGTTAATCTTACAAACCACGCCTATTATAACCTGGCGGGTGAAGGCCGGGGTATCAACATACTTTCGACAGAATTAAAGTTATACTGCTCATCTTATGTTGAAGTAGACAAGGACTTAATACCCACCGGGAAACTTCTGCCCACAGAGAAAACCCCTCTGGATTTTATAAACCGGAAGCCCATAGGCAGGGACATTGAAGCCCTGTCTTCCGCGAAAGGAGGTCCGGGGGGTTATGATCATTGCTTTGTCATAAACGGTGATGAGGGCGAACTAAGACCATTTGCGGAGGTATATGAGCCTTTTTCCGGAAGATCAATGAAGGGATTTACGACCCAACCCGGCGTGCAGTTATTTACAGGGAATAATATTTCTTCCGTACAGGGAAAAATGGGGGCGGTTTATGAAAAGTTTGGGGCTTTTTGCCTGGAAACCCAGCATTTCCCGGATTCGCCGAACCGTCCCGAATTTCCGTCAGCCATTTTCGGCCCCGGCCGGGATTACCGTGAAAAAGCCGTTTTCAGCTTTGATTGGTGATAAACTTATCGGGAATCCAAAGTTTGATAAAGTTTGCTAGTTTACTATTGATATTTTTTGGATCATCTGATATTCTTAGAAGGAAAATCAGGTAGTAAACTTGAAGAAAGGTTAATCATTAAGACATTCAGAAAAAAGAGGAACCTATGGAGATCCAGTTACAAGAATTAATTGATAAAATAAAAAAAGACGGCATTGAGTCCGCTTCAAAGGAATCGGCCCGCCTCAAACAGGAAGCGGAAGATGAAGCCAAGCGTATTGTGGAAACCGCCAAGAAAGAGGCGGTAGATATAGTAGGCAAGGCCAAAGTGGATGCAGAGCGTTTTGAAAAAGTGGGCGTCGCAGCTTTGGAACAGGCATCGCGCAACTTGACCCTTGCTTTCAAAGGCTCTGTTCAAATGTTCCTGGATGAGCTTGTCCGTGAAAACGTATCTTCTTCCTACTCCGTTGATGTGATCAAAGATATACTGCCGGAATTGATTAAGAATTGGGCAGTGAAAGATACCGATTCCCTTTCGGTGCTGGTTTCAGAAGAGAATTTAAAGAAGCTGGATGATTCAGTTAAAAAGAAGCTCTCTTCTGCCCTCAAAGGCGGAGTAGAGCTTAAATCCGAGAAAAATATGGGCGGCGGTTTCCGAATAATTGAAAAAGACGGCTCGGCATACTACGATTTTTCCGCAGAATCGGTAGCCAACATGCTTTCCTCCTACCTTAGCCCCAAGTTGGCGGAAACGCTTAAAAACTCTGTAAAGGTGAGTTAGTTTTGAGCTATTACTATTTTATAGCCAGCTTGCCCTATGTAAATTACGGCGATAAACCGCCGATGAGTTCCGGTGAGTTCGAGGAACAGTGTAAAAACTTCCTGACTGCCGGCGATCTGGCGCATCTTCGTTTTTGTAAATACAATCCCCGTCTGGCTATCGAGACGGTCAAGTCTACAGGTTCTGATTTTGTTGATCTCCTCATGTTGAGGGAAAGGAACTTGGTTCTAAACTTGGCCTTTTTCCGGGCATCCAAACTTAATCGCGCTTCTCCGGGAGATCCTCCCCACGATATGCCCAGGGTTGAAGCTGTGGCGAAAACCGCTATCGAGATGGAAAATCCTTTTGATGCGGCGCTTTTTATAGACAGGGCAAGGTGGGGAGCTCTTGACGAAGTGAGCAGTATCAATTACTTCGGTGCGAATACCATTTTTGCTTACTTATTGAAGTTGCAGTTGCTGGAACGCAAGCAGGTTTTCGATACAATAAAGGGAACCGCAGCGTACCATGAACTCTACAATACTATATTGAATGAATATAATTCGAAGGTGAAAGAGGCTTTATAAAATGAAAGGAACAAAGGGAAAAGTCGCCGCGGTGAATGGTAACATGGTGGCTGTTAGTTTTGATGGCCCTGTTATGATGAACGAAGTAGCGTATGTCGAAACCGAAGGAAAAAAACTCAAAAGCGAAGTTATCCGCGTCAAAGGAGATACCTGCAGTATGCAGGTGTTTGAAATGACCAAGGGTATTGCCATTGGGAATAATGTCGAATTTTCGGGCGACATGCTTGCTATTGAGTTGGGGCCGGGGCTCCTTACCCAGGTGTACGACGGTCTCCAGAACCCCCTGCCCCAATTGGCGCAGAAATGCGGTTTCTTCCTTGAAAGGGGCGAATACCTTGACCCGTTGCCTGCTGATAGAGAGTGGGCATTTACTCCAGTGGCCAAACCCGGCGATAAGGTAATCCGCGCCGATACTTTGGGTACTGTTCTGGAAGGGGTTTTTACCCACCGGATAATGGTTCCTTTCAACATGTACAAAAATTACACGGTGAAATCCATAGTGTCCGCCGGAAAATACAAGATTAAGGATACTATTGCGGTTCTTACCGATGAAAAAGGTGATACCCATAATTTGACTCTTTCTTTCCGCTGGCCGGTTAAGCGGGCAATTGACTGCTATGTGGAGCGCCTCAGACCTGAGGAGCCGATGGTTACCCAAACCCGGCTGATCGATACCTTCTTCCCGGTAGCGAGGGGCGGCACCTACTGTATCCCGGGGCCGTTCGGCGCCGGTAAAACCGTTCTGCAGCAGATTACCAGTCGTCACGCGGATGTGGACATTGTTATTGTTGCGGCTTGCGGTGAGCGTGCCGGTGAGGTTGTTGAAACCCTGAAGGAATTTCCAGAACTGACCGATCCGAGAACAGGAAAGTCCCTGATGGAACGAACCGTTATTATTTGTAACACATCGTCCATGCCTGTCGCGGCCCGTGAAGCATCGGTGTATACAGCCGTTACCCTGGCGGAATACTACCGGCAGATGGGGCTTCATGTTCTGCTTCTTGCGGACTCAACCAGCCGCTGGGCACAGGCCATGCGCGAAATGTCAGGCCGCCTTGAGGAAATCCCGGGCGAAGAAGCTTTCCCGGCTTACCTTGAATCTACCATAGCGAGTTTCTACGAGCGCGGCGGAATCGTGCGGCTTAAGGACGGTTCCATAGGTTCGGTTACCATAGGCGGTACCGTAAGCCCTGCTGGCGGTAACTTTGAAGAACCTGTTACGCAAGCAACCCTTAAAGTTGTCGGTGCTTTCCACGGTCTTTCAAGGGAACGCTCCGATGCACGTAAATATCCGGCGATTCACCCCCTGGAGTCCTGGACCAAGTACCGGGGTATTATCGAAGAAAAAAAGGTCTCTTATGCCCGGCAGTTCCTCGCCCGTGGAACTGAAGTGGAACAGATGATGAAAGTAGTCGGTGAAGAAGGAACCAGCCTGGATGACTTTATTGTTTTCCTCAAAGGGTTCTTCCTTGATTCGGTATATTTGCAGCAGAACTCCTTTGATGATGTGGATCAGGCGGCAAGCCCGGAGCGTCAGCGTTATATTTTCAATCACGTACTTCATATTCTGGGAAGTAATTTTGACTTTAACGACAAGGAAGAAGCCCGGAGCTGGTTCAACGGTCTGCGCCAGCAGTTCGTTGACTATAACTATTCGCCCTGGCAAAGTGAAAGATTCAAGTCTTTTGAGAATGATTTGCTCGGTATGATCAAACAGAAATCCGGCGGTATAGATCCGGTTGCTGAACAGTTAATATCAGGTTGATTTTGGGATAAAGGGAAAGATTGATGAAAAAGATATACAGCAAGATTGAGTCAATTATCGGAAACGTTATTACCGTCAAGGCCGAAGGAGTTCGCTACGGAGACCTGGCGAAAATTGAGACAGGCTTTGGCGTCTCTCTGGCGGAAGTAAACCGTCTTACCGGAAATCTGGTTTCCCTCCAGGTGTTTGCCGGAGGCCGCGGTATTTCTACAGGCGACACCATCGAATTTCTGGGGCATCCCATGGAAATTTCTTTTTCGGAAAACCTTATGGGCAGGGCCTTTAACGGTTCCGGTTTGCCCCGGGACAACGGACCGGCCCTTGCGGAGAACCTCATCACCATAGGCGGCCCGTCGGTTAATCCCAGCCAGCGTATTATACCCCGGCGTATGATCCGGACCGGTATTCCCATGATCGACCTCTTTAATACACTGGTCGTGTCCCAGAAACTACCGATTTTTTCCATTTCAGGCGAGCCGTATAACCAGCTTCTCGCCAGAATCGCGATGCAAGCCGAAGTAGACGTAATAGTCCTGGGTGGCATGGGTCTTAAATACGATGATTACCTTTATTTCAAAGATACTTTGGAAAATGGCGGTTCACTCTCCAAGACGGTTATGTTTATTCATACCGCGGCGGATCCTACAGTTGAATGTTTGATGATTCCTGATATGTCCCTGGCGGTGGCGGAACATTTCGCCCTCCAAAACAAGGACGTTCTGGTATTGCTTACCGACATGACAAGCTTTTCTGACGCCATGAAAGAAATCGCCATATCGCAGGAGCAGGTGCCCAGTAACCGCGGTTATCCCGGCGACCTTTACAGTCAGCTCGCGTCCAGATACGAAAAAGCTGTTGACTTTGAAAGCGCAGGTTCCATCACCGTTCTTGGTGTAACAACAATGCCCGGTGATGACGTTACCCATCCGGTTCCGGACAATACCGGGTACATCACGGAAGGCCAGTATTATCTCCGGGGCGGCCGTATCGAGCCCTTCGGTTCACTATCCCGTCTTAAACAGCAGGTAAACGGTAAAACCCGCAAGGATCATCGAGCCTTAATGGACGGTATGATCAAGCTATATTCGGCTTACAGAGATACGCTGGAAAAGAAGTCCATGGGCTTTACGATGAGCGCGTGGGACGGCAAATTGCTCCAGTACGGCGTACGCTTTGAAAAGGAAATGATGGATCTATCCGTAAACATTTCACTCGAAAAAGCTTTGGACCTTGGATGGGAAATTCTTGAAAGCTGTTTCAGAAGCGAAGAAACCGGACTACGTTCCGAATTGATAGCCGAATTCTGGCCCAAAAAACAGGATGCATAGAACAAAATGGCTAAACTGAAGCTCACCAAGAATGAGCAGAAAAAACAAAAAGACAGCCTCAAGAGGTTTGAGCGTTATCTGCCTACGCTGATGCTGAAAAAACAGCAGCTCCAGGCGGAAATCCGGTCGGTTGAAATCCGGATAAATGAGTTAAAGAAAATTAAAGAACGTGCAGAAGAAAGCCTGAAAAAGTGGGTTGCCGTTTTCGGGGAAGAGGGTGTTTTTACGCCTGATATAGTGCGGATCACCAAAATGAAAACCGGCGAAGGGAACGTCGCGGGTGTGACTATCCCGATTTTTGCAGGCGCCGAATTCGTAACAGCTGAATATGATCTTATTGATAAACCGCTTTGGCTGGATCACGCTGTGGCCAACATGAAAAAGGCACTTCTTCTGGATTTGGAAGTACAGTGCATGGAAGAACAGCAGCGCCGCCTCAGAAAGGAACTTCAGACTACAAGCCAGCGTGTAAACCTTTTTGAGAAAATCAAGATACCGGAAGCCAAAGCAAATATTAAAAAGATAGGTGTCTATCTGGGAGATCAACAAACTGCCGCTGTGGTTCGCGGCAAAATTTCCAAGCGTGGTATGGAGAATACAGATTGATGAACCTCAACCGACTGAAACAAAATGAAAGGAGGTTCCCGGCTTGATTGTACCAATGAAGAAGGTATCCCTCCTGGTAATGGATAAAAACAAGGAAGATGCTCTTGAGCGGCTCCGCGATCTTGGGGTTGTGCATCTATTAAAGAAAAATGTATCTTCCCCGAACCTTACAAAACTCTTGAACCGTTATAACCAGATTGAATCCGCGTCCGGTATACTTGACAGTTTTAAGCCCAAGAAAGGCAAGGAAACGGAGCCTTTGGCCGGTAAAGGAGAATTGGCAACCCGCATATTAGCCCTTTCTGAGCGCCGTAAAAGGCTGGAAGATTATATGTTCAGCCACCAAAGGGAATATACACGCTTTGCGCGGTGGGGTGATTTTAATCCAAAGGATTTTGCGTATCTGGCCGAGCACGGTGTAAATGCGTTTCTCTATGAATTACCGATTGATTCCTATGAAAGTATAGTGGGTGATGTGCCGGTTATTACTCTTGCCGCTGACAAAAAAAACAATGTGATCCGCTTTTTGGCTTTTGATAAAATTCCCAACAAATATCCCTATCCTTTGCCTGAAAGGCCTCTTGTTGTGGTTGAAGAGTTGAATGTGCTCAGGCAAGTTGAAAAGAACAAAATCGAAGCGGAATTAGCCTCACTTTACCCTTTAAAGAAACAGCTGGAAAAAGAAAGAAAAGCTGTCCTTGTGGATATTGAATTTGAAACCGCCAAGGCTGGAATGGAACAGATAAAAGATGATAGCTCCGGCGGGGAATTGTCCGTTTCATGGATATCCGGCTATGCTCCGGAGCCCGAACTGGGAGCGCTTAAGCGTGCGGCGAGCGAAAACAATTGGGCTATTTGCGCCCTCGATCCGGAGAAGGATGACGAGGAAGTTCCCACAAAGCTTAAGAACAGCAAGTTTACAACCCTTATCTATCCTGTAACGGGTTTTCTGGAATTGATTCCCGGTTACCGTGAAAAAGATATTTCCATCTGGTTCCTGCTGTTCTTTACCCTGTTCTTTGCCATGATCTTCGGAGATGCCGCTTACGGCATTATTCTTTTATTAATCGCGATAATTGCCATAGCAAAGACATCCAAAAAGGGCGTCTACATAGGTCTTAAACTTCTTTTATTATTGAGCATAGCAAACATTGTCTGGGGGACGCTTGTCTGCTCATGGTTCGGCCTGGATACCGCGTTGCTGCCGCAATTTTTACAGAACATCAGTCTGCCTCTCATTGTCAATGTATCTTCTGATCCGGCGTGGCTTCCTGTATACAACGCGAATAATTTTTGGATACAATCAGGTCTTGTGCACAGCTTTACTGATCTGGATGTTATGGCAAAAGCCATTGACACGGATATGATGCTTTTTTGTTTCAGCATAGCTTTGGTTCAATTGAGCATTGCCCACATAGTGAATATTACTCACTTAATCCGTTCACCCAAAGTCTTTGCCGAAATCGGCCGGCTTGGAATCCTTTTCGGTATATATTTTGTAATTTTATCCCTGATAGTGTTCAATACCGGATTCGAAGGGGTGAAGCCCTGGCAGTTGTATATTACGATTGCCGGCTTTACATTGCTTTTCATCTTTGGCAGTTATGAAGGAAGCCTGATCAAATCCATTCTTACAAGTTGTTCAAATTTTATCACTGTGGTGCTGAATATAACCAATGTATTTTCGGATATTATGTCCTACATCAGGCTCTGGGCTGTCGGCCTTGCCTCGGCTTCAATCGCCGGGATTATAAACGATTTTGCCAGCCCGTTGTTCAGCCGCTTTGTCTTCTTTGCTTTCGGATTGTTTCTTTTTGCTTTCGGCCATGGTTTTAATATGGTTCTTAATGTGCTGTCGATTTTGGTTCATGGTGTTCGGCTTAATATGCTGGAATTCTCTACGCATGTGGGGCTTAACTGGACAGGTTTTGCGTATAAACCGTTTGCTAAACGGTAATAAATTGGTGAAAGTAAAATAAGAGGAGTTTTATATGAATTCAGCATTTTGGGGTTTAGCTGGAGCAGGTCTTGTAATGGGAATTTCTTCATTGGGTGCTGCTATAGCCATGGGTATCGCCGGATCGGCGACAATTGGCGCGTGGAAACGCTGTTATAAAGCCAATAAGCCCGCTCCCATGACATTGCTTACTTTTGTTGGTTTTCCCCTGACCGAAGTCTTTTACGGTTTTATTCTTATGAGGCAAATGTTAGGCGTGGCAACTGCGGCCAATAGCGGATTGCTTTTGGGCGTTGGTTTAGGCGGCGGTGCGGCTATCGCGCTTGTCGCTATCGCGGAAGGCTGGGCCGGAGCCGCGGCCGCCGACGCTCTGAGCGATATCAGTAAAGGTTTTGCCAACTATGTCGCTATAGTCGGTGTATGCGAAACCGTAGCTCTCTTTGTTATGGTTCTTTGCATGACAGTTCTTGGCTAGACTGGTTCAAAAGAAGCTTTGACAGTAAATTCTCTCCCTTTACTTTGTTGGATAAGTGGTCGGGAAGGTTTTGAGTGATACTCCCAATGAAGAAAGTCTCCCTTGTGGTAATGGAAAGGGATTGTGAGACTTTTCTTAAAAAGCTGAGAGAAGTTGGCGTTATTCATCTTCAAAGAAAGCGGGTTCTCTCAGAACACTTGGGCAGACTGCTGGTCAAACAGGAACTTAACAGAAAAGCGATGGGTGTACTGCGCCGGTACACTGTCAAAAAAGGATCTTCCGCGCCGATAGCCTCAGGTATTTCCATCAAGCCTGATATGGCAGCCTATATTTTCGGACTGGTTGACAGAAAGGAAGTTCTGCAGAAACAGCTGGCGTATCTTGAGAAGGAAAAGCGCAGAGTGGAAGACTGGGGAGATTTTGAACCCCATGATTTTTCATTCTTGAGCCATCACGGCGTTGTATTGTTTCTTTATCAGATTTCTCTTTATTCGCTTAAAAGAGTTCCGAATGAGGCGAAACTCATTATCCTCTCCCAGGACAAAAACTGGGCTAAAGTTCTGTCTGTGGGGGAAGAAATACCGGGCCTTGTCCCTTTCAGACTTCCTTCCAATTCTCTTGCCAGCATGGACAGAAGGATAAACGCGGTCCGGGATCATATAGCGGGAATAGAAACCGAACTTGAAAATTTGGCGTATAACAAAAAAGCCGTAGAAGAGAGCATGAGCGGTTTATCGGAAGATATTGAATTTGAAACTGCCAGAGCAGGAATGGATACCATGAAAGATGAATCTTCCAGAATCGCCATTTCCTGGCTCTCCGGTTTTGTCCCAAGTGAAAAAGTTGACCTTGTAATAAATGCCGCGAAGGAAAACGGCTGGACTTTAATATGGAATGATCCTACGCATGCCGATCATCCGCCTACCATACTCAGGAACAAACCTGCGGTGCGGATCATTCAGCCGCTGTTTTCCATGCTGGGTACGATTCCCGGCTATTGGGAATATGACGTCAGCCTTTCATATATGATTTTCTTAAGCCTTTTTTTTGCGATGATCTTCGGAGATGCCGGTTACGGTGCCCTCCTTTTATTGGCCGGTATAGTTATCGGATTATTGTTTAAAAAGAAAAGCAGTACCGCCGGTTCACCCGGCACATTTCCCGACGCGGCGAAACTTATAATGCTGTTTGCTTCCTGTACTATGGTATGGGGAGCCATTACCGGTTCCTGGTTTGCGATTCCGGTGCAGAATCTTCCGTTTGTTTTACGCTCGATCATTCTGCCGCCTTTTAACGGTACCGGTCCCGTAGCGGAATTCCCGCTCTTTTTGCAGAGTATTTTCAATCTGCCGCCGGAAGTCCCGGTGGATGATTTAAAAACCAAATGGAATATTCAATTCCTGTGTTTTACGGTTGGCATGGTTCAGCTTATCAGTGCCAGGAGCATGAACATCAAAAAGCAGCTGCCGTCTCTGGCTGCAGTGGCCCAGTTGGGCTGGATATTGGCTTTGGCCGGTATTTATTTTCTGGTTTTGTATATGCTCCTTAAAATGCCTCCTCCGTTTTTTGTTCAATGGTTCATCGCGATCGGAATTATTCTTAATTTTATTTTTGCCGAGCAGCATGGCGGCAATTTCCTTTCAAACGTTGTGAAGAGCCTTACAAACTTTTTCGGGATCTTCCTCAAAGCCATTGGCGGTTTTGCCGACATCATCAGTTATATACGCCTTTTCGCGGTCGGTATGGCCGGCGGCATGATCGCCCAGACTTTTAACTCAATGGCGATTCCCTCTGAGGGGCTGGGTAGTTTTAGTTTGGGTTTTATATTAAAATTAATAATCGCGGCAATAGTTCTTGTATTGGGACATAGCCTGAATTTATTGATGAGCACGTTGTCGGTGATAATACACGGGGTGCGGTTAAACCTTTTGGAATATGCCGGTAATCATCTTGGTATGGATTGGTCCGGTTATGCATACGAGCCTTTTGTGCTCAGGCAGAAGAAACAAATCAACAGGGAGGCGTAATAGATGGATTCAAAAATACTTGCAGAAATAGGGGTCGGCTCCAGTTTTATACTTGCCGCCATAGGTTCCATGGTCGGCGCTTTTGTGGTTGGCTCCGCAACAATTGGCGCATGGAAAAAATGTTACCTTGAAAACAAGCCGGGACCTTTTATTATGGTTGCTTTCGCCGGAGCTCCTTTAACCAACTCAATTTACGGTTTCATTTTGATGGGCCAGCTTGAGGCCAGTGTAAGGCTCTCTAATTTTCAGCTCTTTTACATGGGCGTGTTGGCGGGCTTCATCCTCGCCGCCTCTGCCTATACGCAGGCGCGTGTCGCGGCTTACGCCTCGGAAGCCTTTGCCGAGACAGGACAGGGTTTCGGAAATTACATGATGGTCATAGGTATTTGTGAAACAATAGCCCTTTTTACGATGGTATTCACGATTCTGATAGCTTAACCGGGAATGGCAAAGGGCAGAATTTCACGTGTTTTGAAAATAGGCGGCTTTGATCATACCGGCGGG
>Ga0209755_10008297_pt1 | contig 11130 bp, 11 predicted proteins | sample TergutCo191P1_FD_187301 | JGI IMG/M metagenome (GOLD analysis project Ga0209755, IMG submission 187301) | Cornitermes sp. P1 segment gut microbial communities from Petit-Saut dam, French Guiana - Co191P1 (SPAdes) (version 2) | ecosystem: Host-associated > Arthropoda: Insects > Digestive system... | reverse complement strand
ATTGCAGTGTAATTTGAATGTGATTGAGAAAGAACAAGTGGTGGCACCTAAGTTTGTGGAACGTTTTACTACAGTTCATGTGAAAGAAGGAGAACCAGTGGTTCTTAATGCAAGAGCTGTTGGCACGCCTATTCCACGAATCACTTGGCAGAAGGTAATAACAGCATCTCTTGGTTGTATTCTGTTTGACATGAATAAGTATAAATATAATTTGCACATAGTACAGTTTACATTAAGAATTGCATATTTGTGTAGTCACAGGGTGTACAAATGAAATATGATATTGAGGATTCAGGCCTCGTGGGCTGTGGTGCTGCGTTACTGGGTTAGTAGCGTGTCTTGACACTGCAAGGTACGTTGTACCTTCATCTTCAAGGGTTGAGGGGGTCTCAGAAGAATGCCAAATGCAGGACACAAGTGGAGGTTTGTAGGGTCTTTTGGTCAAGCTGGAGGAAAGACTGGCATTCCATTCCAGCTAATGTGTGTGGATGAAGGGTCATAATTAGATATGTGGTGAAGGAGGTTGATACTAAATGGTCACCAACCATGGAGGGCAGACATAATTTTGAAGGGTCCATCGAGGGTGCTATGAGCTAGGTAGTGGTTAGAGAGTCAGATACATGGGTACTGCGCGGTTTGGATCTTGTGCTGTATAAGATACCAGTCTTCTGTAATGGCATGTTCTGTAACACATTATTTTTGTTGAATGAGTAGTTAGCCATGTTTTGTAGCACTAGAGTCCTTTGAAATATTGTGAACTGCTTGCCCATAAACACAGCATTACATTCCAGAAGACTTAATCTTCAGCAACACTGCTGTAAAACTTGAAGTTTTACTTACCCATAAGTAAATTTCAAGGTAATATATTCTCAAAAATAAATTATTATTGTTGTATAGTATGTTATGGATGAAATACTTGTGAATTCCACTATATAATACATGAAAATTTGCAATGATAATTTTTAGGCATTTTGTGTACTGGGGATGTATGTAGGCTAGTTAATCCCATTGATTTGTGTGCTTAAGTTGAAGCTGTTCACTGAACAGTGTGTATTGTGACCTGAAAAAAATTTTTGTTGGTATCTTTATTGTGTACTTTTTGTTGCTAACAGTTGGTTGCGGCCTTAGTCGTGAGGAGTTTATTTTCGAAAATGGGTGTACGCTTTTGACAGGAGTTTTGATCTGTTATTACTGAGGCAAAAACATATGTGAAAAAGGAAGCACAAACCATTATAAACTGGTGCTGTGGCTAACCAAAATTTGACCTCAGTAGTTGTTTCCTTGTACTAGAGGTTTATATGATGCATTTTTCACTGATTGGTGTCATGTGGACATAATATGGTTTTGATTTAAGCTTCTTATATGTGACTGTGTTTACAGTTTTGCTTCACAAATAGATATACAATAACACAGTTCATGTTAGACATAAGAGAATGTGTATTTCTAGCTAGTTACACATCTGTTGGTTAAGTGTGCATGGCTGCATATGAAACATGTTCAGGCTAATGATAACAGCCATCGCCAGAGAGACTGTTTGACACAAAGGCACATGTGATGCTGCTTTGTATCATCATCAGTCGTCTTTGCTAAATGGTACATTATAACATTAAATTATTAAAACATCAGTATGTGACATTAAACAACTACTAAAATGTGGTTAAAATTGTACAATATTGTATGAGTTTCTTGCATCATCCAGACACTTGGAAGCAAATGGTTCTCTTTGGTTGAACCATTAATCCAGGATGGCACAGATACTGTATACTTTACCAAAGAACACTCTCTGTACTTTTTTAGACATATTAGTACAATATACAAAACTAATCTGCATTTAGACTAATGTAAGAGCTATTCTAATATCCATTATAATTGTAGAGGACCTCCCAGATGGTGGTCACACATGACCAAAACATGGAGTTTTGACACACCGAATGATGTCACCTAAGACTGTGTTTTATTGAAGGAAATGGCAACTTTTGCTTTCAGGATGGTGTACCTATTGTGCCTGGTCCTGATGTGCAAATAACTATTGACAGTGGAGCCTCAACACTGGACATCCCGCGAGCCAAGGCGTCGGATGCAGCCTGGTATCAGTGCACTGCTCAAAATGTTGCAGGTTCCACTGCCACGCGGGCACGACTCTTTATTGAGACACCCAAAGGGTCAGCTCCTGAGCCTCGGCGCCTCAACCTTCCAAGACCTACAAGGGTCATTGAACCTGAGTAAGTCTACATGTGATGTTAAAATATTGTGGAATAATTTTTATAAATCATTGTTTGTTTCATGAGTTTTCAGTTGGTTTCCACTTCTCAAATTTACAGAATGATATTGCACAGGGGATCAAAGCACTTTTAAAAGTAAAATTTGAGATTGAAAAGAGAAAATGTGGGGGTTGGTGATGTTTTGTATTAAAATTACAGTTTAAGTTTGTGTTCAACAAGGATGTGTACATCCAGCCCTTGTTTACACCCCAGTTGTGTTCCTAAAGAGTGGGCCTTTATCAAAAAGGCATAAGTCACAAATGATACTCACATTAGAATTCAGGGGTTAGTGTAATAGGATGCAGCCATCCAAAGGGCATTAAACTAAAAATGAGAGAGTGCAAATTACAAAGTGGTGTAAATTAGCGAGGGGTGTTAAAACACAAATGCATAAAAAGAACAGGAATAAAGCAAGGGCTGGGTGTACTTTGTTGTGAAGGATACATAATTGGCTCCACCATCTGCTGTTTGTTTGCTCACAAATTGTAGCTATGTTTTGGAAACATTTTTGTAGCCACAGAACTGAGTAATGGACACTGGTACTACATTGCAATGGATACATGAATTGAGAGGTGTGCAAATGGGAAAGCACGGTCAGTAAAGTGACCAGACTATGGTCCAGAGGATCCTGAGTTTGATTTATGGCAGTGTCAAGATATTTTCCTTACCTCCAAAACATCTGGACCCCACCTAGTTTTCTATCTAGTGGATACTGGAGGTTACTTTGTCTGAAAGTACTGTGGCCAGGACGTGAAGTTTGCCACTGACTTCTGTCTAGTATTGAGGTCGAGAATGAACACAGCTGCTGTTCTTCTGCCGCTATGTGCCTCCATGTCACGGACAGGCACAACTGTAGCTTTTATGTAAGGTTGAAGAGTCATTAAGATTATTTGTTTTGCAGATTGACTCCTGGGCCTGAAGTAATTTACTTGCGTCATGTGGAGCGAGCCAAGCCACACGCACCTCAGCCAGAGGAGGATCGTATCTACCCTCCTCCACAATTCATTGTCCCACTGCGTGATGTATCACAAATCGAAGGTGGGAGAGTTCACTTTGAGGCCCGGATAGAGCCAGTTGGAGATCCAACTATGCGTGTTGATTGGTTTGTTAATGGCAGACCTCTGGAAGCAAGTGAGTATTACCTCCTTCACTTTAGGACCATTGTGTAGTTTTATGGGTAATGTGAAAAATGTAGTGAGGCTGGAAGTTCTTACAGTGGTGTTGCTGATGATTCAGGTGTTCTGGTATGTGGCACTGTGTTCTTGGAGGGTTGTAGTGCCTTCATCTTCAGGGTCAGACAGTGCAAGAAGGTTTCTGCTTGACCCTGAAGATGAAGGCTCTATGAGCCTCTGAAGCATTGGGAACCACTCACCCAATTACACACCATCACATTACAGAAGACCTTAATCTTCTAAATGAGAGCAGATGGCTCAAATGGCTACCATCCAAACATTGTAACTTCTTAATTTGCTGTGTTGAGATTTGTATCAGCCTATACCTTATGTCTGAGTGAGGACAGGTTTCTGTCACTCAAAAAGGAAGGTGAGGTGGGTGGGGCATGCTATATGTGTAACAGAGAAGAGAACTGCTTACCTGGTAGAAACCTGAAATAATGAGACATCTTGGAAGACCAAAGCATAGGTGGGAGAATGTTACAATGTATCATGGAGAAATGTGATGGGAAGGTATGAACTGCATTCTTCGGGTTCAGGACAGCTACAGATTGCAGAATCTTGTGAACGTGCTAATGAACCTTCAGGCTCCATAAAATGTGGGGAATTTCTTGCCTGGCTGAGAAACTATTTGCTTTTCAAGAAGTATTCAACTGTACAGAGTTTGTTGTTACATATGTATGTGTGCATTACAAACATGCCAACCAGTCAGTGTCTGTAATGCTGTTGACAGATATTACACTTATATAGTCACCTTACATGAAGCAAGGAATGTAGAAGACTGTAATTTCCAAGCCACTTACAAGTGTTTAACTTATAGCAACATTTTAAGTGATGTCTTTGTTTGCAGGTTCACGTGCTACGACCATATTCCGTTTTGGTTTCATAGCACTGGATCTTATCAGCATTATTCTGGAAGACAGTGGAGAATATGTTTGCCGTGTAACAAGTCAGTCTGGCTGTGTCGAATCTCAGGCATTGCTCACTGTGACAGGTCAGTCAGATTGGCAGGGAAATAGATTTTATAATAAGCAGTTGTACTGATTGCTGAAAGGGCACATGTTAGGTCATTCTTTATACACTGATAAATGATGAATGAACAAATGAACAGATGTAGTGATATAGGAATGGAACAACGGGCAGGCAAAAAGAACTGCTACTACTACTACTACTGTTGTTGCTGCTGCTGTTATACCCAGTAGCATGTATTTTTGTTGTTGTTGTTTGGATCTTCTGTCTGTTGTTTCACACAATGTTTTAAGTACACAATGGCAGTGGTATAACATATCAAAATTTTGTGGCATAAGTATCATCAGGTGCCTTAAAAATTATTTCAAAATGCTGAAATATATAACAATATAATCTACATTCCTTAGCCATCTATTTTGTAATCCCAACACAAGTGACTCCCCATCACTTGGAATAATATTGTGCTGTCCCTGCTCAGTGATTGGGCTTATGGCTCCTACACTGTTAATGTAAGTTCTTCAGGATAAGTGCTGGGAGGCAGGTCTATGTACATGGATGATACAGTTCAAATAATTGATGCACACTTTAATAATATGTCGTGACAAAAATTACTAAAAATGATTGATTAAAAAGTAATAAAGAGCCATAGCTCAAACTGTTTGGATTGTAGCATTGATTTGTGTGAAAAAAGAACCCTAATGAAACATGAAGCACTATATCTCTGTGGCATTTCAGGTAACACAAAGGATGACCATACATGGTACAGTTAAACTTAGCAAAGCATGCTACAGAGGTCCTTAGCATGGACCTCGCAGCCACAGCCCAACACACTTGATTTGGGAGCAAAGTGCCAAGATTAAATTTGAAAAAACAATGTACATGTTGATGAGGTCAGAACTAACTGCTGTTAGGGGCAAAATGTGTCAGGGTCCATCGGAGAGAAAGTACAGGGAGGAGGAACGCAAGAAGGCACTGCAGATGTGTGCCATCACGTGGCGTCACACTACATGTGGCACAATATTGTGCATTAGACACTAATGTGTTTTACTGCAAAATGTCTTACATTAACAAATTAAAATTGTAATAAAAAAAAATCCATGTGACGGTGAGTTTTGTCATCATTCTGAACTATTGGCACCACCAGTAATTGTGGCCCCGTTATGATCATCTGTCTTTCAGGTCGAGCGTCTATCGAGCAGTCCAGCCAGCATCCACACAGCTTGCAGTACATTCAGCAACTGGAAGATTATTCACGTTACCAGCGAACTGAAAGTGTGGAGGAAACTTCTGCCCAGCGACCAGCATTCATCCGACCGCTCCAACAATTGGGGGAGTTGCAGGAAGGGCGTAACGCCCACTTCGAAGCTCAGCTCACCCCAGTCAGTGATCCAACAATGAAAGTGGAGTGGTACAAGGATGGTAGACCAATCACAGCAAGTGAGTAATGTTTCACCCTCCATCATGTTGGAGATTTAAGCATATACCCTTGCACTGTATATTTATTGTGACAGTGCACAGTTTGGTTTCTTATACATTCATATGTGTGTTACAAGACATGATCTCTGAGGTTCTTCCAGTAACCGGAAACAAAGGGGTTAAAAAGGTAACTAATGTTGCTAACGGAACTACACATTACTGGAATGGAGGTGGGGAGGAGGAGGGAAGAAAGAATACAAGAAGAACTGAGTCTGTGGGATGAGGTGTTGCAGAGTTCTGTACAGAGAATTGACTGCTGCTATTGCAGGAGACCGCATTTATCTAAATATGAGCCCCCACCTCCCTGCTTATGGAGATTGTGTTTGACTCTTTGTGTGATTATAAGGAGATCCATTGTTGAGGTTATGAAATGGGGAAAAATTGTGGGCCCTTATTCAGGTAATGCGTTGTTACACAGGGCTGAGCTTTATCTGGCTGTGTAGTTCTGAAGTGATCATTGTTTCAATGTGGAAAGTTAAAATGATACGAGATGGTTATAGCAAATAACTCTTAAGCAAAACATTGAACTGGGTTTGTTTGCATGATGGTGACAAGAAGTGAGGATGATTCACAGTGAGACTATTAATGGGTGTGGCTTGTGTAATTGAGCATCTTGTTTCAATAGTGGTTATATGGTTGAAAGCCATTAGATATGAGGTTCTCACAGCAGTGTTACTAAGGAGTCAGGCCTTCTGGGATGTGGTATTGTGTTGTTTAGTATGTGGTACCTTATGTTTTGAGGGTCCATGAGCATAAGTACCCCCACCCCCTCCTGCTTCTTCTGTTACCAAGTCTCTTGGAAATAATCGGAAGTGGCTGTTAATTTCAGCTTCATACACTGAATTATTCTAAGAGTCAGTCACCACATTTCATAAGTTAAAAAATTTTACCATACAATAAGAGCTTTAAAATGCATATTGTTGTGGGCTTTATTGGGCATGCATTGTAAATATGTGGCAGCCTTTTATCAGTTTTCCTTCAGGTGATAATATTGTGGCTAGCTTTACAAATTGATGTGAGGAAAGTGTCAACTTTAGCTATTAATTACAGGCTCTCGTATCACCACTATCTTCAATTTCGGATACGTCTCTTTGAACATCATGCACCTACGGGTTGAAGATGCTGGAACATACACTGTGAGAGCTGTGAATCATCTGGGAGAAGCGATCAGCACATCCACACTAAGAGTTCAGGGTAAGCACCTCGTATGGAAAACAAATTTTAAACGGGAAGTGAGTGGACACTGACATTTCTTGCATAAAATGTTGTGTGTTTAGTGAGAAGATGTGCTTCTAACCACCTTGCACTTTTAAATTCACTGAATTTTGACAGTTTCAGGGAGGTAGAATTATGTGATGTTTATATGCTACTAGCAGATATGCCCATTGTCTGGGTCTTTGGGGTTTTCCCCGGCAGCTAGGAAATTTTTCTCTTCTTCAAAACATCTGTACTAGCTCTTGGACCAACCCATTTACCCATTCACTGGGTTTGAGGGTCTCCACTTGAGTCAAGTGGCCAGTTGTGCAGTTGACTGCTCACCATTATTGAGTTGCAAGGTGAAGTGTGGGTGCAGCTGTCCTGTACTTTGCCTGTCTTCTCTTCAGGGCATGTGCAGGGACAACTTTGCCGTTACGTTTGCAGGATCTTACGAGGGACATTTTCACTGTGTTGTTGCAGCAAGAACCAGTGTGACTGGTGACTTGGGATTTCCTGAGCAGCAGCGTTACATTGAAAAGGTTGAGGAGCTTGAAGCCTATCAACAACAGCAGCACTACAAATACGTACAGGAGGTGCCTGAAAGCACGACTCCACCTGAGTTCAAGTCACCCATCAAGGATCAGAACAACATCCGTGAGGGTGGATTTGCACACTTTGAAGCCAGATTGGAACCTACTGGTGACTCAACACTCCAGGTGGAATGGCTCAAAGATGGTCGTCCAGTTGAAGCAAGTACGTACAAATTTCCTCAGTTCTTGAGTGTAATTGTGTGCAATATTGTGTGGAATGTTTGCACACGCAAAAAGTTATGGTAGATATAGTCTGCCCCAACTTACTGCATTTACCTGAATGTACAATTCTAAGGTACAGTGATGACAAGTCGGTACTGAAATGGTGAGTGATCGAGTGTTGACTGGAGTTGTCATGAAAAGAAAACCCCATCAGTACCAAGGGTATTGGCACCTAATCCTGGGCCATTGGGGTATTCTGGCATTTTGAAGTGTGGTCATTAGGTGAATAGGAACCCGTATGTAAGATGACCTCCACCTAAAAATTTTTAATTTTTCAGTAGCAAACCTGCAGAATGTGTTTCATTTTGTATGCAATTATAAGGTGACCCCACATGTCTGAGATGATGAGTAGGAAAAAGAAATTTCTCATCTTATATTCAGGCAAATTTTGTTAAAACAGTTAGTTTTAAAGTTTTAATTAGGTGTAGTTTTCTGAATGTACAGTGTGCCATTTTCACATTGTGAGTATGTATGTATATATGTGTGTATGTGTGTATATATATGTATGTATGTGTGTATGTATGTATGTATGTGTGTGTATGTATGTAACTGTAATAATTTTTATAATCTTCTGATTAACATTTCATAATCAACACCATTCTTCTTGCAAAACTGCAGAATAGAACAGCATGTTATTTCATATATTTCTTAACAGTAATTAATAATTTATTACTCAGACTTTTTATGGACTCTGTAAATGTGTAATGTTATCTTTGCTGTTGTGTGTAGTAGTTATTAATAAGGTAAAGAACTTCAGTATCTTTTCACAATATGAAAATGTAAATGTAATTATTTTTGAATGCCTGTATTTTCTTTTTGCTTGTCATAACATTAGGGATGGAATGGTTTTTGAGGTTTTTACAGCAGTGTTTGTTGATGATTTTATATTGAAGGACCATGTTGCTCTGGAAACCACATGCAGTGACTTGCACACTGCATTCTGAGGTTAGAAACTGGAGGCTATGAAGTTTCCTGCCTATGTCAGAAATATATACTGGAGCAACACAGTGCAGCAGCAAAGAATATCTGCCAGAAATGAGTAACTGAATGTGAGATTTGGGTAGGGGTGTGGACAGCAGTGTTGCTGAAGATTCTTGTCATCTAGAATTTGGTACTGTGTGATTGGGAGAGCAGTGACCACCATTTTGAAGGATCATGGTGCCTTTATCACTGAGGGTCAAGCACTCTTTGACCTTGAAGATGAAGGAACTGTGGTCTTTTGAAACAATGGAAACCCCACATTCCTTGCACAGCATCACATCCCAGAAGATTTGAATCTCCAAATAACTGGACTGTGCTACCAGAATGTTTATACAGTGTGTTCAGAAGTTCTGTCAGAATTATGGGAAATCCAATGAGTGTTTTACTTGCAGGTTCTCGAATTACTACTTTCTTCAACTTCGGATATGTGGCCTTAACGATCAAACATGTGACTACACATGACATTGGTGTCTATACGTGTCGTGCGTACAATCGAATTGGACAGGCAACCACCTCGGCTCAGCTAACTGTTGTTAGCAAGAAGGATATCATTTTAGACAGCCAACATCCTGGTGGTCTAGAGAAGATCCATCATCTTGAAGATACAAGGTGAATTGCAACAATATGATAGCTTTTGCAGAACAGTATTTCTTGGAGTGCGAATAAATTTTTTTAATTCAATAATTTTTGTTCTTTTCAGCCGTTATGGTCGCAGTGTACAGGAGGAAACCACAGTAACTCAGAAACCAAGGTTTTTGGGCCCCCTTAAGGGTACAAATAAAATTGTAGAGGGACAAAGGGCTCATTTTGAAGCCAGAGTAGAACCACAAAATGACATGACTTTGAAGGTTAGTGAAATCCTTTCACATCATATTCTTATGAACAGTGCATTTACAGATTTTTTTTTTCCCACAAGCCTGTTTTTTGTTTTAATGCTGAATTTGATTTAATGTTGGATTGTGGTTAGCTTACTTTAAACATATGTATGGTAGCATTTATTTTAGGGCATGTTGATGGTAGTGACCAGATAAGTTGGATTGTGAGATCCCAGACACTGTACATTGCTGCAGTCAGCATGGGGTACTTGGCACTAAGCTTATGAATGAGCAGCCAGGCAACTTTTTGCCCCTTTCAACATCATATACTGTCTAGGAAATACGTTAATAGCTTCCGTCACTGTGGACGTTTTAGTGGTGGACACGCGATGCTTCCAGTCCTGGCAGCTTGCCTGTTCACCCCTGTACCAACAACTAGCAAGTAATCTGGTCACTGCTGTATATCCTTAGATTTCTGATACAGGTTGCTCTGCTGATATGCTAATAACAGTTCTGCAATGGTCTTTATACTGTCAGTGCATATTATTTTTTCTAGTCATATGACCTAATATTACATTACTGAGGTATCTGATAATGTTTTGTTTAAGTTATGGGAGCATGAATTATGTTCTTCCATCTTGTTTATTCTACGAGTGTTAAATAATCTTAAGTAGTTATGTTTGTAACTCATTAATTGAAGATTGTATGGTCAAATTTTATGAAGTTAGACTGTATTTAATCATTTTAGGAATCCCTGTACTTTATTGACTCCTGCAGGTTACTGAGAACTGTTTTTTGCCACCAATTTAAAGACTTATAAGTTCATTAAAATTTGTGTTGCACGTAGTGGTCTGTTTTTGTTAGCTACTGAATTTGTGATTCTGTGTGTTTATTTTGACCTTTATTTTATGTTATCAGGCTGTTGTCCGTAATACAGTTTAATTCCATTTTAACGTCAAACAGTAACAAAGTTGTCATTCTGTAACACAGCTGTCATTCCATACCATAGTTGTAGTTATGGAATAACTACAACTATGGTATGGAATAACACAGTTGTCTTTTCTTAACACAGTTGCCCTTCTGTAACACAGCTGTCATTGCATAACACAGCTGTCATTCCTTAACACAGCTGTCATTCTGTAACACAGCTGTCATAGCATAACACAGCTGTCAATCCATAACACAGTTGTCATTGCATAATGCAACTGTCATTCCGTAACACAGCTGTCATTCCATAACACATTTGTCATTCCTTAACACAGCTGTCATTCCATAACATAGCTGTCATTCTGTAACACAGCTGTCATTTGTAACACAGTCATCATTCCTTAACACAGCTGTCATTCCTTAACACAACTGTCATTCCATAACACAGCTGTCATTCCTTAACACAGTTGTCATTCCTTAACACAGCTGTCATTCCATAACACAGCTGTCATTCCTTAAC
>Ga0209755_10008296_pt1 | contig 11130 bp, 11 predicted proteins | sample TergutCo191P1_FD_187301 | JGI IMG/M metagenome (GOLD analysis project Ga0209755, IMG submission 187301) | Cornitermes sp. P1 segment gut microbial communities from Petit-Saut dam, French Guiana - Co191P1 (SPAdes) (version 2) | ecosystem: Host-associated > Arthropoda: Insects > Digestive system... | reverse complement strand
GCATCGCAATCGTCGGCCCCACCGGCGCGGGCAAGACCACCATCGTCAACCTGCTTTCCAGGTTTTACAATATCGAGGAAGGGCAGGTTTTTGTCGATGGGCTTGACATAATGAAGGTGACGCTGGCCTCCCTGCGAAGCCAGATGGGGATAATGCTGCAGGACAGTTTTCTTTTTACCGGAACGATTGCCGACAATATTCGCTACGGCAAGCTGGACGCCACGGACGAGGAAATTCGCAAGGCCGCGCGGCTTATCGGTGCGCATAATTTTATCGAGAAACTGCCCCAGGGCTACGACACGGAGGTCAGCGAGCGCGGGGGGGGGATCTCCCAGGGTGAACGCCAGCTTCTCGCCTTTACCCGCACGCTTATCTCGAACCCCAGGATTCTGATTCTGGACGAGGCGACCAGCAGCATAGACACCGGCACGGAGCTTTTGGTACAGGAAGGGATTCAGACGTTGATGAAGGGCAGGACTTCCTTCATTATCGCCCACCGACTTTCGACAATCCGCAACTGCACGAAGATTATGTACATCGACGACGGCATTATTTCGGAGCAGGGTACGCATGAGGAATTGATGGCGTTGAAGGGTCGGTATTACGAGCTTTGCATGGCGCAATATACGGAGTGATGTTATGCCCGATGTGTCAACCTGTGCATTATGCGGGGAAATTTCCCAGGGGCTATCCCTGCTGTGCCAAAGTGACCGGGGGATCGAAGCCCTCATCGCGCCGCGTTTGGAAAGCGTTGCCGCGCTACTTTCCGCGTATGTCCGCGAGATAGAAACCTTCAACCCTGCGTTAAGCCTGGTGGGAACCGACGACAGGCCGGAACTTGTTACGCGGCACATTCTGGATTCGCTTAGCCCGCTGGGGATAATCGCGGGCAAGCTGACCGAGCGCGAAGGCGCGGTATCCAATCCCGCGAATATCGCCGACGTGGGTTCCGGCGCGGGGCTTCCTGGAATTCCCCTGGCCATTGCACTGCCGGACGCGCGGTTTACCCTTATCGAAAGGAAGGGCCGCAGGGCGGGGTTTCTTCGGCACGCCGTGGAAACGCTGGGGCTTTCCAATGTCGCCGTGGAGGAGCAGGAAATGGAAAAAGTAAAGCCAGGACGTTTCACGCTGGTAACATTCCGGGCTTTCCGTCCCCTAGACCCTGGCATTTACAAAAAACTGGCACGACTTTGCACCAAGGGCGGGGTACTGGCCGCGTACAAAGGCCGCCGCGAAAAAACCGGGGCGGAGATGGTCGCGCTGGAACAGGCCCTGCCCTTGCCGGCCGGGCGGTGGGAGCTTTTGCCCTGTCCGGTTCCGGGGCTGGACGAAGAGCGGCATTTGCTGTTGATTTCTGTTGGCAAAATGCGGAAGGAAGCCGCGTAGTGCACCACGAAAGCTAAATCCGTGGATACAAATGCCGCAGTCTGATCCTTGCGTCCGCCGTGGTGAACCGCCATCGCACCGTGGCTTTCTCGGCGTTCCGCTGCGCCACCCATGACCGTACCTCCGCGTCCGGATAGTGGGCATCGGACAGGTCGCGCTAACCCACACCCGGCGGTTTTGAGGTGCGCCCACAAAAAACACTTTTCCTTCGCTTCTGTTTGTCCCTGCTTGCGGGACCGCATTGGGCACACGGCATGAAGGAATAGAGCCCGGGCCTGAACCTTCGGGCTTTGGTTGGGAAATATGGCCGGGCCGCCCGCAGGGGTGCGGGAAACCGGTACGCGCAACACGTTAGAACCGCTGCATTGCCATGGCCATTACCTGTCCGGTTTGAACGTCCAGCGCCCGCAGTACCAGCCAGCCGCCCATCGCGTCGTCGCCGACGCTGCCGGTTATGACGATGGACGCGCCCAGCATGTGCCCAATGGATACCGCCGAAGCGTCGTCCACTTCGCCCGATATATGAAGGTGCTGTTCGTGGCGAATCTGGTCGAGCCGGACGCGGTCAACGATTACGAACCTTCTTGAGGTAAAAAGCCTGTACTCAAGCCCGATCATGATGAACTCGGCGGTTGAAAGGTCGCCCGAATGCACGTTCAGGATGGCTACGGTGGAGCCTTGGGGTATGGTATTAACCAAGGTGCCGGCGGCACTGTTTAGGGCACCGTCGATTCTTTGCGCGGCAGACACGGCTGCCGCCGGAGTGGACACCCCGGCTTCGTGCAGGACAACGTCGCCGGTAACGGTTATCCTCTGGAAGTTGCCGGATAGCAATGCAGGTGCTATGATAGGCGTAGGCACTATTACAAGACCAAGTATAACGTCACCACTGGTAGCAAATGGTAAGGCCACCGCTGTTGCTGCAAAAAAGGGAATACCATATAGCAACCCAATCCTAGGAGAAGCACTGCCTTCGATGCGAATATTTCTTATCTCAATAATACCCATGAACTGCTGCTCCGCAATTCTCATAAGCGCATCATGTGCCCTTCTTATCAACTGTCTCCTGTTATGGATATGGAGGGGCTGAAAAGAGGTAAACTCCGCCGAAACGGTGCCCACTATGTTTGCTTCTATCCTTTCCTGTATAGTCATCCGCCCGTACTCCATGGAAACGCAGGATACCAGAAAGGCGGCCAATACCGCCACCGCCAAAAACGAAACAACCGATTTCTTCATCTTAAAACTCCTTTTCCGCTCGTCATATTTGGGACACTATACGGCGCTGTGAAAACCCATGTCGCCGTGTTCCGTTTTGCAATGGATGTCCGCCAGTTTCCGCGTTAGCTCCAGGATGTAGTCTTTCCGGCTTTCTTCGAGTTTCCCAAAATCGCAGACCAGAACCTTTAGTTTTTCCGTCTCCGTCCGGGAAGTTCCTTTGTTCTGCAATTTTGAAGAAACGCCACTCATCATATCATCCTATTTCGATATGTTATACTACATTGTGATATCAGTCAAGTATTCGCACTTAAAACCTGTTCGGAAAAGCGGATATTTGATACCATGGACGCACAGGAAGATATTTCTTTGGATAAAGACACAGAGGTAAATCGACGAATTAGCGAAATCCGTAAGGCATTGGGGCTAACTCAGCAAGAATTTGCCGAAAAACTGAAAATAAGCCAAGCCCACGCAAGTGCGCTTGAGCGGAATTCCCGGACAATCCATGATCGCATTTTAAAAATGATCTGCTTCACCTACGGGGTTGACGAAAGCTGGCTGAAAACCGGCAACGGGGATATGTTTGCGCAGGACCGGGATTTCAAACTGGAAGAGGTTATCAGCAATTTCAAAAAACTGGACGAATTACTGCAAAGCTATGTTCTAAAACAAATCCGCCTGGCTCTGGAGTATCAGGAAAAGGCGAACGGCGAACAACCGGATTAACGCCGCCGGTTTGCATCCCCCCTTTGTCAAACATCCGCGAATTTAGGCACAGGGGAGTCAAGCACAAAAAAGTCCTGGCGTACCTGACTGCCCGGCTACGCGAAGGACAAGGCTGTTAGTGCGTTTTCTCTGTGCAAAGGTCGGTTATTTTGCATATGCCGTTTTCGACCCTGAACAGCATCCTGTATTTGTCGTTCCTTGACTTTACGTCAATGCTCCATGTCTGGCGATCTTCCAGCTTGTGCGGAAATTTTTGATGATAGAGGGTTTCATTGCTGAAAGCTCTGAGCGTCTTTAGGATGTGCGTTTCATAGCCCTTTTTTATGTTCATGGTACACCTTTCAAGGCATATGGAGCGGGGGAATGCATGGGGAGTTCCGGGTGCCGGAGTCTTCGTCTCAGGTTTCTTTATCGTTCGAAAAGTCCAGGCTTTTCCCGAAATACGCAAAGAGCGAATCTCCGGTGATAGTCCCTTTGGGTTCGCCTTTTTTGTATGCCTCTTTCCAGGGATCCTCGCGTTGGATTACGTATTCGGACGGTAACCAGGTTAGTTCCCTGAAATATTCGACAGCTTCATCCACTGCCGTTCTCTCTTTGGGATTTGTCATAGGTGAAAAGTATTATCGTGGGACTGTTTTTTGCATTTTCCCGCAAGGGCTTTTTCCACGGCATCGCTTACTATCTGTTCAATATTTTTCGCCACCACATGATATAGCCGCTCCGTGACATCCTCTGGGCTTGGCGGCACGGTAAAAAGCTGCCAGGTCTTGATGTTCAGAGCCCCGGCGATCTTGTCCAACACGTCAGGGGTGGGGAATTTGCGGGAAACCTCTATCATGGCGACGAATGGCGTGGAAATACCGGCTTTTTCGGCCAGCCTCTCCTGGGAAAGGCCGCGCTTCCGACGGTTCTCCTTGATATTCCTCGCCAGTATATCCCGAATATTAGTCTCGTTAGCTTCCATATCCTATAAAGAAATAATAACTGCTTCAAAGGTATTGACTAGTATCACAGAGTATGGTTTAATTTCCTAAAGGGCTCTTGTTTTTTGGATTTTCCCGTTTCGGGGGAAGAGATAGGGCCGAAGGCATAAAGGGAATTGGCATAAATGTTGGGAATGTCGCTTAAAGATGATGAAACTTGTCTGTTTGCGGGTATCGTATGAAAAAAATTAGGGTGGCTTACGTCTTGCTGTCCCTTTTGTTCCTCATTATGGGCATGTGCATCTACCTGCTTTTCAGGGATTTGAGCAACATAGCCCTCTTTAGTTGGATGCCAAACTTTCCGCTTGTGGATACATCTCTTGTCTCGCTTAACACAGGTACGATATTCGGGCGTTTGTTTGTTTTCAATCTGCCCCACGGACTATGGTCATTGGCTGGATTGTTGGTAATTAGAGCGATTTGGCTTACGAACGTAAAATGGAGGGCTATTTACGGCGGAATATTTTTCGTGGTCATTTCGGCACTTGAGATTAGCCAATTGAGCGAGGCGAGGCACGGAACATTTGACGTGCTCGATCTGGCTTTCTACGGTGGTTCTGCTTTCTTGGAAAGCATGACATACAACATATTCATCAGAAGGAGAGTATTATGATGAAAAAAAAATGGATGCCGCATGTTCTTGCGGCAGTGGCTTTGGCGTTGTTCGTTGGTTTGGGGTTGGCTAGTGATGGCACTACGCCTACAGGTGGCGGCGGTGGATGCCCAGGAGGTCCATTGGGTCGCTGCTTTTATAATGCTGAAACTACTGTATTCAACTGGTGTCAGCGTCACGGTCGTTGTCGAGTAGGAGACTGGGTAGTTGGAGGCCCTTCGATTAGCTGCAATTGCTGACAATTTTTTGGGGTACTGGGTAATAGGAGGCACCGATTAAGCTCTTATCAATGATTTAATTATGCCTCTTTCCCCGTATTTGTGCAACGTGATAAACAAATACGAGGAATCGCAAGTTTGATGTTTCTGCTTTCGTTGAAAGCATGGCATACGAGGTCAGGTGGTGCGGAATATGGAATTTATAAGGGTGTGGCATTTATACCCCTACTTCGGAACACTTATCAAATTCCGATATTTTTGCGGGCCACTTAATTCGATTGACGGCGGGAAAGACCGCAAGGAGACTTTTTATGAAAAGGAAAATGTTGATGCGGGGCTTAATCATTGCCCTGTTGACGGTTGGTGGAGCATTTATGCTGGCTGGTTGTGGGGAATGTATGACCGATTGTACATGGAATACGGCAACTGATACTGGCAGAAGTTGTATGCGTGCGGGCTGTGAAACTACGCTAACGACCGCCCATCCCCCGCGCACGGTACGTTGCACCTGCTAATAAAGCGCAGGTTTGGTGTTTCTGCTTTCGTTGAAAGCATGACATACGAGGTCAAATGGCGCAGGGCATGGAATTTATAAGGGCAACGGCATTTATGCCGTTGCTTCGGAACACTTATTGAATTCTGGTGTTTTGTGGATCGCTTGATTTCATAAAAATGGCTCGTATGGGCTGTGAAAAATGCTGGTGAGCATTATACACAAAGGGGTTTATTATGAAGAACAAAAAAATATGGGCAATTGCAGTTTTGCTCATGACTGTGGTAGGTGTTGCCTTTGTCTTCGCAAATGACAACAGAAGAGTGGCGGTGATACCTGAGGCTGGTAGGTACAATCAGCTCGGATCATCTTTGTATATGGACCTGACTTGGTCCGACGTTCGAGGAACAAGGGGAACGTTCAACATGCGCGACAGAAATAATCGTGCGCAGAATTGGGCCCGTGGGACTTATACAGTCCGTGACGGTGAAATTACACTTACCTTTACGGCCGCAGGCGGTTCTTTGCAGCCTCTGAATGGTCAGACACGATGGTTCAATGTTGATAACAGGAATACACTCTCTGGCGGAGGCGAGCGCTGGGTACGAGAGTAAGAGCCTCCCATTGGAGGCGTAGAGTGCTGGTCGCCAAATTCGGTTGCACGGAAGTTTAAAATATGTTGGTGGTCATTAAAACCGCAAAGGAGTATTTAGGATGAAAAGAAAAAGATGGGCAATTGCGATTTTTATTGCAATTGTTATCGGTGCTGTCAATGCATATGCTATGTCTGGTGATTTCGTTGATGAAGCTACTGGGCATGTAATGACTTTCTCTGGCTCTAGGCGTGATGGACATGCTGACCGACAGATAGGTACGGTAAGCATTACAGCCACAGATGACCATGGGCGAGTACATACAACTACAGGAACCTTTTGGTCTACTAACCTTGGAAATGGAAGGGGAAGTCTTCGTCTTTCCTTTACTAGCGGCTTTTTAAACGGCCGGGAGTTTTCTTACTCTGTGGAACGTTGGGGAAGATGGGCAATTGTCGGACATGGCGAGAGATGGGTGCAAAGAAGATAGGGTATTATATGCAGGGTGCCAGTCATCCAACTCCGGTTGCACAGAATTTGTAAAAAGCTTCCGTATGGAAGTTTAAAATATGTTTGCGATCATTAAAATCGCAGAGGAGTGTTCATATGAAGAGCAAAAGAGTTTTTGTTGTCGGTCTTGCCTTGGTTCTTTTGGCAATGGTTGCTGGCGTGACGTTTGCTTGGGGTGGGCAGCAACAGCCAGAAAATACGGGACCTGGTCGTCGTGGTGCTAGAGATGGTGTAATGTGGTTTCTTATTCAGGATACCGCTAGTTCTGTTTTACAACTGCATCAACGAGGTGATTACCATGTACAGATTATAAACGGCAACAATTTCCCTGTACGTATAGATGTAGAGAATGTTGTTGGTTCTAGTAATCGTATTGCTGGTCGTCGTTTAGCGGCAGGAGAAGTGATACATGTTGGTGTGCGTCGAGATCAGGCTGATAGGGTTGTTATTTCTAGGGTTACGAGATAGATGAGATCAATCATCGGTCGCTACACCTAGTGCCTTTCCGACACCAATCAGTCGTCCTTCGGGGCGGCTGATTGGTGCGGATGTATTCGAGAAAAACAAGGGGGAAATGAAATGCGTGTTTTTTTCGCACTTTTCATGACAGTGGCGTTTTTCGCGCCGCTTTCCGTACGGGCGCAAACACCGCAAAGCCTGGACAACGCCGTCCGGGACTGTGCGCGGTATTTGCAGGGCCGCTTTCCCAGGGGCACGCGGGCGGCGATTGTCGCCGTGCAGGGCGAGAACCGTGAGATCGGCGAATTCGTGCTGAGAAAATTGGGCGAGGTTCTGGTAAACGCCAACTGGTTCACCGTTGTCGAACGCGATGCGGCGGCCCTGGCCACAATCGATCGGGAGATGGATCGCCACTTGGACTTTTACGTGAGCCAGGAAACCGAGCTTTTTATAGGAAGGCAGCTTGGTGCCCAGATTATCATTTCTGGCGCCATGACCCGTTCCGGGCAGAACTGGCGGCTGGACGTCAGCGCGGTGACCGTGGAAACCGCGCAGCGGGCCGCGCAGTGGTCGGCGGCGCATATCCGCCCGGATTCATCCTGGGCCGCGTTTGCCTCGTCTCGGAGTGCGGGGCTTTCCTTTGCCGGTGACGCGCTTTCCGCCAGGGACATGCGGGTCGTCGCCGACGGTCTGCGGAACGCCATGCAGTCGCGGAACGTGGCCCTTGATCTGGACGAGAACGCCGACGGATCCGGTTACGTCTTTACCGTAACCGTTTTCCGCGAGCAGTTGCCGGCGGTACCCCCCGCGAACGTGGCACTTTTGCGGATTGAGGCGACCGTGGCCTTTTCGCAGGGCGGACGGATTCTGTTCCGGACAGGGCCGTACTGGATAACCGAAATGACCGATACCATGGCGATGCGGCGCGTTGCGGAGCGGCTTGCGGACGACGTGGCTTTTTTCAACAGCATAAACGCCGCGCTGCGATAGCGCATTGAGGGAGGATCGGCATGAACACGAAAAAGACGATTTTGTTTGCCGTGCTGCTTTTTGCGGCGGCGTACACACAGGCCCAACCCGTTCTGGCCATTTTGCCATTCACCGGCGACAATCCGGAGGACGCGACAACCCTTGCGGAGTTTTTCTCATTCCAGGACGAGATACAGCGGGCTTTCACCGTCGTCCCCCGAATACCGGATCATATCCATAACATGATGATGGAACACCGGTTCCAGCGTTCCGGCCTTACCGATTCGGACACTATAGCCGAACTGGGCAGGCAGATGAACGCCGACTACGTGCTTGCGGGGCACATAACGTCCCTGGGGACGGGGGCGGACAGGAGCAACCTGCTGCTGATAACGATAATCCATGTCGAGGAATTCAGGCAGGCCGCCGGGGATTACCGCGAATTCAGACGCATAGAGGAAACGGTCGGCTTTCTGCCCGACATGGCCCGGCGCATTGCGGCCGCATCAAGGCAGGACTCGTCGCAGCTTCGCCGGCTTGCCGTGCTTCCCTTCAACCCCCTGACCAGCGGGATTGACGAAAGGGACGCGGAGGTGCTTGCGCAGATACTCGCTACGGACATAGCCAACAGCGGGAGGTTCGCGGTTTTCCCCCGTACCAGTGCCATAGAGGCGGCGATGCGCGAGCATGACATCCAGCGCGGCGGCATGACCGATCCCGACAGCGTTCGCCGCATAGGGGAGGCCGTGAATGCCCAGTACGTGCTTAGCGCCAATGCACGGCGGCTTGGCGCGGACAGCTTTTTTTCCGCATCGGTACTGCATATAACGGGAGGAAACCAGCAGGTGGGATCGATGCAACGTTACCAGACAGTGAGCGACGGCCTTTTCCTGATGCCCGTTCTGGCCAGGGAGTTGGTAGCTGATCGCAGAGCTGCCATCGGCGAGTTCGTCCGAGTTTCCGGGGGAACTTTCCTTATGGGAAGCCCCGAAGGCAACTGGGGTAGCACGGATTGGGAAAGGCCCGTGCGCAACGTAACGGTGAGCGGTTTCTACATGAGCAGGCACCCAGTGACGCAAAGGGAATGGCGCGAGATTATGGGGACAACGGTGCGGCAACAGGCTGACATGGCTAGAGAGGATGGCTGGAACTTTGGCGTTGCTGGTGAAGGGGACAACCACCCGATGCACAATGTAAGCTGGTTCGAGGCGATAGAGTTCGCTAACCGGAAAAGCCTGCGGGCCGGGCTAATTCCGGCGTACACGATAAACTTTGTTTGGCAGGACGATCGCAGGGTTCCTGGTATCGTAACCTGGAACCGTAATGCGAACGGGTACCGCCTTCCGACTGAGGCGGAGTGGGAGTTTGCCGCCCGCGGCGGACATGGTTCGCCTGGCGACTTCATGTTTTCTGGAAGCAATGTCCTAGGCGATGTTGCGTGGTACTCTGGGAACAGCGGCAGAAGGACGCGCGAGGTTGGCACGAGGCAACCGAACGCCCTTGGGCTGTACGACATGAGCGGAAACGTTTGGGAGTGGGTCTGGGATTGGGATGGGGCGTATCCGAGCACTGCGCAGACGGATCCTGTGGGTGCATCCTCGGGGTGGAACCGTACGGTTCGCGGTGGAAGCTGGGCCGTTCTGTCTACATCGGTACGTTCCATGTCTCGGGACAATTTCACCCCGTCTGGTCGGACCAACAGCATAGGCTTCCGGCTCGTTCGCTCACTAGATTAGGATTAGTTCAAGGAGAGGGCAGGGGCAGGGCAGGCTCCACAAAATCGACTTTCGATTTTTGAACGGGTTACCTCATATAATCGCAAACTTGGCTATCACAAATTATCATCGTAGTTCAACTCATCCGGCATTACCCTTAAAAGTTTGGTGTGAGCCTATCTTATTTTCTGTGTAAATGCCTTGGTGCCATCAGAACGGCACCCGTTCCTTTCCGAACTCAATGGCGAACTGGTTTAACGCCTGCCCCCATTCCCTAACCGGCATCGTCCATTTTTTCGACGCATTGCGAATCGCAAGATACAGTATCTTGAGTATAGCGTCATCCGTACAAAATGTCGAGCGGTTTTTTGTCACTTTCCTTAGCTGGTAATTAAGCGACTCAATCGCGTTCGTCGTGTATATGGCGCGGCGAATCTCCGGCGGATACTTGAAAAATTCGCTGAGGTCATCCCAGTGACACTGCCATGACCGGGAAATCATCGGGTATTTGCCGTCCCACTTTTCGCCGAACCTCATAAGCGCGTCCAGGCCGGCTTCCTCGGTGGCCGCCGAATAGATCGTCTTCAGGTCGGCGCAGACCTTCTTAAGATCCTTGTAGGAAACGAACTTCGTGGAATTGCGCACCATGTGCACTATGCACAGCTGCACGCGTGTCTGCGGGTACACCGCGCGTACCGCGTCGGGAAATCCGGAAAGCCCGTCCATGCAGGCTATCAGGATGTCCCGCACGCCGCGGTTCTTAAGTTCCGCCAGCACGCCCATCCAGAATTTCGCGCCCTCGGTTTCGGCTATCCAGAGCCCTAAAACCTCTTTTTTCCCCTCGAAATTCACCCCAAGGGCCACGTAAACGCTCTTCATGCAGCTTTTCCCGTCTATGCGGCCCCTGACCCGCAGCGCGTCCAAATACACTATCGCGTAGGATGCGTCCAGGGGCCTGTTTTGCCACTCCCGTACCTCCTCAAGGACCGCGTTCGTCACGCGGCTTATCAGATCGGGCGACACCTCGACGTCGTAAATCTCCTCAAGATGCCCGCGTATCTCGCGATCGGTCATCCCGCGTCCGTACATCGAGATAATCTGGCCGTTGAACAGCGGGACGCGCTTTTCGTGCTTCGGCACTATTATCGGCTCGAACGTCCCGGCGCGGTCGCGGGGGACCGAGATTGTCGCGCTTTGGTTTTCCATCAGCACCGTTTTTTCCGTGTGCCCGTTACGGCTGTTCC
>Ga0209755_10008295_pt1 | contig 11131 bp, 5 predicted proteins | sample TergutCo191P1_FD_187301 | JGI IMG/M metagenome (GOLD analysis project Ga0209755, IMG submission 187301) | Cornitermes sp. P1 segment gut microbial communities from Petit-Saut dam, French Guiana - Co191P1 (SPAdes) (version 2) | ecosystem: Host-associated > Arthropoda: Insects > Digestive system >... | reverse complement strand
CAGCACCATTCCACCACCATGGTCCATACTCATATTTCATTCCTCTATCATCAATTCCATACAAATAAAATTCCCCTGCCTCTTTCCTAATACAGCAATCAAGTTTTGTGTAACACAGTTTAGATCTTCAACACAAGATCTACATTTAATTTTGCTCAAATTATTCTCAAATCTGTAAGGTCACTACAATAATAACTGTAAACTAAAATGAAGAAAGTTGGGGTGGTTTCCAATGGCATGATTTTCATACGAAGTTCTACAAAAATATGTTGGTTGTAAAACTATCAAACAAAGGCAAGCAGCCAGATGAATAAACAGTCACATAAGTTTGCTTTCCTTGCAAAGAAAAATCGAAGATGATTCAATGTACACCTTATCAGCATATTCTAGATCAGACAACACAATACAACACCATTTATGAACAGCTACGGACATGTTAATCCAACTACAACACTTATACATACTTCACAACTAAAGTAACAGTGTAGAAGTGAAGGTAAAATTACAGTTCCCCTATGCAGGCCATCAATATAAGGAGGAGTTAACCTCAGCCCTAAATCTAGGACAGTCGCGAACTTCATACACCACAGCCTTCAGTACCTGCTTAATAGAAGACTAGGTGGGCAGAATTCTGACCTGTTACAGTTGAAAGATGATCCTCCCATGAAACATTGTAGGTCTTCTTTTCTCCTTTGTTCTCAACAGCAGCTGGGTCAAACAGCGAGTCTACCATGTAGTTATTCTGTTGATTTCCTGCAGCCAAGTAAACAAACTCCTAGGCAGAAGATGATCAACTGAATGTAATCAGAGTATAAAACATGTTCCAGACAATATTATAAATTAATGGCTCAAAATTTCTTCATAAATAACATACCCAGAGTCAATCAGCAATAATCGCATTCAATCACACGAAAGCAGAAAATGTCATGAATGCAAAACTGATGTGTAGTTAACACCAAATTTCTCATGAACTTACACTCATAATCTCTGCTTTGTTTAGAAAATATTTGGTAATCACGTAGAAGAGAAAAAATAACAAACAAAAGGAATATGTAAAAGACTCTAAAATTATGATCTTTAATGTGTTTTAATTGCTAAATAAAAAAAATGTAAAATACAAACTACTGCATGATACACACCAAAACATACATCATGTGTGTGTGTGTCACATAAACAAAATGGTTCACAAACCAATAATAGAGAAGCAAAGTAGTGAATGAATAAAGGATCAAAAATACAATTACAACCATAGACAATACTACACCTGCACACACACACACACACACACACACACACACACACACACGACCATTCTACCAAGGACTGATTTCCTGCTTCTACATGCAATCAGGCAACTGTACTGAGAATGGTACAAACCTTCTGGTCCATCCTCCTTCCTTCAGGACAGGCACTAGGAGTTGCCTCCTTAACACCACAGAAGCAGTTACCATGCGGTTCAACAGTGACCTGACTCATGCCTGTCTGAACATTAAGCCAACCAGCACCATGCATCACAAAGTCTAGAAAGCACCCTTGCAGATGTATGACTAGGAATGGATTGAATTTAACTTTGCGAGGACCATAGTGACTCCAATCAGGCGCACTGTCTTTTACCTGAAATGCATTTTTAGATGCACATTTTACACTGCATTTATCACACAGAAAACTTAGAATAATTTTTAAGAAAATAAGATTAATATTCATGCACAGAAATTTTAAATTACAAAATATTTTGAATTCTGCTATGTAGAAAATTACCTCATATCTAAAACACAGGTTCATTTGTTGCCAGAAACAAGCCTTGCAATTACCATCAACTCCAGTAAATGAGCCAGTGTCATATTAGTAGTTTTAACAGTTACATTTAGTAGTTTTGGTGAAATAAGACAAGGCTTTGGTTAACCTTAGTTTTAAAAAAAAATTATTTTATTCAACATTTCAAAACATATCAAGATGCCCAACAAAATTAGAAGACTTCTTGCAAAGCAGTACCCACAATTAACCTTTTAAAGACCCCCCCCATTAAATCATTTTATATTCACTTAGAATCAAAACCTACCTGATGCACAATACTCCTTTGTATTTGCAGTTCGTATCTCCAACATGTTTCAACCAGATTTACTGGTCACCTTCAGTGTGTCATATACAGTGATGCTTCAACTTAGAATTATCGGTGTGGTTACAACTGTTGTGCATACCACTCCCTGAAGATGGCTAATAAATCTGGCCGAAACATGTTGGGAGATACGAACTGCAAATAAAAAGGAGTATTCTGCAACAAGTTGGTCTTGATTCTTTGTGAATATAATATAGTTGCATGGAAAATGTATAATATAAAACCATTTTACATATTTAGGCAACAACATAATTTACTACACTTTTACGACATGCTATATAATCTCTGTTTTATTTTACAAAAAAGTCATTTTTTTTTTAAATTTTATCTTTTTCTATTCAAATAATACATCTTTTTAACCATCTGGTAGGATAAAAGTTAACTCAGTAAAAATTACATAACAAATACTCGTTAAAATTTTCAGTTGCTTTAACAAGAAATGAAAAATGCTTGAAGGGTGAGGTAACACTGCATTATATAAGAAATGTATTAAAGCAACAAACGTGAAAACCTTCTGTACCTTGAAAGTCACAGAGGCTTGCTGAACATAGAAACCTATGTGATAAGTCTGGCCTACATAAGCATGGTGCTGTTCTGCTGACCCATCTTCATTCCAGGAGATGGGCGATAGTGATGGTACCCAGCTCCATGCCCAGCCAGCCCATGATTCATTTGATGAATCTGTAAAAACTCACTAGTTCAGTCTTCCTGGGATCAAGAATAAACACTGTACAATGTAATTACAATGAGCAAGATCCTTCTTGAGAAGCCAACAGTGCTTCAGCTAGGGAAATACCCCATATTTTATTCAAATCTGGAACTTAAAGGTTTGTAACTGTGTTCAAGTGAGCCCAAAATTTCTCCCTATCTTGAACTACATGAATCTAGTCAATGTTGTCCCATCCCATTTCTTTAACGTTCATTTAACTATTATTCTTGTATTTTGCACAGACTTCATTCAGGATTCCCCACCATAACCTCATGTTCGTATCTCTTTTCTCCTATAAATGCCAAATGTCCTGTCATCTAATCAACCTTGTTTTGATCAACATTAACAGTGCTTGTTATACATAAATAAACATATTAATTAATTAATTAACTTTCCACTCACCAGACAATGTCATGGGGACAGGGTCCTGCATGACATCTGAATCATGTTCCACACTTGGAGACTGCTCAGGACGCAGTTCCTTGCCGTGAAGAGCTATTCCTAGCAATGCAAGTCGCATGAACATGGGCACCTGCTGCTCTGTGAGGCTGAAATTCATGTTCTCACAGTGAATGTCAACTCGGGTCACTGACACCTGCTTGGCTGTTGCAGTTTGGTAACTCCTCAACAAGTGAAGTTCCATAGAGCAGCGGTAGAGGAGTGGTTCCTATACAGCATTGTGAATGTTTCATCATATTTCCATTTCAATCCTATTTTAATTGGAAGTGTGTCAGCAAGAAAGCTCGTATATATAATCATAACTGACACCAGCAGATGCATGAAAACATTCTATCACTGTACAGTGTTTTTTTTAAATCACACACTTGTCCTTACTCACAACATAACACATCAGCAATGAATGGAACCAACAATGGGATTCAGTCTACCTAAACCATGTCTTATCATTGTGTGACCATCACATGATTTAAACAACCTAGGAAACACCCTTAGAATTTAATTTTTTATATTTAGGCAACAAGGAAATTTACTGCATTTTTAAGACATGCTGCATAACATTTGTCTTATTTTCCACAAAATGCAGTTTATTTCATAATTTCATCTTTTTCTGTTAATAAATAACACTTTTTTTGTGAACCATGCACTACAATTTAAATACCAATCCCATCCCTCGAAGGTTAAAGGGATGTTACGCACAGTCTGAGAATTTTTTGAACCGACTAGTACCATCAGCTAATTATAAGCAAGTTACATACAGCAGATTATGTGCTATTGTCAAGCACATTGAAGTGTCAAAGGAAAATCTTGAGAGGTAAGGGATGCCACATATTTCACGTACTGCATATTCACACAATTTATTCCAACACTCATATGCACACATTGTAGCTCTTTACCTAAATTGGGTCTTCACTTTTATCATCACCCTCTAGCAGTAATGCCAAACACCAGAAAAGGCTATTTCCATCATCTTAAGACAACATATTCAAATATTTCCACTTCAAGCTACTGAAAATGGTTATATCATGACCATCAAGCAGAAGAATACTACCAAAAATGTTCCTCTTTGTGGCAAATGACTCACAGAATGAGAATTATTTGTCATTAAAAGGCTATGACTGGGACAGATGTGTCTAAATAACTGCTGTCCCATGAAAATGACAGTGTCTTTCTTTTCAATACTGGTCAATTTTATCTCGTACCCCAACTGTAATTGGCTTACTGGAACAAATGAGTGAAATTCCTTTTTAGGAGCATCTGCAAAAATTGTGAAAAGCAACTATTAGATTTGTTATGTCTGCCTGTCTGTTCATCTGCACAGAACAACTCAGTTCCCATTGGATGATTTCCATAAAATTTGATATTTGAGTATATTTTGAAAATCTGTTGAGAAAACTCAATTTTCATTAACGAATCTGACACAAGGGTACTTTACATGAAGACCTATGTACATTTATGATAATATATCATTCAGTTCTTCTCAGAATGAGAAATGTTTCGAAAAAAAGTTGTACAGAAAATCAAAACACATATTTCATGTTCAAGAGGTATGAGATAATGTGGAAAAATATGTGACAGCCAGAGAGGCCACAGACACCCACACAGAACATGTAATACTTACTGATTTTCCATGCCAACAATGGTTATGTGAATGTGCTAGGATGTTACATGTGCATTGCCTGTCTTGTTAAGTACTATACATGGACGCAAATGAAGATATTGCAAGATGTTTCCCAAGTGGTGACAACAGACAGGTACCATCCAGAAAAGGAATAACTCTTTGTAAACTGTCCTCTGTACCCTCTGATACCACGTAAGACATGAAACACAATTTCAAGATCTAAGTTGATCAAAGAAACTGAAGTGCACTCACACACAGTGAGCATTCCTTACCTGATACATCTCGATCTTTCCAGAGGCATTCCTCTTGTCTAGACAAATAGTAACATCGGCAAGATTGACCAGTTTCCGCAACATTATTTGTGTTGGTGATAGGTCTGAAATGACAAATATTAGTGAACGATGACATTTTTCATTAAAACATTTGTAAAACAAAAACACCTCACAACTTGAAACTTCAGCAGGAAAATGACAGCAAGTAATTATTATTACTTTTTGCACAGTAAAGGAAGTATTATTTGTCTCATGCCTATATTTATGGTCTTGATTAACTTTTCTAACCTATAACCACCTAGAAAAAGAACAGAATCCATTTCCAAGGTGTTAGCACACGTATGGATATTTCTGTAACCCAAATAATACAATAAATCTGGACCCGAGAAGCAGAAGGGTATACGTCCAACTTTACATGTGAGATAACACACAATTTTTCTTCGACCAATATTTGACTTACTGCTGTTAGTTCTTGGTCCAGCTACAGTGTGACAGTATTTGGACTTACAATCATCTGTACCTGAAGGAGTTTGAAATTCTAAGAAAAATGGTGTATTAACTGAAACAAAACAAAATTGGACTTTCAGCCTCTTGCTTCTCAGGTCCAGAAATTACCCGGAGATAACAACTGGCAGAGGAGATCTACAGCTTAATTAGGACTTTGAACCATGGGAGGGTTACATGATTCATGCTAAGGACACATCATCACATACATACAACAAATACCCAGTTACCACAGTATAGTTTATTCTAAAGTGATTCTGACATAATAGTCACACTAGCATGTAACACTATTATGAACAATACTGCAGTCCTACACAGCAACTATGCTGCTACAATTATGGAAATAAAACAATATTCAACTTGTTAAGTGATGACTAGGAATAAGTTTAAATATCTGCTAATGGGAGTCTTGAAAAACCACATTAAAAATAAAAAATGAGGTTTAATATTCCCCAACACAAAGCAAACAAATACAGCACTAAAAAGACTAAAAACTATTTCAAACACATCAAGAGCTCTCATTCCAACATAAGGGGCCTTAGCAGCCTGGAAGAAAGTGTTGAAGTACTCACCTATGAATGCTGGTTGCCATGACTCATTAGCTGACTGCAGTGTCACAGTTTTCACATTGACAGACAGCACAATATCCTCTTCCACATACTTGAGGATAAGATTGCTGCAGATGATGGTGATGTTGCTCACAATCTTGTTCACTAAACTCTGCACATACCCTGGAGGTGCAACCACATCTTGCCTGTAGTCACAAAATTCTCAATTTGTTTATGTTAACACTCTACATTCCAATATGATGTACTGTGTTTATACTCACCACCACCAACCTACTGTACATTCGAGCACCTGTAATCACCACTTATTATTGAAATCAGTAAATCAATACACCAAGAAATCATGATGTACCTGGCAATTTGCTGCATCAGTTAATGCAATACATTAAAGTGCCACTGTCTTCCCAAGTCTGTGTGCGCTTCAGAATGCTAGGCTATATTAAAAAAAAAAAGTATAATAGATGCTAAATCAAACTTCCACAGCAGCAGTTCCATTGTATTTATACAGCCACTTCTATAATGCTTCAGTATTCATTACAGCACCCACAGCATACTATGGTCCTTGTAGGGACAGACTGTTGATCACTGGTGACACACTGCCGTCTTATAATTTTACCAAACAAAAACTCTAAATGTATTACGAAGCCACAAAAAACATTCATTACTTGTAGGATCTTATGAACACCAACAGTGTTATCTTTACGTACACATACAGTTACTTTAGTAAGTGCAATGGAACATGTGCATTTAGGGTATTAAACAGTTTTATTTGTACAAAAAATAGTACAAATCCAATTAGAGAAAATAATGAAAATTACAGCCACCATCAGTGACGCATCTGTGTGGTTGATGAGATGTAACAGGCAGCTTTTTGCAAAATTTTCTAAGAGCAAGGGTCGGTATTTTGTTTCTGCTGTTCTAATGTGTAAGAACTAGTTTTGTACACATGACAAGTTAAAAATGTCCAAGACAAAAATCAGGCAATGAATGCTCCAGAGATGTAACAGGTCAAACATGTTGAATAATTAAGCAATCACTGATTCCTGCAGCTTTCCCACTGATGAAATTTGTGGTATTAGCTGTTGCCCCATCTCCTCATTGCTTTATGTAACAAAAATAAAGTACTTAAAATTTTTTAGTCCAAAGCTCATCATGATGTATCCCAATCCCAATCAGTCCTAGCTTCCTCGTGTTTCTCAGTGTGTGACTTTTCTCTATCTTCCATCAATTACAATAACTTATGCCAGATATCTTTTAAGCAAACATAACCAATATGATTGCTTAATTTGAAGAAAAACACAGATTAATGTCAATGACTGAAATTCAGAAATGTGTGAGTATGCCTGAAGCCAATGTAGGTATGGACTATACTGTGTGTGAACATGCATATACACTGGTACACAAGTAACAGACTAGCTATGATGCTGTTGCAAGATATATCAATTCAAGTTGTGACACCAGCACACACGTATGCTTCATTTTCTTTTTCTTCTCCCACCACAGAACACCCCACTTTTTTTTTTTGCATATGTTTAAACTCTGGTAAAGACTAACACACTAATTCACATTTTGCATAAGTAAGTGGTATACTTGAAGAAACAAACAATACTTCTAAAGTATGCTCTCTGAAAATAAAATTGTTTTGTCCACACTCACACCGGAATGTGAAGTCTTTAAATAATAATGCCAATTTCTGTAACAACAGATCACAGATGTGTAACAGAAAAATCAACATCTCTCATATTTCTTGCCTTGACAATGCAGCACAGATGTTTATAGAAACACATAATGGCAAAACATAACTGTTCGGGATTAATGTATTTGCCATGGCAGGCTGCTCATGAATAAGAGGTAACTGTAGGGTCTGTGTCTAGTCCTTCAACACTGTGCACACATCAGTGATCCTTTCACAAAACGTACCGTTTGTTGCCCTTCCTGCGACTGTCCCTGGAGGTATTTGTAGCTGCACTTGCATGACTTGCAGAGTCAGAAGCTACTGAATCTTCGCCACGCAACTTAAGTATGCATTCTGAAAAGAAATGGCACATGCTTAATTTAAAACAAAGCCATTTTACATAAATAACCTTTAAACACAATATGATTAATTGCAATGAAATCCATCCCACATCCTCAACAAATCACCTTCAAAGGAGAAACAAATACAAAGGCTGAAAATAAAACCTCCTCTGGAACTTCATGTACGCTAAAGTGACAATGCAACACACAATATTGTAACAACAAACAGAACACATACATTATTTTTATTGTTGTACTGTGCATTTTGATATTTATAAAGTTCATACACCAACAAATGCACTCTGTATTAAACTTGATAAAGTTTTTAAAATTTACATTTAAAAATAACTTTGATCTGCTACTACATGTTTCGGTCTTTATATACGACCATCTTCAGGGAGCCTTCATTAGAGCCTAGCTAAAGTTATATTTGGGTTAAAATTCAGTAAAAGATTATGTCATTATATGTTACATGGTGGTGTGGCAGCATGTCGTAGGTATGGTACGTGTACTGTTCGCTGTGTTGAGTGCGACCTTAATGGTCGCACTCAACAGAACAAAATGTGACCAAATAAGGACTTAAGAGTCCTTATTTGGTCACACTTGAAGAAGCTTGCTTCCCAGATAATATGATACCAAAGGTTGCAACTACAGTTTTATGTACTCCTGATGATGGGCACGATGGATGCCCCAAACACGTAGAATAATTTAGCAGTAAAAAAATATCTGCATACAGCTGCATTTTGTTGGATTTCTTCAACCTGCATTTTTTTTTACTACAGTCACACCAGACCTATAGTGTTTATAGTGATGGTAATAGGTTCCGAAGCCAACTTCGTCCATGGCACGTGTATCAGCAACTCATGAATACGGCCACTAATAAAACTGAATGGCAGCTGCAGTTCCTGCTCCAGTACTTCCAACCTAAGATCCAGGCTATGAAATGAGACATCTCCTCCCCACAGGGACACCTAAAACAAAAATACAGAACTGCACCTGCATTTGCAAAAAAATTATACATACAGCAAGCATTTCTCCACTCAAAAATGAGTAAACTATTTCTCCAAACTACAAGGAATATAAATGTACATAAAATTACAGTGCCTAATAAGTTAGTACCACCTTGATGGTTCTCTCTGACACATATATTCAATGATCACTGAATTGAGGATGTATGTATTGTGAGGAGAAAAAGGTGTTTGATTACTCCGTACTTTCACCAAAAGAAGGTTCCATGTCAACATACAGTTTGTGTATGTTGTTCCTCCACAAAAACATAAACCCATAATTCAATACTTGTTTAACTTTAAGTGGAATTTGTACCAATGACGAATACCTTGACATCACATTTTAAATTTTTTTTTACTCAAGATGATGATACACAAAATTGTTCCAAGAATATTTTGTTGAACATTGTCCACTATCTGCCTCAGACAATGGCCAGAGTCAAAAATAACATTCTCATAATCACAGATGCACAAACTTGGGAAAAGTCTAAGAGGCACCACAAAATGCTAGGTGCCTGAAGCGTGACATGATGCAAGTTCCATACTCAAAACCCACACATACTAAGTGCCACCATACAAACTTCAGTTGCCCAGGCCACTTGGCACCCAGGATATGTGCACCCCTGCCTATAACACCTGAGTACTGTCACAAACCCCTACAGGATGATGGTAACCATGATATGTAACTCGTGGATGGAACAACGACACAAATCAGTGTACAATAAGTAAGTTCTGTGTGGCAAATCCTGGCCCAAAGAGAAGTCACCCAGTCTAACAATTTTTGTGGTCTTCTTCAGTCTCTCCACACAAATACCTCAAATTAGGCCACAAGTGTTTCTATTCACATCACTTCTAATTACACACCAACCTTCATACCATTCTACGATATTCAGTCTGATTTACTGACAGTCATTAAATAAATCACATATAAAAATAATAAATAAGTAACAATAAAGCTAAAGACCATGATGTAACAAAAATTTGCCATTTCTTTTGTGTAGGTGTAAAATGAGGTCTCTTATTCTGGGTAATACATGTAAATTACAAATTTCTGAAGACAAAATGCTCAGGAAAGTATCGTAAACTAATCAGCAGTTTTGGATATTAGAAGAGAGATAAAAAAGATTGATACAAATCACTTTGCAGCCTAATATTAGGACAATGAAATCTAAAAGCTTTAGGAGTGGTGGGCATGTCCTCAAAAATGGGAAAAACATGCAACACAAACATAATTTTGATATATTCAGAAGTAATTCACTCTGACAGTCCAAAAAGAAACTGGGTGGTAAAATGGTGAGGATCAGGGAGTGATAAAACTGGTTCAAAATTGTGTCCAATTCCAGGCCTTAGTATTGGTGATGTTGGACTTACAGGTTCTGCCACACAATACTGAAAATAACTATTCTGGCACTTTATTCATGTAATATTTATACTGACAGCAAATTGTACCTGTGAATCCTCAGGTCTAAAATTCTTTATGTACTTGTCTACATAGCTGAGTAATATTGGTGTGATGTAGGATTCAATCTTGAACATTGTCCTGCTACAAAGTTATCCAGTGTTGCTATCCATCATCATTCTGAAAACAATAGTGTTAGACCAAGTGATGCATTTTACATCAATCTATCTTTTTATGTATCAACCTACCCTACTAATTTTAGTTTTTTACTGTTTGTGGTAAGCATTCATTCCACAAACAATTCAACATTGTACAAGGCAGAGTCAAAAAGTACAGTGATTTTATTATGTACTTCATGTACAACAATCCATGACAAACGCAAAGTATCATTTCTCAAAACAATCGTCTCTTTTTTTCAATGTATATTGTGTAGCAATGCACAAGCCTTCTGATCCCATCTGCCCC
>Ga0209755_10008294_pt1 | contig 11131 bp, 12 predicted proteins | sample TergutCo191P1_FD_187301 | JGI IMG/M metagenome (GOLD analysis project Ga0209755, IMG submission 187301) | Cornitermes sp. P1 segment gut microbial communities from Petit-Saut dam, French Guiana - Co191P1 (SPAdes) (version 2) | ecosystem: Host-associated > Arthropoda: Insects > Digestive system... | reverse complement strand
ATAAGTATATTTTATCAAAAAAAAAAAAAAGTCAAGCATATGAACAAACTTTTAACAAATATTAACAACAAACTTTTGTAGTTAAAATTAAACACAAATTTATTTGTCAAAATTGAATACTGTTTACAAAACAAAAAGCGGGCATTTTGCCCGCACTTCTATTTTTTGTATAAATATTTTTGATTAATAGAATGTTTTATTCAGTCTTTTTTTGTACCTAAAAGTTTATCCTGCTTTTTCTCATAGGCTTATCCTTTTCAATTACCTCGAAATCGAGGTAATTGAATATTCATTTACTATTAGACAAATTATAACACATCAATTATTTTAATTTTGGCTTTAAAACCCTAGCGTTTTTATGTATTCACTTTTAGAAGGCAACACCCTTAAAATATAAACTGTTTTATCTATCACTTCGTATATTGTCACATAAGGATATTTACTGTTAATCAGCATTCTATCATTTGTATCAATATTAAATTTACCCCGCAAAGCAACGCCCATATTTGGGAAAATCAATAAATTGCCTATCCCTTTTTTTAGGCTTTCTTTGACTTTCTGTGCGTTCCTTGGGCTGTTTTGCTTTATTCTAGTCTCAATGTCTAACAAATCTAGTTCTGCCATTGGTCTGATTACTAAATTTAACATTCTAATAATTGTACTCCTTAACAAATTCCTCAAATGGTCTGCCCGGTCCGCTATCTCTTCCCTTTTGAATTTCCGCCATTAGAATTTCTAAAGCCTCTTCTTTTGTCATTGCTGGTTTGTCTGGTTGGTAAGCCATTAGATTTTCGTAGTCTGCTTTAGACATCAAAACTACTTCTTTACCTTTTGGCTCTACTTGCTTTGCAATCTCTAACCAATTAGTATCTTTTGCTATTGCTACTGTTATAGCCGTCATATAAATTCACCCCCGTATATTTTGTTTACCCCGTATGTTTTATGTTACCTTTATGTTTTGCCCCGTATGTTTTTGTTTATATATAGTATATATCATTTTTGGTAAAAAGTCAACTGGTAAAAAGATTTTTTTGCTGTTACCCTTATAAGTTTGAAAAAACGCTGTCGTATAACTGTTGGCTTAGGGGGTTTATTGGCTGGGCGCGTTGTTTTAGTACTTTTAGTTGGTCTTTTACTATAAGTTTTACGGCTTCGTCTATGTTGGTGTAGGCGGTTTTTCGTATGTGTTTATTTAGCGGATAGTCTCTTGTTTGCTCTACTTTATCTGCTACGTATATAAGTTTTTCTAGTGGCTGCATACCCGCGCGCCCTGTTGTGTGGTAGCGTATTGCATCTAGAATATCTGTATCCGTTACGCCGAAAACTTCGCTTGCAACTTTTGCGCCCATATCGGCGTGTGCTGTTTTGTCTTTGTAATCTGCCGCCGAATTAATATTAAACTCTGGCGCTTGTTGTTTTGCTACATCGTGTAGTAGGGCTGATAAAAACACTTTGTGTGGGTCTAGATTTGTCTGTGCGTTTAACTCTAGCGCGCACGCTACTGTATATGCTGTGTGCAAAAATTTGTCTGCACTAAGGCGCTGTTTTACTTTTTGGGATATATCTAGATAATCTGCGTAAAGGTTGTTTTCCGTAATATAGTCCATTACTGTTTGCGGGATAAAGTTTGTTGGTGGGGTAGTTGGCTCTAGCCCCAAATTTAAAAACGCCCTTACTTTTGTGCTTGATATGTTAGTGCCTTTATATTTGCTTGTTAAAATACTTGGCTTGGTATTTGCCTTAGTCTCTGCCTTAGTATTTACCTTGGTATTTGCCTTAGGGTTTTGCTTTGATAGTAGAATTTCTGTATTTAAATCGGTTAGGTCTGCTTCGTTAATCTCGTTATTTGCGTCTGCCCTATTAACAACTATAAGTGTTGCAAGGTTTAGTATAACTTCTGGCTTATGCCAATGCTTAAGGCTTTTGGCAGAGTCTGAGCCTAGTATATAATATAGTTGGTCGTTTTTGTATTGCCCTTTAAGTTTTGTAAGCGTATCTGCCGTGTAAGAAGTTGTTTGGCTATCTATTTCTAATGTAGATATTTCCACCCCTTCCACCCCTAAAAACGCCCACCTAACCATTTCTAGCCTGTGTTTGTCGTTTGTTAGGTTTGGCTTGTGCGGAGCGTTTGCTGTTGGTATTACAATAATTTTATCTAGATTAAATTCGTTTTTTACATACAAGCACATAGCCACAGCCTCGTTATGTATTGGATTAAAACTGCCGCCAAATATACCTATTTTTTTGTGTTTTGTTTGCTGTGTGTTTTGCATAATTTGTCTCTTGGATAATCCCCCTTTTTGTGTTTGAGTGATTGCCCCGCGTTTAATTTTATAGTTTTGTGGCTATAATTTTTTAATGAGATTGTTAGGTAGAATTATAGATTTTACAATTATCCACGCTATTATTTTTATAGTGCTTTTTACGTGGGCTAGATTTTATTTTAGTGCCGTGTCTAATGCGGCGCTCGCGTCCCTTGTTGCAACTGTTTTTATTGGCTTTTTGCTTCACCTTAGAAAGTCTAGAAAAAACCGCACTACCGCGCTTAAAGCAAATGAAGAGCGCCATAAAGATAAAGTGCTTACGCAACTAGTACTTCAGGGCGAGCAAAAAACTAGGCACTTCTTTTTCGACTTTTTTGTGAAAAAGTTTGGCGCAAGCATTTATAAAGATATTGTCGTGCTAGAACAAGCAGACACTAGCAAAAAAATTTTAGACCACGAAAATCAAGTTGCTATAACGCCAAAAAAAATAACTTGTGTGTTTATGCTTTTTGAAGAAACACTTAGTAGCAAGCACCTAATCAGAATGTGGAACATTGCGCGCAAGTATAGTGTGAGTAGCATTGTGGTTTTGTGTAACGATGTTGAAAAGGGCGTTATGGATTTAAAAGTTATGATGAAGCAAATAAACACAAAAATTTTAGACAGAGACTGGGTTTATTTGCTTTTAAAGCGGTACAGCGTTTTTCCGCAACTAAGTTTAACGCTAGAGCGCCCACGCGGGTATACCTTTAAACAACTTGTTGCGTTTTCTCTAAACAGAAGCAGAACGCGTGGCTATTTAATTACCGGTTTGTTTTTGGTGCTTTCTGGCTTTATAACGGGCTACACGACTTACTATTTGGTTATATGCACAATTGTTTTGGGGCTTGCGCTGTTTTCTTACCTAAACCCGTTTTACAACAAAAGCGAAAACGACGCTATAGAAAAAGCATTTGGCGTGTAAATTTTAAATGCTAAATGGTTAAACTCATAAAGCGCTTCATTTAAATTAGTGGCTCGATTTTCGGGTTAGTAGAGCGGCGGTATAACACAAATTTAAAGCCTACAACTGATATTACGTGGGCTTTTGTTATTTCAGCCAAAGCGTCTGCTAACTCTCTTGCTGTGTATTCAGACGAAGTTAGTACGGAAATTTTTATAAGTTGGCGCGTTTGTAGCATTCCTTCTATTTGTTTTACAGAATTATCAGACAAGCCGTCTTTGCCTATTTGCATAAGCGGCTTTAAATTGTTTGATAAACTTCTTAATTTTGCTCTTGTTTTACTATCCATAATTTTTAATGTTAAATTGTAAATGTTAAATTGTTGCATCTCGCTTCGCGAGAAATACAATGTTTTTGTTGCGTAAAGCTGACCGCTGTATGCTTTATGCTGAGATGCTGTTATTCGTCCTCTGTCCAGTCAAATTCTAAGTCTCCAAATTTGACTATAGAACCCTCTACCATTCCCTCGGCCTTTAATTTTTCTATAACCCCAAATTCGTTAAGTTTTCTGTAAAAGTAGTTAACACTTTGGAAGTCGTCGAACGCTACGTTTCTTGCAAGTAAATCTATTAGCGTGCCGGATACTACAAAAATCTCGCGCTCTACAACGCCATCGTCTTCGCGTTCTAGCAAAGTGTCTTTTGTAATTTCGTACTCTAGTGGCTTTTTAGCATCTAAAACAATCGGCGTAAAGTCTATTGGTTTTGGCGGCGGAAGTGTTTTTAATAAAGTTGCCGTCTCTTTAATAAGTGTGTCTATGCCGTGTTTTGTAGCGGTTGATATTTCTATTATCTGCGGCATTTGTTTTTTTGCTTTTGTGGTATGCTTTTTAAGTTTGCTGGTAAAATCTTTCAGCGCCTTTTCTTTGGCTTTGTTTGCACTACTTGACTTACTAGTGTCCCCACTATCGCTATCATTATCATAAAACAAGTCTATTTTATTCAGCGCTATAATGCACGGCAGAGTAGACAGCATTTTGTTATAAAGCGTTTTTTCGTTTACAATTGTAAGGTAGTCATCAAACGGGCAACGCCCCTCAGTTGCGGCAAAGTCTACAACGTGAATCAGAAGCCGCGTGCGCTCTATGTGGCGCAAAAACTCGTGACCTAGCCCGTGTCCTTCAGACGCCCCCTCTATAAGCCCCGGTATATCTGCAACAACAAACGCAAAGTCGTGATACTTTGTAACCCCTAAGTTTGGTGATAGGGTAGTAAAATGATAGTCTGCAATTTTAGGTTTTGCGTTAGATATTACGGATAGTAAACTAGATTTACCCGCGTTTGGCTTACCTACAAGCGCCACGTCCGCTATGGTTTTTAATTCTAGCACTACCCACTTCTCATCCGTTTCTTCGCCTAGTTGCGCAAAGTTTGGCGACTGGCGCGTAGACGACTTGAAAAAAGCATTGCCCTTACCGCCCCTGCCACCTTTTAGAATAACTTCTTTAGCGTCCTCGTAAAACATATCGGCTATGATGTTGTCTGTTTCGGCGCATTTAATCAGCGTGCCACGCGGAACTTTAAGCACCACATCTTTTCCGTTTTTGCCCGTACAGTTTTTGGCTTGTCCATTCGCCCCGTTTTCTGCCTTGAAGTGCTTTTGATAGTAGTAATTTATAAGGGTGTTAGCGCCCTTGTCTATAGTAAAAATTATGCTACCACCACGCCCGCCGTCCCCGCCATCTGGTCCGCCCTGTGTAACATATTTCTCTCTGTGAAAACTCTTTGCGCCGTTTCCACCATTTCCTGCTTTAATTAAAATTCGTACTTTATCTACAAACATTTTTCTAATTGTAAAGTGTAAAGTGCTAAGTGTAAAGTGTTTATATGCAATTAATGCAAAAACATCTGAACGTCTATCAGTTACTTCTTGCATAGAATTTGCGCTGTAATATTGCCCGCGCTAGCGGGTGCAATCACTTTACACTCTACATTTTACACTTTACACTTCTCCCAAAATTGCTTTTGCTGCTTCTATCCCATCTCGCATAGCGGTAACTACATAACCCTCGCCCCGAGCAGTACAGTCTCCACCTGCGTAAAGCCCTTTTATATTTGTTTTGTAATTGTTGTCTACTTCTATAAGCCCCCACTTTTTGTCAAGCCCATCAATGTCGAAATCTAGTTTAGAGCCTGCCGCTATTATAACCATATCTGCTGCTACTTCAAATTCGCTATCCAAAATCTCACTAACAGAGCGCCTGCCACTATCATCTGGCTTGCCTAATTCCATTTTAACAAACCTAGCATTTGTAACTACTTGCGGGCTTTTACTTGCGCTTTTTTCGCCGACCCCACCGCTAGAACCCCCAACAAAGCCCCCAACAAATCCTTTAATGCCCGTTAAAAAATTTATCTGCACACCCTCTGCAATTGTATCACTAACTTCACACTCTAGCGCCGGCATCTCATCTTTACTTCGCCTATAATAAATCTGCACATCAGCACTAGGGAAGATTCGCCTTGCAACCCTTGCGCTATCAAGCGCGGCATTACCGCCCCCTATCACCGCTATGTTTTTAGGTTGTATGCTAACCCCTAAATCTATACCCAATTTTGCATTTTTCAAAAAACTGTCAAAGTAGAAAATATTCCCTAAAGCCTCGCCATCTATTCCTAGAGATGTAGATTTTTGAAGCCCTACTGCCACAAAAACCGCCTTATATTTTGCTAAAAGTTTTTGCGTAAATGCCTTTATGTCGTTAAAATTACTAACTTGCTCTAACTTCAAATCTACACTAGCCCCAACAAATGACAATTCGTTGCCCCAAACTGCGTGCGGAAGCCTAAACGCAGGAATGCCCGTGTTTAAAAGCCCGCCCAAATATTTTGCATAAACACTCACGCCCACACCGCTATTTGCTAGATATTCAGCACAAGCAATAGCCGACGGACCATATCCAATAATAGCCACACAATTTTGCTTTTTTGCCCTATTATCTTTTTCTGCGCCCCCTTGCAGTTTTTCTTGCCCCTTTACTTGCGCCTTTAATTTATCTATCTGACCCTGCATTTTTTCTGCCTGCAGTTTATAGTATGTATCACATATGTAAGCCTTAAGCCTTGCAATATCTACTGCCCTTTCTTTCTTTGCTCGCGTGCAAGCCCCCTCACAAAACTTCGAATGCGGGCAAACCCTTGCCGTTACGCTTGGCAAACAGTTGTTGGTTTTAAGTATATCGTAAGCCTCTACAATTGCTTTTTGCCACGCTTTATCGCACGCATTATCCCCTAGGTCTGCCAAAACAGCAAATGCGTCTCTCAGTTCTGTTTTTATAGGGCAAGCAATCTCACACGGCGGATTAGGGCAACGCAAACAACGCCTAGCCTCTGCAACCGCTTGCTCTCTCGTAAAAGGTATAACAATCTCGTCAAAATTTTTAACTCTTTTTTTAACATCTAACTTATTTCTCATAACTTTTTTCGAGTGACCAATCTTACAACAAAAGCCACCCACAAAACACCCCAAAAAAAATATTACTTACCGGCGCAAGTCTTATAGTGTATGCAATACTCTTTTATTTTGCAACCTACACACAGCGGTTTTACCGCCTTACAGTAATATCTGCCAAACAAAACTAACAAATGATGTGCTTGTCCCCAATTTTCTTTTTTAAAAAAATCTCTTAAGTCTGCCTCGCATTTTTTAAAGTTTTTAGCGCCCGTTTTGGATATAGAAGCAGATAGCCCCAGCCTATTAGACACCCGAAACACGTGAGTATCCACAGCAATTGCAGGCAGCCCAAAAGCCGCATACAAAACCACATTAGCCGTTTTTTGCCCAACCCCTGCAAGCGCAACTAACTCGCCCAGCGTACTAGGCACTTGCCCGCCGTGCCTATCAATCAGCGCCCGAGCCGTAGCAATCAAATTTTTAGCCTTAGTTTTAGATAATCCACAAGGGCGAATAATTTGCTGCAAATAAGTCTCATCTAGCGTGGCAAAGTGCACCGGCGTATTATACTTAGCAAAAAGCCCTTTCGTAACCTCATTAACCCTTACATCTGTGCATTGCGCCGATAATATTACAGCCACCAAAAGTTCAAAATCAGAGCCATAATTCAATTCTATAACCGGCTTTTCAAAAAGCGTATTTAAATAGTCTAGCAACTTGTCCGCCGTAATTCTCATTCCTATAATTATACAGCAACTTAATAAATAAAGCAACTGTTTACATAACTTTATAACTGAAAAAGCGCGAAACTTTAAAGGTATACACAGATTGCACAGCAAGCATCTATATAACTTTGCTATATGATATTTTTCCGCCTATGCTCTCTGCCCTATAAAAGCCTACAAAACTACTGCTTGCAAGAGAGAAAATCTTACTTCTTATAACCGAATAATCAGAATAAAAAAACTTAATACAAATGCCACAGCTTAAAGAAACTGCTCTTGGGGTTGCTATAATTTTTACTTGAACTCCCGCCTTTTTAAGATTATCATACATTCTGTTTGTAGTTGTACGAGAATTAAAAACCGCAAGATAATATACTGAATTTTGCATATGTAACAGGCTAGCACCTTTTTAGTTATTTTTACTATATATAACCAGTATATTAATAAAGAGAGGTTTATGTGTAGTATGATTTATTTAGATAATGCAGCCACAAGCGGCAAAAAACCAACCGAAGTTATTAACGCAAACATAGAAGCGCTTACGCACTATTCTATTAACCCTAACCGCTCGGCTTACAAAAGGGCGCTAGATTTGTCTTACAAAATTTATAGGGTCAGAGCAAGCGTAGCAGATTTTTTTAACGCAGATGTAGAGCGCATAATTTTTACATCGGGGGCTACTGCCGCGCTTAACCTAAGCATTTTAGGCTCGCTTAAAGTTGGCGGTCATATAATAACTTCTGTTTACGAGCATAACAGCGTACTGCGCGTGTTAGAGCAACTAAAACAGCAAGGCTTGATAGAATATTGTGTGGTCGAGCCAAGCACAAAAATGGGCATCATATCGGCAAAACAAGTGTCTGAAAAACTTAAAAGTAATACTTATATGGTTGCGCTAAACCACATATCTAATGTTACGGGCGTAGAAAACGATGTGTCTAGCGTTGGCAAATTTTGCACGAGCCACAACCTTTTGTTTTTGCTAGATGCCGCCCAAAGCGCTGGTCACGTGCAGATAGATATCCAAAAAAGTGGTATAGACTTGCTTGCTGTTGCTGGTCATAAAGGGCTATTAGGTCCACAAGGGGTGGGCGTGTTGGCGCTTAATAAGTCGCTAGAGGCTAAAGGCTATTCGCTTACGCCCATTAGTTTTGGTGGCACGGGTACGCTTGGCGAGAGTTTAAACCAGCCACAAAACTTGCCCGAGGGCTTCGAGTCAGGCACGCTTAACAACCCCGGGATACTTGCTTTGGGGGCTGGCGCCGAATATGTAAAGCAAAACTTTTTAAAGTTTCAAAGCCACATAAAAAGTCTAGCGAAGCATACGCTAGAAAACTTAGCACACACCACTAACGTAATTTTATACACGCCCAAAAATACCTATGGTGGCGTTATCAGTTTTAATATTAAAGGGCTAGAGTGTAATGCCGTTGCGGATATGCTAGATACAGAGTATGGCATTGCCGTTAGGGCTGGGCTTCATTGCGCCCCGCTTACGCATAGTTTTTTAGATACGCTAAACTTTGGTGGTACTGTAAGGGCAAGCATTGGCTGGCATAATACGCTTGCAGAAATTAATACATTTTTACACGCGGTAAAAACTATTGCTAATCAAATATCTTAAATGCAAATTTAAAACCAAAAAGCGCTAGCGGTGAAAACCATTTAACATTTAAAATTTAACATTTAACATTTAATACTACAACTCAGATAAAATAACATCTAACTTCTTGCGCTGGGCTTCACTTAAAAACGGCTTAATCGTGCGCGCATAACTTTGCAACTTAGCAACAGATATGTTCCCACTCTTAGCAACACGCCTAATCTCTGCGATAATCTCGTCCTCTGGCAAGTCTTGATACTGCTCTACAATTCGCTTAACATTATCCGTGTTTATGTTACCCTCACTCGCGCCCGTAGTTTTTTTCTCATCATCTTTAAAGTTATTCGTAAAACTTCTAAAATCCATTTTAACCTCCTTAATAATTGTATGCAAACTTTCGTGTGCATTTACATATACATAATTATATGCAAAACAATATTTTAAGTTTACTACCACTTTTAATGAACATCAACAAAGGCGAGGGTTCTGCCGCAAACTCCTCCCCGCTTTTGTCAATTCTGCCACAACTAATGGGGGCAGGCGGCAGCGGCGAAAAACCCGATATCGCAAGCCTACTAGAGATGTTCACAAAAGGCTCTAACAGCGGGGCAAGCGGGGCAAACCAAACAAATAATCAAGCCCAACACGAAAATACAACAACACACGACAACACAAATTCTCAACACAACACACAAACAAATAACAACTATCAACACAACACACAACAAAACAACAACCCTAGCCAAAATTATCAACCTAAAAATACAACACCAACAAAAGAAGATTTAGACAGATACTACTACGAAGCCTACGGAAAATCTGCACCAAAACTAGAACAGCCAAACACAAATAACAATGCCCCAAACAGCAACTTCTCAGACAACAACTTCACAGGCTTCTCAGACAACAACATAAATAATTCTAACCACCAACAAACCACACACACCCCACCCCCAACAAACAACACACAAAACAACCTAATGGAAATGCTACCCCACATACTTCCCCTTGTTCAAAACATTCAAAGCGGTAACTCAAACCCAAACCACAGCGCTAACCAAAACAACACCAACCATAAAAATACACGGGGCAATAATAAAGGCAACGCCAAAACTAACAGCAAAAGCAACGCAAACGCCTTTTACCTAAAGCCAATAGAAAGCATAGTTCACGACAAAATCGGAGTAAGCATACACAACTACTTCGCAAGCGTTTAAACCAAAAAGGGTTTTGAGCCAAGGCTCAAAACCCTTTTTGGTTAATTAAGAATTATGAATTCAGAATTCTTAATGGTTACACCCCATTTAATACCCTTGCGTTTGAACAGTTATAAATTAGTTATCTAAGCCCCACTCATCTATGTCTGATTTTCTACGCGCTCTAATTTTGCTTTGGGCTATGTAGCCTGCTGTGCCGGCTGCGCCTACGCCTGCTACACTTAGTGTGCCGATTATTATGTTGCGGGCTAGGTTAGAGCCGTTGCTCTCACTTGGTATGTAAGGTATGTACCATACAGCGAATAGTAGAATTGTGTCTGCGCCGTTTTCTAGGTCTAGTAGGTGAAGTGGTAGTAGTAATTGCTCTGTTTCTGGGCAAGTATCTATAAGTTCGCCGTTACGTGATAGACTCCAGCCGTGGAATATAGCGCCGTAGATGTTTAGTTGTAGGGTTGGTAGGATAAATTCTAGGGCGTACTGTAGGGTTATGTCGTAGTGGCTCATACGGGCTTGCCCGAAGTAGTGTTCGCATACTAGGATTATACGTACGTAGCCTTCCTTGATTGTTGGTAGGTCTAGTATGCCGTCTTGGATACTACAACTTGCTGTGCCGCGGGTTACGAATATAGTGAATGTTGCGTAGAAAGTTGGGTCTATTGTCGATGTTGCTGTGATTACCGCTGTGCCTACGCCGTATGGAAGTACGGTTACAAAGCCGTTCATATTTGTGATTTTGCTGAAGCCATTACCGCCCTGAACATTTTCGCCGTAGCCATACTCGCCACCATTACCCGTGCCGAATATTCTCACAACGCTGTTGTCACTTGATGTCCACACGAAGTCTGTTGTAACTTCGCCGTGGGTGTTTAGCCTTAGGCTAAGTTCTAGAGATTGCCTTGCTGTTACATCTGAAAGTGTGTAAACGC
>Ga0209755_10008293_pt1 | contig 11132 bp, 5 predicted proteins | sample TergutCo191P1_FD_187301 | JGI IMG/M metagenome (GOLD analysis project Ga0209755, IMG submission 187301) | Cornitermes sp. P1 segment gut microbial communities from Petit-Saut dam, French Guiana - Co191P1 (SPAdes) (version 2) | ecosystem: Host-associated > Arthropoda: Insects > Digestive system >... | reverse complement strand
CTGGTTGGGGTTGGATAAAGCGCCGTCCGGCACGCGCGAAGATTATCGCGGTGCTCATAGAGACATTAATGGCGATTCTCCATTAACTCAACCACCGCTGAAGGTCGTTGAGGTATGACTCCAAGTGTCGGAGTGTCGGCTTACGAGACGTGGCTTTTGTATGACCTGTACTACTCACGCATTATTTATTCTTATGTTTGTAAGTATGTTCCTAGAAGTATGTCGTGTTTAGAGTACTGTAATTTTTTAGTCGTGCATGAATGTTAGCAATGGTGCATTGCTGGCTGTAAATATGTAACCACTCATAGAAATTAAGTTATGCTTTTTTTTTAAGATCTTGTAACAATGCAAATATTTTGTGTTGTACTCGGGAATACAGGTAGAGTCGCTATTTGTCAATGTCACAAGTGACTTGCGTCAATTGATGGCAGCACTAGTAGTAGCATTACCACGGATTAGCATTGACTAACTAATCTTTCATATAATCCATGATTCCAAGTATCATGGATCACATTCAACTTCAGACTCAGATAATCTGTGTTCAGACTATTCACCACAGGTCCTAAAGATTGGATGGTGTCTGCTATCGGTGGTTGTATAATTCGTTACATGGTGTAATGAGTATTGCTGGAGTTAACGTGTTAGATTTCTTCTATTGTATATGAACGTGACATGCATGTGCCAATGTTGCAATATGTTTATGGATTCCTTATCGTCTACACGCCTTGGATATTTGCGGTAAATTTTATCATTTGTACTGTGCACGAGGTGCAGGAATATGAGGCTTGGTCTTTAAGAGTAAAGGAATGAACAGGGCGCTGAGGATGTCCTATAGACCAGGAGGTATGAAGTTACAGGATGGCTGGAGAAAGCAGCAAAATTATGAGCTTCGCAGTTTCCACTTTCCATAATATACGTAGGTGGACCAAGTAGGAAACGTGTCCACATTCTTGCGTCTCCAGTCTGTACGTTGCTTGTATGATCTGTATCATATGTCCCTTATGTTTTTGCTGACAGTTTGTGAAATGGTGAGGGATGTCGGTGCTATACTTAAAATTCTGAGGAAATATACGTACCTGATTTATAATGTCGTGGCAACAAAGCAAGTTTTTTGTCACTGAATATTCATGGTGAGGGGTGTCGGTGCTATATTTAAAATTCTGAGGAAATGTACGTACCTGATTTATAATGTCGTGGCAACAAAGCAAGTTTTTTGTCACTGAATATTCAGTTTATTAATGGTTACTAAACAAAACTATGAAGTACTCAATACTCCTTGGGGGTCACTGGATTTGGATTTGATGTAATATTATTCGCCATAACCGATCTAATTACCTTAATGTGGCTGACTTGTGTAAATACAGTATGTACCTAATTTTGTTTCTTGTATTTGTTATTAATACCGAGTAGTTAATATTATGTGCCTCAGTGCAGCAGCTGTCACAGGTGCTTGACCAGTAATTTCATGTCTAGTTTCAGCCAGATGTTTTGGAATATGATGGATATTTGACAGTTCATCTTCAGCATTCCTTTGATCAAGTTAAGGAACCCCAGTTTTTTGACAGAGGAACAGTTAATATTCAGAGCATAAGAACAGGAGCCATGACATTACAGCAGGGTGCTCTTTCAGTAGAAGACAGGCAGAAATTAAAAGTAAGTAATCTGTATTTCAGTATAACAGGACAATAAAGATGTACAAATTCAGTAATGCAGTACTAAAATAGATGTCTGACACTGGTAAGTAAGACTATCTTCAGTCTTATGTAAGCACCCTTGTTGATGAAGTGTTCGTTGAACTTCTCATGTACTGCTTGTCACCTCTAATCTTCTACTGCTGTACTTTTATGTTATGTGAAACTGAATTGTCCATTGAAGTTTTCATGGGCTGCTTGTCAGCTGTAATCTTGTACTGTTAACCTTTATTTTAATTCCAGATGAAACTGAATTATATTCATGAAAAGCATATTGTGGGTGATTAAGCTAGTCTCCTAGAAACCAAGTTTCAATTGCTAAGGCTCATCTGACTTTGAGTAAGCTTACAGTATCAATAAATGTCCCACCAAGAACATGACACGTGTTTGTGCAAAAATAAAATTGTTTTAACAATCTGTGCAGAAACCATGTGACCACTAGTATGTTCCAGAAATATTTGTATGTCTGCTTGTGTATTGCATATGTTGTCTTTCCCATCCCCAAGAGGTATAGAGTGTGAACAGAAAAAAAATATAGATCGTGCTGTAAGATTTACATTTTTCCTTGCAGAACACGAATGGTTGAAAAACCTATTGAATGTGATAAATGAAGGCTGAAATTTGTAACTGAGTTACAGACTTACAGGTTATTTTAACAAGCAGAAGAAAACTGAGCAGCTCCAAAGATTGTGTAACATCAAATGCACCTAGGTGCATCGGGCCCATAAGGGCTTCAACTCACATACCATTCATTCATTCATTCAACATCAAATGCAACAGTTGACTATTGAAATAAGTTTTATAAAGTTAATCTTAGCCCAGCATGTAATTAAGTACCACAGTGTGAAGACATACGGGGCTTGCAGACAGCTCCATGCTTGTGTAATGTCAGGAGTAAGTGAAGTGAAAAGTCAGTTTCACATCATCATTGCTTTACTGCCCAGGGTAAGAGTCTTCAGTACCCATTGGATAAGAGGATGGGTGGTCTCCACAACTAGTTTGGAGCCACGAGTCTGGACTTGCCATATTACTTTTCATTGACAGTTCATTTAATAAAATTGGGCTGACAATTCAAATGTTGAAGCTTGCAAGCTGAATCTATTTTGTCACTCTAACAGTTGCTAATTTAATTTCAGGCTATTGCTGAAAAAGACGGACTGTATCGGTTGCGTGCATTTGTCCAAAGTATGGATGGCAAAGAGACATCATTTCTCACATTTGTGAAAGCGGTAAGGTTTGTAGATAGACACTTCCTGTTTTATATCTATGTCATACTCTGCTGTGTATGTATTTGTCATAGGCACATAAAGCTTAAACTGAATTAATATTTATGTTAATTTTGTGTTTCTTTTGTTTGCAGTGTTCATTGACTGAATCTCATTTGTCAGATGTTCTAACAGTCTCACTGGACCATATGGGTTCAGTAATTGCTGTTTCCATGTCAACATCGCCAGCCATATGTGAAGGGCGACGTATCAGTCATGATGATTTACAGCATTTTAATACTACTGTATTTGTGAAACATATGGAGCAGGGACCAACGTATGTACTTTTGGGTATCTCATATTATTAGTGCATGCATTTGGAAATAAAGTGAATTTCAATGTTAAGTGTGTTGTAATTTGAGAAATGGTAGACTTGATAATCTGCATGCAGACAAAGTACAGAACTTACAGCAACACCATAATTTCTAAGTATTGCCCATTTAACATATTTTCAGTAATATGTATATGATGCTTTACAGCAGTTTTCAGTACACTGCACTTATTTCAGCCTGTTGCAACTTTCTGTTTTACTGTTCTATGCACCTTCTGAACAAGAGGTTCGTTCTTTTTGTTGGAAGATATTTGTCATGCTATTTCATGACCAGTGGCTTCTGCAGTTCACATATTGTTATAGGTTTTAATATCACATGAAGTTTATTAGTTTCCATGCTAGACTCGCATGTGTCTACTCCAAATGGTTCAACGTTATACTGCACACTAGCATAGGAGATTTTGTCATAAGAATTTTCTGTGTCATGCAATGCAGGGTGTTGCTTTATAATTGTATTTTGAGACATGCACTGAAGAAGTGCAAGTTACTGTATATGAACTTGAAATTAATAGACTGTGTAATTGTTAGGAATGAGTTTATGTCACTCTTTTCCCCCATAAATGTTTTGTATTTTCTGTATACTTTGATGTGTTGATATTTTATGAAGTTACTGCACCATACAAGGCTTTTCGTTGTGCAGAATTTATAGGAAGATTTTATAAAACATGAATTGATTGAAAATAGTTATTGAGGAATGTATGTGGTGACTACAATCTGTCAGTATTCAATCCATTTGCTGACCGGTTTTTTTGTGGTGGATGTGTAGGTTTGAATCTAGGACACATTTGTTAATTCTAGGACGCAGTTGTTAAAGTATGGTGCTTTTCTTTAATAGATGTTCTGTATTAGAATAAATCATTTTAGTAATTTGTAGTTCTTCTTTTTTTAAATGTTAATTTTCACTTATTGGTTTCAGTCCTGATACTGCTGCTTATATTCAGAAGCTAGAGAAGGAAAGAGAAGCAAGGGAAAGAGGAGACACTAAAGATAATCGGTCATTCTTGGCCAAATATGTGAGTTACTTGGAGAATTTTTTGTGGAAATTACTTACTATTGCCTTACATATGATTGTCATTTTAATTTTCTTTTTTATACAGATGGCAATATTTTAATTTGCTTTTTTATACAGATGGCAATATTTCAAAACTGAGAGCAGATTTTTTTAGTAAAAGCTGGAGTAGATGACTAAAATACCTGTAAATCTTGTTTTTGAAAGTTCCATTGGGTTTGAAATTGAAACACATTGCCCCTTCAACAATCCAAAATCTGTTCACTGAAATCAGAAGTTGTGTTAATCAAAACTAGCAAAATAAGCGCACTCACTGATTATCTGTTGTCACTGATGCAACATTCTGTACCATATGTGATACATACAGATAACTGATTCATCTTGTGAAATGAACAGTTAGGTGATGACTGACATTTGTAATTTGCTGAAGAATTATGCTGGCATTTATTCAGCTGTGTCATAATGTGTGTGCCATAGGTTGTTACCTGTTGAAAGTTCAGGTACAGTAAATTATCTACTAGTGCTTATTATTTTCATTTCACCTTTTTGTCTAGTAATCATAACAAATCATGTTACTGAACTGGTAAAGCAGTGCCATTAATGCATTAAATGTCACCTGTGCAGAATGGTGTAGTGGTGACACTCTAGACTTGTATTTGGGAGATCCCCAGTTTGAATCTCTGCTAGGATGCTACCATCTATTAAGGCTAAAGTTTTTTGTGGTTTTCCTCAGTCCATCCAGGCAAATCAAGATAGTACCTTGATCTCATTACACAGTTTATGCTGCAGTAGGGTGATGGTTTTGAAAAGTCATTTGCAGTAAAGGTAAAGTTGTCACTGTACTTGAGCACTGCAGCATGAAGATGTATGGAGATCAAGCTTTGTACATGCCACACTGCCATAAATTGAAGTTATCCCAAGTGGCAGAGTCTGTGGTATCTAATAGATATGATGGTGATTAGATGTCAGAACTAGTTTAGATGTGGAGAACAGGAAAATTGTAGCCTCTCATGTAAATAAAACTATACATCCAGCTGTTTTAGGCTTTCCTGTATTGACCTATGGCTTAAGTATAAGAGGTATCATTTCATGAATCCAGAGTCTTGGATTTGTGACTGAAATCTTAACAAATTTAATAGTTAATCTGTAAAACTGTTTTATTATGAGTTACTTTTGTTCTGTTTTATGATAGATTGGTTCTTTATAGAGGTCTGTAATGTGAACAGTTTTAAGATCATTTCTAAAATTATTTTGCCACTTATTTATAGTGTTGATGTATTTCTTGTGGCAGAATCTTAAAGTGGAATCAATAGGAAAGCAAAAAGTAATATAGTTTTTTTATTGCTTTCTTCACATATGATATATGTAGCTAAGCTTGAAGTACAGATGACTTAAATGGTGTCATAAAAAAGTGATCCTGAACAAAGATGCTTGTTCTTAAAAGTGCAGTGGCCATGAAACCCAGCTAATAATTATTTTCATTTTATGTGATAATTAAAATTCCGTTCATACAATTTTGTGTGCTTGCTGGCAAAATTATGAACAAATAGGGCAGGGTGAAAAAGTAAATGAAAGTTTACAAGAACAGGTACTGGATGCTGTCCAGTTTGAAAGGAATTTGCCAGATGAAGGAATCATCTCATACATTAATGCATTCTGTTACAAGGAACTCTTACACCATCACTGTACATTAATAAATGATTGCAAGTGTTCAGGTTACCTTGCAGCAAGCCACTGGCAATCAGAGAGTTAAGTGTTTCTTGATAAAGCAGACATTTAGCCTGAGTAATCACAAAAACAAAATACCCCATGATAGTTCTTTTTTATCAGCTAGTTATATAAGACACCTGTTGATGTTATAAGCCATTCATATTTGTTGCTTGCTCTGCCACCTAAATTCTTTGTTTCTACTCCTCCACCTCCTTGTCCTTTTCCATGATGGAACTTTTTATTTTTCTGTCTGGTGGTTTCGAAACCAATTGTTCTCTTAATTTAACACATTTTTTGTCAATTATGTAAAGCTATTCTGTTCCCAGTACCATTTGTGTTACTGAGATTTGAAAACCTTAGATCATTTAATTTCCAGTATTGTAATAAGGTGCCTCTTGAATGCAGTGAAATTACCACACCCCTGTTCATCTACAAGTGCCCAAAGCTTTATTATCAGCTGAAACCAAAACCAGCTCTGCAAATTATCTGAGTCTGTAAGATGGTTGTTTCAGTGAATAGCCATGGAATTTTTTTTATAAGAACTAGAAGTTTTATTATGGAAGGAGGCAAATTACAGCAGTAGCAATGATTAAATTCTTGTTTTTTGTTACACTTTGCTATTATATTAAAAAACAGTTTCTGTTTTAAGGAATGGAGTTTTCCTGTCATTTTCATACCACCAATGCTCCATGTTCATTCGTTTGTCTGTCTCTTAGCTATATAATCTTAGCACTTGACAGTGTTCTTAAATAACACACTTAAAAAAAAACAGAATTTTCTCAAATATGACTTACACCATTCATGTTCTTGTATAACTTTGTAAACATTCATTCAGAATTTCATGGTGGAATTAGGCCTATGATCTGTGGAAGGTTAGGTTGCAGGATTTTCAGGATCTTCATCAAGGGAATATATTTTACTAATGTACTTTCTTTTAGGTGCAGTTCATGGAAATTACATATTCACCAAATTTGATATTTTAATATAACAAAGTATTGTGTTTTTCAGTATATGTGGTTGTATTTCATGGACCACATTTTAGGGTAAGAAAAGAAGTGAACTGAAGTGTATTTTATGAATGAAAGATCCATGGGTAATTGAGCTAACTGTGTGAGGAAGATGGGGCTGTATTGGTACATCATTGATGTGATAGAACTAAAGCTATGTGAGAAACATGTGCCCATGCTTACTGTAATGGTAATGAAGTAGTCATTGAAAGTCATACTATCGAGGCTTATTATAGGATTAATATTTCTTTGTTATTAGTGCAGAAAATTTAACAGTGTTCATATTTTATTTGAAGGTGAAAATATTTTGTTTGTTCCAAGTCTTGTTACGCATGTGAATAATGCTCGTAATTTCTTCTTCAGAAGTGTTATTTTTATGATAATAGAACTGTCTAGAAAACTAACAGCCAAACTTAATTGATTGCATTTAAGATTATTTGCTTACATAGTTCTTTAAAAATTACAGTATTTTTAATGTGATTTTGTTTAAAAATATGACTTTGTGACTTACGTCACGCATAAAATTTTCACTGCCATAAAAATGTGGTTGTTTTTTCCAGTATTAATAAGAATTATTTATATATACATGTGTTTTGAATATATGGGCATAAAGAGGTGTACTGACATTTTTTTGGAATGTAATAAAAACTTTTTGTTTCAGTCATTATATTCCTGTGTTTGTAAAAATATGTAACAGAAATAATTTTTGATTTTGGAATGTAAGGTAAAGCAGTTCCATTACAGGCCTGGACAGGCCCAGAGGGTTCTTAGGAATTTAAGATTCCCAGATTTCATGACAACGGCACAGGATGGTGGTAGGTTGTCAGCCTTACGCACCGGCTGCCTTTACCCCCAGGATATACTCCTGGTACTCATCTCTGTTAGAGACTGAGTCGACCCCAGGGCCATAGTGTGATTGGAAGGATTTTATGTCAATGAAAAATCCACTGACACCAGCTGGGATTGAACCAGCGACCTTCCGATTTGTAGTGCAGCACGTTAACCACTGTGCTACTGCAGTCCCCAATTATGGAATGTATGTAAAGATTTATCAAAAGTGTTGCTAAACAAGTCATTGAACCTGACTTTCAACTCTGAGACTCCAAGTCTGGATCAAGATTTTTCTCTGAATGTTGTGACATGGTAGGAATGTAACCTAGCCAAGAAGTGGGGTTTTAAATTGTTTGTAGACTATTTTTATGAAGTAAAAGAATGAATGCCTTATATGTGGGTGACTGGGACTTCTTTGTGCCTATCTGTGACGTAGTAGCACCATATAAACCTCTGGACAGTTTTTTTTTAATTTTGTTTTATTGTTGGAGAGACTTGCCAAAAGTTGTCCGGAAGTTTAAATTTTGAGCTATATTAATTCATAATAATAAAGCTTAGGGTGTAAGGGACTTTAAATATACTTTTGCAATGTAGCCAGACCTTGCATAGATTTGTTGAAATTTTTTATGGAAACCTTTACTAATTTGTGTTTCATTATTGACATTTTTAAATATGTTTCGTAAACTTGAAACAGTGCCAGTGATAACTGTATGTGCTGCATTATTTACAACACCCTATCCAGTCTACTTTTAAACCTGTGTATGAAATGTTAGAATGAAGTATAGCATATTTTGGGCTAAATAATTCCTACTGTTTTGTTGAAATAAGTGTGTTTTCAAATTAAAATCACAGTGTCTTGGTACACATAGGGATGGAACATTCAAGAATTACCGCCGTGTGTTGGTACAGATTTGTAATCGAGGTAGTCTTGGAACTAATAATTGTACAAACAGTTTAACAGTTGCTGCTGAAAGAAAGTAAATCATGGCTTCATATGTCTGTGGTGTGATAATGATTTTATTTCTTGGCTAATATTGGATTAGTCATGGGTGACTCATTTCTTCTCTTTGCAGTGGATGTACATAGTTCCTGTGGTGATATTTGTGGTGCTGTCAGGGGCTGCTAATCCAGATGGTGGTGCAGGTGCTGGTGGGGGTGGAGCTGGACGGTAGTGTCATCACATCAGCACATTCCGGCAGTTTGTGAGGGCACTGGGACAAGCATGGGGTAACATGGATCACCAAGTGCACCCTGTGTGTTCATAATCTAACCTTTGCCTTTCATTAAGAGGTGGTTGCAGTTGTGAGACCTTAAGGGAGGTTTGTTGTGTACAAAATGATGAAAATGCTCTAAACTCAGCTCTTAAAAGTGACAGCACCATACTGATGGTGGAAATGTGTAGTTTGTATAGTAATTTCAGTAGACATTTGGTATCAAATGGCACCATTAAACTGACACTTGTTACCTACAAACTCTTTGAAAATAAGTAATATTTCTCCTAATTTTACATGCTATTTCTGTCTTGGATACATTTATGATTTTTCAGTTATGCATATGAAGCCCGAAGAAAATTAGAGTAACAGGCATATATTAATTGAACATTGATAGTCATTATTGCCCCAGATTACAAAATATTTCTGGCTCGACAATCATACTACAGAGAATGTATTGTTAGCTTTTCATGGCACAGCATTTTGTATATATTGGTGACAGTGACATGCAAGTCAGCAACATAAAGGGAACACCTTGTTCTGTTTCCATGGGAATAGTAGTTGCATGAATGCACCATAATGTTATGTCCTTTGTACATTGCCTGTCTTTTGTGTGTGTGTTTGTGTGTGTGTACAAGAGAGGCAGTGTACATATCACTCAAGCAGTAGTGGCACAACTCAAAAATTGCCATTTGTAGTGAATACTACGATTGAGCTCAAACATATGAAACTTTATAACTATATCCGACAATACCGGCACACTTGTTAGTGGATACATAGCCTGCTGGATGCCATTATCATCGGATGTAGCTGTTATATTTTTTTAGCTCAATGGTAGTATTAATTCCAAATGGGCAATTTTTTAATTGTGCCAAAATTGCGTTCAGTGAGAGATTTGCTGTAACATCAAGGTACATTAGCATAATAATCTGAACATAAATATGTGAAATATGTGGATGTATAATATACATATGCATATGTTTAGATTATAGATCTTTCTCACATTTTAAACAAACATACACATATGTACCTACCTACATACATACATACGTGCGTATGTAGATATGTATATATGCATATTCCATGGATCTGTAAGTGTGTCATGAAGACATTAGGTTGTGGAGTAAGTCATAAATACACATATACAAATTTACAGTGTAAAATGTTACAAACATTTTACAAAAATGTTATAAATCAATTATATTTGTTACTTAATTGCAAATAACTTATTTCAGTGTTCTGTGTCGCAGGATGAACAAACAACTTGTCATTAAAAATATGGCAGTTTAGGCAGCTGTCAAAAAAAGATATCTGTGAAATTTTATGTTAAAAATTGTGTTTTTGTCTTCATTATTCAAATTTTATTAGACGAAATATGTTAAATGTGCACAGGTGTGTGCATTGATCCATAGTGACTTCATTGTGTACCCGTACGGGTCTCCAGATTTAAGGTTTTTGTTACGGATTTAGAGCATCATTTGTGTATTGAGTGATGAAAATTTATTTATGCCCATCATATTTTTCAAAGAGTTTCAAATGGAGGTCTTTCTTCAGTGCTTGAATTATTTTAAAGGGGGAAAAGTAACTCCCATAATTTGGTCTCTATCAGAGATAATCCACTTTTACTGCAGCCAGTCTCTGTTTTCGCCAAATACACCCTTGCTGCTACCAAACTGCAGTTTGCAATATTATTATTCATAATAACTGTGTGTGCATGCATGTGTGTGTTTGTGAAAAAGAGAGAGAGTGTGTATATGTACATGTTGGTGTGCATACACATATAGGTGGGTAGGAGGTTGAAATTTATGAACCATTGGCTTATACATGATGCGTGCATGATAATGGTTGCTGTCCTTTCGTGTGGGTGTTTGCATGCTGCACTTGTAGCTTTTGATCACATGATGGTATTATGTGTCCAGACACAAACATGCTGTCACTCTGTCACTGTCAATTGATTTTTGATTCACCATTTAACCCTTCAGCGTGGAGTGACGGGCACCGCCCGCATACAGTAAACATCACCTGTCGTGGAGTGACGGGCACTGCCCGCATGCTGCACGCTCTCACTCATTCGTCT
>Ga0209755_10008292_pt1 | contig 11133 bp, 7 predicted proteins | sample TergutCo191P1_FD_187301 | JGI IMG/M metagenome (GOLD analysis project Ga0209755, IMG submission 187301) | Cornitermes sp. P1 segment gut microbial communities from Petit-Saut dam, French Guiana - Co191P1 (SPAdes) (version 2) | ecosystem: Host-associated > Arthropoda: Insects > Digestive system >... | reverse complement strand
CAGGCGCAGCGGGATCGCATGGAGCTTTTTATTCCCACCGAATATAACAATCTTTATATTGATAATGACGGTTTCATTTATGTAACCAATGCGTCAAGCGTTACAAGCGCATCCACCCAGCAGGCAGCCGGTCAAATTCAAACCGTTGAAACAGATATTACAGATCCTGTACGGCGTCTTAACGCCATGGGACAGGATATATTAATTCGTAACGGATATAAAAAACCGGTAGGTGATTTGGTTTACGGCAATGCCGGCGGCGTATCAGGGAGATCAAGATTTATTGATGTCGTCGCATTTGATAACGATTCTTATGCCTGCTTCGACAGAACGCGGGGACGTATTTTTGTTTATGACTTTCAGGGAAATCTTCTTTATATTTTCGGCGGGCTTGGCAACAGGGAAGGATGTTTTAATATACCGGTTGCCATAGACAGAATGGGGTATTCAATTTATGCGCTGGATTCAAGAAACGCCGCTCTTACATGTTTTGAACTTACCGGTTACGGGGCAAGGATTAACGAAGCTCTTGATGAATACCGCTCCGGGCGGTACGAATCCTCCGCGAAGATTTGGGAAGAAGTTTTAAAAATGAACGGAAATTATGATCTTGCGTATATCGGCATAGGCAGAGCGGCTCTTCGTCAGGGTGAATATAAAAAAGCCATGAGTTATTACAAGCTTAAGCATTTCCGTGCAGGTTACGGAAAAGCTTTTCAGTTGTACCGGAAACAATGGATCGAAGAAAATCTCTGGAAGATACTTTTAATTTTGGCTGTAGCAGTCCTTGTTCCAATCGCCATAAAGCAGTCCATTAAACTTGTTAAGGAGATCAAGGAAGCATGACATTATTTTTTACTGATAAAAACTGGTGGCAGCACTTGGGTAAAACCTTAAAATTCTCATTGTATGTGTGCACTCACCCTCTGGACGGTTTTTGGGATTTAACCAATGAAAAAAGAGGATCAATTGCCGCCGCCAATGTAATTGTCGCAGCTTCCATTTTGGTAGAAGTATTACGCCTTACATTATCAAGCTTCATGTTTGTAAGAATTAACATGGAAAATTTCAATGCGGTTATTATATTTTTACGCACCCTTATTCCTGTTCTTCTGTGGACGCTTGCAAACTGGAGTTTTACAACTCTTATGGACGGTAAAGGAAAAATGAGCGAGATCTATATGGCAATTGCCTATGCGCTTGTTCCGTCTGTAATTATTAACGCAATAATGATCATATTAAGCCAGTTTATTACCTATGAAGAAGGCGCCGTTTACTGGTTCCTCGCCGGTTTTTCCATATTATGGACAGCATTATTGATACTTTCAGGAATGATGATGATTCATGATTACAGTATAGGAAAAACCATTCTTTCCAGTCTTCTTACAATTATCGGGATGGGCATTATAGTGTTTATTTTTGTCGTTTTCTTCAGTTTAATCAGCGATACCATTGCTTATTTTATATCGCTGTATAAAGAAATTTTATTCAGGGTTATATAGGGGGAGCAGTGAAAAAATTTGTTTGGCTTCTTATAACAATTACTTTGCTTGTTTTGACTGCTTGCGGCGGAAGGTCTTATGCGTCAAAAAATGTTACCATATATGAATACGACGGCAGCACAGAAGAAGTTGTTCTTGAAAATCAGTATCTTGAACTCAGATTCCTGCCTGAAACAACTGAAATCATTCTTACCAATAAAGCAAGCGGCGCTGTATGGCGTTCTCTCCCGGGCGCAGAAGATATTCTTGCAGACCCTGTTACCAGGAATATCATGGACTCTCTTTTTGTTCTTGAATACGCCAATGTCTACGGAATCGGACAGACTCTTTTTTCCAGCGAACAAAGCGTTAAACTTGGCGCGTATCAATACGGCATAAAAGACGGCGCTCTGGAAGTAAATTATTCGGTTGGAAATCTTGAACGCACTTATGTAATTCCTCCGGCAGTGCCGGAAGAGAGAATGAAAGAATTTATCGATAAAATGAGCGCAGGCGAAAAAAGCCTTGTTAATTCCGGTTACCGGCTTTACAACATTAACAGCCTGCGCCGTGATGACGACAGAGAATCCCTTCTGGCAATGTATCCCGATCTTGCCCGCAGAAATATTTATGTTTTATCGCCGACAGTTCAGGAGTATCAAAAAGCGGAATATGAAAACTATTTTGCCGCCGCCGGATATACTTATGATGATTATCTTGAAGATGTCTCTTATTATCCCTCTCTTGCAGGCGCTGAAAGACCGGCGTTTAATATTACACTCCGCTATTCGCTGGACGGCAAGGCTCTTGTTCTTGATGTGCCTTTTGACGATATCGCATACCGTTCAAATAATCCGATTACAACGCTTTCTGTTATGCCTTATCTGGGAGCAGGCGGAATTGACGATCAGGGGTATCTTCTGGTTCCTGACGGAAGCGGCGCATTAATTTATTTTAATAACGGCAAACAAAACCAGCAGTCCTATAACAGTATTGTATACGGATGGGACGAAGGACTTGTCCGTAAAGCGATTGTTTCAGATAACCGTTCTCCTTTTCCCGCTTTTGGCATACAGAAAAACGGAAACGCTCTTTTATGCATCATAGAAAACGGAGCGTCCTATTCCAGCGTACGCGCCGACGTATCGGGCAGGAATAGTTCATGGAATAATGTCTACGCCCGTTTTTCCATGGTTAAGAGCGAATTAATGAATATCTCCGGAAGATCACAAAGGGATGTGTATCAGTATGAAAGATCGCTTCCTGAAGGCGAAGGAATTACTCTAAGGTATATCGTCTGCGATGATGAAGGGTATATCGGTATGGCAAATGAATACCGCAAATACCTGATAAATAAATTCCCTGCGCTGAACAGGCATGCACAAAGCGGTCTGCCTGTTACTGTGGAAATTCCCGGAGCTGTAAATAAAACCCAGCACCGTCTTGGCATACCGTTTGACCTGCCGTTAAAATTGACATCTTACAGTGAAGCCGCAGACATGATTAATAATTTTTCCGCTCTCGGATGGAAAAATGTTAATGTTAAATTAAACGGCTGGTTTAACCGCAGCGTTGATCATTCAATTCCTACTCAGATTAAATTAATACAGGCGCTTGGAAATAAAAAAGATTTTAACAATCTGGTTAACGCAGCAAAGCAAAACGGATTTGAACTTTACCCGGAAGTTGATTTCTTTTTTATGAAAAACAAAAAACTTTTTGACGGCTTCAACCTTTACAATGACGCATCACGGTATATAAGCCGCGAACGCATTCAAAGATATCCGTACAGCTTTGTCTGGTTCGGCGAAAGGGCGCGCTGGGGTAAATTAAGCTATGTAGCGCGGCCTGATACCATGATGAAAATGATCGATAATTTTTCTGATAAATCAGGCGGTTTTGAACTTGATAATATCGCATTCAGAAATATCGGTTCCAGGCTGGCTGGCGATTATAACGAAAGACAGTATATTAGCCGGGAGACAGCATTAAAAATGAGGCAGGAAAAACTCGGGCAGCTGCGGAATTCGGGAACAGGTATTATGCTTCTGTCAGGCCATGCTTATGCCGCGCCCTGGGCTGATTTTATCGTGGATTTACCGCTTGACTGTCAGAGCTTCGGTATTACCGATGTTTCCGTTCCTTTTTATCCGATTGTTTTACACGGTCTTGTTCCGTATACCGGAAAAGCGATAAACCTTGCAGAGGATTATACTTATCATTTGTTAAAAACGATTGAAAGCGGAGCAGGGGTGTACTTCAGTTTTATGACCGAAGAAACTGAAATTTTACAGGAAACCAAGTTCAGGCAGTTTTATGCAAATGTGTACGGTAAATGGATTGGAGACGCGGACAGGCTGGTGCGGAGATTAAACGCCGACTTTGGAAATCTCTATAACCAGAAAATTATAAATCATGAAATTATTTCATACGGAGTTACAGTAACTGAATATGAAGACGGAACGAAAGTTGTTGTAAACACAAATAATGTTACTGTTGAATACGGCGGCAGGTTTATCAATGCCAATAATTACATTGTATTAAGGCAGGGAAACTAATGAAATTTTTTGACCAGGTTAAAGACTTTTTTGTAAATAAGTTAATCTTGAGATTTCTGCCGAAGTATTACCATGTAAAAAAAGAAAAACTCTGCCTGACGCTGGAAGGAAAAAACGCCCGCGCAGGTTATTTGTTTATTCTTCCCTTTGTTATCGGTTTTGTTCTGTTTATGCTTATACCGATCTTTGAATCATTCAGAATGATTTTCAACAAGGTAAGCATTGATGTTGTTAATTTCGGTTTTAATCTTGAATTTATCGGACTTGGAAATCTGGAGCGCGCGCTTGCTATCGATCCTGAATTTAACCGTCTTCTTGTAGAAGAACTTATACGCATGGTTCTTGTTGTTCCTGCCATTATAATTTTCAGCCTTTTTATCGCTCTTCTTTTAAATCAGGAATTCAAGGCAAGAGGCCTTGTCAGATCAATCTTCTTCCTTCCTGTTATTTTGTCTTCCGGCGTTTTAATCGGACTTGAATCCAACAACGCTCTTTTACAAAGCATTGCGCAGACCATTAAAGACAGTAATCAGATGAAATCCTCGATAACTGGAGTTTTACAGGAAATTCTTGTTGTTGAAGGAGCGGCCAGCAATTTTATGGGATATATTTTCCGAATTGTAAACCAGATTTATACAATTGCAATGGCGTCGGGAATACAAATTATTATTTTCCTTTCAGCTCTTCAGACAATTCCGCCAAGCATGTTCGAAGCCGCAAAAATTGAGGGAGCTACAAGCTGGGAATGTTTCTGGAAGATAACCTTCCCTATGGTAAGTTCTTTAATACTTGTCAATATTGTGTATAGTGTGGTAGACTTCTTTTTAAGGACAGATAACCGCGTTATGAACAAGATATTCCTTGTTCTGACTCAGCAGCTGGATTTTGGCTATTCATCTGCTATGGCGTGGTTTTATTTCCTTATAGTAATAATTGTTATAGGAGTAACAATGGGATTGGTTTCAAAGAAGGTGTATTATTATGAGTGATAAAGCAATCACTGTAAAAACCGGCTCCAATTCTTTATTCCTTCTTAAAAATAATATCGCCAATGTTACTTATAAAATTTTCCGCGCTATTCTTCTTTTCGGATTTTGTTTTCTTATCATGCAGCCGCTGCTGGATAAAATTTCTGTCAGTTTTATGCCGGAGGTTGATCTTTATGACGCGACTGTAATCAGCATTCCGCGCAATTTTTCCACAGATAATTATAAAATTGCTTTAAATTTAATGAAGTACTGGCCTACGCTTTTCCAGTCAATAATAATTATTGTAATAAGCGCAGCGTTACAGGTTTCTTCCTGTATGCTTGCCGCTTACGGATTTGCGCGTTACAAGTTTCCGGGCAAGAACATCCTTTTCATGTGTGTTTTTCTTATTATCATAGTTCCTCCGCAGACTATTCTTTCCTCTTTATATTTAAACTTCCAGTTTTTTGATATATTCGGAATAATAAAGCTTATTTCCGGCAGGAATATTAATCTGCTTGGTACCTTGACAGGTTACTTTTTACTTTCTGCTACCGCAATGGGTTTAAAAAGCGGATTGTATATATTTCTGCTGCGCCAGTATTTCAGGGGTGTTCCCAAGGAACTTGAAGAAGCCGCCTATGTTGACGGATGCGGAAGGCTCCATACATTCGGTAAAATTATGCTTCCCGACGCGCTTCCGATGGTAACATCCTGTTTTCTGTTCTCCTTCGTATGGCAGTGGACGGACAGTATTTTTTCAACATTATTTCTGCGCGGTTATATGATGATGCCGATTGCATTAAGCAGGCTGACAGAGAATTTTTTCAGATACTGGGCAAGCATAAATTCCATTAGTTCAGGAAGCGGAGGCGTTATGGCTCAGCCTCCGGTAGGATACGTGCAGGCAGTTGTCGCAACCGGTATGATAATGTTCCTTATTCCGCTGATACTTTTGTATCTTGTTGCGCAGAAAACATTTGTTGAATCCCTTAGCCAGACAGGGATTAAGATGTAGGTTTCAATACGGTTGTTTGCCGTTTGAGATAAAAAAATTTTATGGAGGAATGACATGTTAAAAAGAACAGGTCAAATTGGTTTTATCCTGTTTGCGCTTATCCTTGCAATGAGTTTAGTTGTATTTACAGGGTGCGGCAAGAAAGGAGTAAACCTTAAAGGAGCGGATATCATTGTCTCATCATGGTGGTCAACTTATAACGTAGATACCTATGAAGCAAGAGATGAAGGCGAAGCAAGAGATCTTGATATGAGAAGATCTCTTTTAAAGGATCAAGGATTTAAATTTCAGGTAGTAGAATTATCTGACTGGGATAATTATCTTCCTCTCGTCGCCAGTAATATCATGTCAGGCAATAAAACTTACAGTATTTATGAACTCGCTCCCAATATGGCAATTACATTGTATAAACAGGGACTTCTTTATCCTGTCAGTGACAGCAACGCTGTCAATTTTAAAACCCGCGATCCTATAGCATACGGTCAGCAGGGCGCAACCCCTATGTATAACGGTCTTGTTGAAACTTTTATGACTTTTAACGGAAAACAATACGGCTGGCAGTACGGACTTCCGAACGACGGCTGGGGACAGGCAATGTTGTTCTTTAACACAAAACATTTAACAGATGTCGGCTTAAGCCCCGATTATATTTATGACTTACAGAAGAACAATAACTGGACATGGGATACATTCTATGAACTTTGCAAAAAATTAACCCGCGATACAAACAATGACGGTATCACAGATATTTACGCTCTTCCATGCGACGATGCCCGTGAAGTGCTCAGAGGATTAGTTTACGGCAACGGCGCAAACTTTGTCGCTTTTGACTCAACAGGCAAAGCTTCCAACGTAGCAAATACACCCGGATTTGTTGAAGCATTACAGTTCTATAACAGACTTATTAACGAAGGCCTTATCCTTACAATGCCCAATTATGACTGGGGCTGGAACTGGACAGCATTCTATGATCAGCGTGTTGCAATGACATTTGATCCTGAATGGAGAAAGGGACAGGCGCAGGATCAGTTTGACGGCGGATACGTACTGCCTCCAAGAGGTCCAAGATCAAGTCAGCTCCGCATGGATGCTTCGGATAGCGCTTATGTTATTCCTAAAATCTTCTCTCCTACAGAAGTTGATGTTATCCTGAAAGCCGCTGAACTCTGGTTTACACCTACCGATGTTGACTGGCTGGGCGGACACTATTGGGCTTCCCGCAACCTCCGCGACGTTACTGAAACAGTTGTAATGTCAAGAGATGCGCGTTTCCTTACAATGAGAGATTTTGCTCTTATTCCGGGATATCCGTTTGATGATTTCATCGCTGATTTTAGAAACGGTCTTGGAAATTCGAATCCCTCACAGATTATTGAATCATGGGCGCCAAGGTTCCAGGCAGCGATTGATGATTTTAACCGTTAATTAAAGATTTAGTTCTGTAATAATCCAGCACTTAAATATTTAAGTGCTGGATTTTTTTTAAAAAAAGGAGAAAACATGAGCAGCCTTATAGTAAACGGTACAAGTATTCCCAATATCCCGTGGGAGGACAGGCCGTCTTCAAGCGATCCAAAAAAGGAAATAATGTGGCGTTATACAAAAAACCCCATTATTCCAAGAAATTTAACTTTGACATCCAACAGTATTTTTAACAGCGCGGTTGTCCCGTTCAAGGGAGAGTTCGCCGGCGTTTTTCGCTGCGATGATACCGCGCGTCACATGGATATTCACTCAGGAAAAAGCAAGGACGGCATAAACTGGAAAATAGAAGATAAAGCCATTCAATTCATTAAAACAGATTCTGAACTGCCCGATTCTGATTATAAATACGATCCGCGCGTTATTTATATCGAAGACCGCTATTATATTATCTGGTGTAATGGTTACTGCGGCCCGTGTCTAGGAGTTGGGTATACATACGATTTTGAAAAATTTTATCAGATGGAAAATCCCATGATGCCTTACAACAGAAACGGAGCGTTTTTTCCGCGCAAGATCGGGAAGAATTACGCCATGTACAGCCGTCCAAGCGATTCGGGGCATACTCCCTTCGGCGATATCTGGTATTCAGAAAGCCCTGACTTGATTTACTGGGGAAAACACCGTCATGTAATGGGACCGTACGGAGGATGGCAGAGCACCAAGATTGGCGCAGGTCCCTGTCCGATTGAAACCAGCGAAGGCTGGCTTGTGTTTTATCACGGAGTTCTTACAAGCTGTAACGGTTTTGTTTATTCTTTCAGCGCGGCATTGATGGATCTTGACAAGCCGTGGAAAGTAATAGCGCGGCCAAAACCGTATATTATCAATCCCCGCGAGATTTATGAACTTGCAGGTGATGTCCCCAATGTAACATTCCCGGTCGCTTCCCTTGTTGACAAAGACACAGGAAAAGTAGCGATTTATTACGGATGCGCTGATACTGTTACCGGTCTTGTATTCGGAAAGGTCGATGAAATCATCGCCTGGGTAAAAGCTAATAAAATGTAATGGAAAACGATTCATTTAATACTGCGGCTATATTCTCTGATGATATGATTTTACAGCACGGTAAGCCTGTTCCTGTCTGGGGAACAGGCGGCGCCGGCTCTGTCTGTGTAATTTGGGAAAGCGGTAAAATCATATTAAAAGCGGAAACCGCTGTGCGAGACGGCAAATGGAGCGTTCATCTCCCTCCTTTGGCTGCCGGTTTAAATGGAAATCTAATTATTAAAAATGCTTTAGACGAAATACGTTTTTCTAATGTATTAACGGGAGATGTTTGGTTCGCCGGCGGCCAGAGCAACATGGAGATGGAGCTGATCAGCTGCAAAGACGGAAACGCTGAACTTGCCGCCTGCGCGAATCAAAACATTCGTTTTTATCAGGTAGTTAAACGCGCTGTTGTTGACGATGATTATCTGCGCGAAGAAGCGGCAGGCAAATGGCAGGAATGTTCGCCTGATACCGCTTCAATGCTGAGCGCAGCCGCTTATTTTTTCGCGCAGAAAATAAACAATGAAATTAGAATACCGGTTGGCATTATAAACTGTTCATGGGGCGGCACATCAATAAGCGCATGGATGAGCCGGCAGCAGCTTGAAAAAAGCAGAGCTGGAAAACGCTTTATTGATGATTATGATATCAGAATCGGCGGTAAGACAGACGAACAGTACAACGCCGCGATGGAAGAATATGTCATGGAATGGCAGGCATGGGATGAGCGCGTCCGCAGGAGAAAAGAAATAGAACCTGATGTAAGCAATGAAATTCTTAACAGGGAATGCGGACAATGTCCCTGGCCTCAGCCTGCCGGAAGAACCAGTCCATATTGTCCTGTTAATTTGCATACCGCGCGGATAAAACGGACAGCTCCCTTTGCGCTAAAAGGTTTTCTTTATTATCAGGGAGAAGAAGACGATCAGCGCGCGGATGACTACCGCGAAATGATGTACTATCTTGTAAATCAATGGCGTTATGACTGGAATGATCAAAAGCTGCCTTTTTTATTTGTCCAGCTGCCGATGTATGCTTCCGCTGAAGAAATGGCTTCTCCTCCCCGTCTTTGGTGTTTAATGAGGGAACAGCAGTACCTTGCTTCGCTTGACATCGCGAATTCCGGGCTTTCAGTTATAATTGACTGCGGTGAATTTGATAATATTCATCCGCTTGATAAAAAGACAGTGGGTCTTCGGCTTGCGCTGCAGGCGTTAAAAAAAGTTTACGGGAAAGAGATCGACGCTGACGGACCTGTGTTTGATTGGGCGGAAATGCAGGAAAACACATTGCGCATTCATTTTAAAAACGCCGAAAGCGGTTTAGAATTCCGCGGAAGCAAGGACGATATTGCTTCAACTTTTGAAGCCGCAGAAGCGGATGATTCCTATTTTCCTGCGAAAGCTGTTATAGACGGCAATACCGTTATTATTCAATGCGAAAAGCTGCGGCATCCGCAAAGGGCGCGGTATGCGTGGGTGAAATTCGGCGCGACTCCCCTTTACGCAAAAAACGGACTTCCTGCTATGCCATTTCGCACAAACAGAAATGAATCAATTGATGAATAATTATTAAAAATCCGGCTGGTTTTAAGGCAAGTTTTAAAAAGACATTCCCGGTATATTCGGCATTCCGCCTTTTGAACCTTTTGCCATCTTTTTCATCATGCCGCGCATTTTTTCAAACTTTTTAATTAAACGCGCAACTTCCGCAACTGATGTACCCGAACCCCGCGCGATGCGGCTGCGGCGCGGCGGCCCGATGATCAAATGATTAGCGCGTTCTTTGAGCGTCATAGAGCTGAGAATGGCTTCCTGCTTTTTCAATTCCGCTTTATCAATATCGTCTTCGCTGATCTGTCCCTGCATTCCGGGAATCATTTCTAGCATGGATTGAATAGAGCCCATCTTTTTTACAGCGCGAAGCTGGGTGAGCCAGTCATCGAGAGTGAAGTTTTCCTTCTCCATCTTTTTTTGGAGTTCGAGGGCTTCCTTTTGATCAATTACTTCCTGCGCTTTTTCTACAAGGCTTACAACATCGCCCATGCCGAGAATGCGGCCTGCGATTCTGTCTGGATGAAAAGGCTCAAAGTCTTCAGGTTTTTCGCCTGTTCCGGTAAATTTTAACGGCTTGCCTGTAATTGTTTTAAGCGACAGCGCCGCGCCGCCTCTTGTATCAGAATCAAATTTTGTAAGGATAACTCCCGTAAGTCCGATTTTTTCATCAAAAGTTTTTGCGATATCGGCGGCGGATTGTCCTGTCATTGCGTCCGCGACCAGCAGCAATTCATCAGGCTTTACAATTTCTTTTAGACGTGAAAGCTCCGCCATCATTATTTCATCAATCTGCAGGCGTCCTGTTGTATCAACTATAATTGTGTCAATCAAATTTTGTTTTGCGAATGTTAATGCGTTTTGGTAAACCTTAACGCTGTCCTTTGCTCCGTCTTCCCTGTGGACAGGTATGCCAATCTGTCTGCCAAGCACAGCGAGCTGTTCCATCGCCGCGGGGCGGACAAGATCGCATGCCGCCAAAAGAGGTTTACGACCTTCCTTTTTTAAACGGAGAGCCAGTTTTGCCGCGCTTGTTGTTTTTCCCGATCCCTGCAGTCCAAGCATGAGTATATTTGT
>Ga0209755_10008291_pt1 | contig 11133 bp, 11 predicted proteins | sample TergutCo191P1_FD_187301 | JGI IMG/M metagenome (GOLD analysis project Ga0209755, IMG submission 187301) | Cornitermes sp. P1 segment gut microbial communities from Petit-Saut dam, French Guiana - Co191P1 (SPAdes) (version 2) | ecosystem: Host-associated > Arthropoda: Insects > Digestive system... | reverse complement strand
CGTGTAGCCGCCAGTAGCGGTTGTAACTTGCAATACGCCAGTGCCAACTTGAACGCCCCTTATAACTGCACTATTAGCAGTATAGCTATCTATTATAATGCTACCCGTGGGGTTAGAGCTTGTAATAGAAAAGTTAACACTTCTATTAGTTGCGTTACTTGGTGTAATAGTTGGCGTAACGATAATAGTTTGACCTTGTGCGACAGTTAGATTTTGCTCTAAACTAACGCCAGTTACTCGCACCCTATTAAGACCATCTAAAAAACTGCACCCAGCAGCCATAAAAATAGTAGTAGCAAGCAGCAGGGCAAAAAATAGAGACAAAGCAATTTTTATTTTAGACCTTTTGGTTTTTGTTGTATTAGACATAGATAAACTCCCTTAAATAAAAAACTCCCATAATTAGAGTATGTATTTTTACTCTTATATATGGGAGTTTAAAGCATTTGTAAACAAATGTCAATGGTTTGGAGGTAAATTAAAACTTAAAATTGAAAAATGTCGGACTTGTTTAATTGAGAATGGAGAATTGAAAATGTCGGACTTTTTTTAATGCATAATTCATAAAGCATAATGTCGGTCAAATATTTTTCTAGTAAAGCAAAGCAATTGTGAAGAAAAATAAAAACAATAATTATCCATTCCCAATTAGATTAGACAAGTTTTATTTTTAAGTTTCGCTTGGTAGCGGCGGGCTAACGGTCGGCAGCACCACCCTTACTCTGTAGCCTCTAAAGTCTAAATAGATTGGGACATTTGTGCCGTGTTGTTGTAGGGTTCTGCCGTAGACTACTATTCTTGGGTCGTTCATGGCTATGGTGTAGAATATATAATTGCCATCTTCATAGATTAAAAAGTCAATTTCGCCGCCTGCTAAGTTTGGCCTAGAACCATGGGCAAAAGTTTCTTGTGTTGGCATAGCGCTAACAGTAGCATCAAGTGGGACTAGGTCGTCAAACTGCCATGCTCTTACATAGTCAATTCTAGTATTTACATTTAGGTCGTCTGGCACTTGCCAAACAACACCTGGGTCAAACTGGCCACCAATTGCCATGTTTAAAATTAAATGAAAATTATGGTCGAATGGGGCAGAGTCTCTTCTTGTTAAAATGTAGGCGGTGTTTAAGCTACCAACGCCGGGGCCACCGGGAAATAGTGGGCCACTAGTTGGTGCGCCAGCTATAGTGTTAGCGGCTCCTGCACCCCAGTCAGTCCAGCCGTCACTCATGTTGCCGGTTGGTTGTCTCCAATTAGTTAGTCTAAAAACTTCGTGCCAGATTTTATCGCCAATATCATCATAATAGCCAATATACCAAACCATAGATTCTGGTCGCCAGTCAATGCGGTATGTGTGGAAATGATAATCTATGCGCTCTGTTAAAACGAAACAAGTGCTAGGTTGTGTGCCGTTAGGTAGTCTTCTACAGTCATGGCAATGGTTAAATCTTCTATGAGCATAATCAACACCTCTAACCATACCCTCTACAAAGGGAATTTGTACATATGATGCATAGGTTGTAAAGGCTCTTTCATTAGTTTCGCAAACTCTTAAACGCTGTTGGCTAGATACATCGTTAAACTGCATTCTATGTTGACCTGGGTTGCCTATGGCAAAATGCACGGCTTGACCCGCATAGTCGGGGTTGTTGCCTCTGTTTTCCATAATGTCAATTTCGCCGCTTCTTGGCCAAACACCGCCAGTGGGGAATATATTTTGCTCTGGCATCATCCAAAAGGCATTCCAGCTACCGGGAAAAGCCGGGATACTCATTCTAGCCTCAAACCTACCAAAGGTTTGGTAGAATCGTTCGTGCGTACGCATTCTAGACGAGGTATACTCTGCCATAAATATTTGACCAACCATAGTGCCAGATTGCCATGTTCCATCTATCATTTGGCCGCCAAGCCAAGGGGATTCTCTACGAATAGTGCGTATGTTTCTATGGTCAATGCCTGCTAATTCTGGCGTTGTGTCAAAGCAAAGCTCTTCTAAAGGTAGGTCTGTTACATAGATAATGTCGTAGTTGCCAGACCCTAGCCATCTAAAGATTACATTTTGCCTTAGACCGTTAATAGTTAAATAGCCGTCTTGTATAGAGGCGTTTTCTCTGCGATAAAACTGCATTTCTCTATTGCCCCAAGGGTTATTAGGGCCTTGAGAGCCAGTGCCTATCTGAAACTCCCAATTATTTTCGTTTATAGTGTCACCAAAAAATTCGTCACTCCAAGTTAAATGCATGCCCTCTACTGCATCTGCAATAGCAAAGGGGACTTGTACAGAATTTCTACGATAGGTAACAGTAATGTTAATATGGCGAAAACGAGCCAAAATTGGCGTAGCGTTAGAGGTTACGCCATTATCAGTCATACTTACAATTCTAGGCTCTCCTCTAGCATGGGTTACTAAAATATAACCGCCAGATAAGTTTGGAGTATCGCCAACGGCTACAGTTTCTTGAGTGGGGCGAGTGTAAACTGCAATAGAAACAACGGCACCTTGACCAACGCAGCCAATACCCATCATAATAGTCATGGCGGCTAAAACAGCACAGGCTAACACCATTGTTAGCTTATAAAAAGTTTTCTTCAATATCATAAAAGAAACTCCTCTTTAAATTTTAAGAGTATGCAACACTTGCACACTTACATGTCTAATATTTTATCATAGACAAATTTAAATAGTCAAGTGAAATTGATAAAAATTATTAGTTTACAATTATTGCCAAATTAGTCATTTGCTTTTGTGGTGGGTGTTTGTATTTTTTGAGATATGCTAGACTTAAATTGAATTTGACCGCAGACTACATCTCGGTAACTGCACGACAAAAGATTTACATTTTTATCGCCGCTTATGTGCAAGGTGAAAACAGAAGGGAATAGGTCTCCTATTTTTCCTTCGTACCTAACAATTTTTCTTCGACCTTTATTTATACTAATTTTTAATGATTGACCGCTAAGACCTTGTATGTGTGCTTTAGCTTCATCTATACTCATCGCTTTTTTACGCATTGCTTAATTATTGACTAAAGTGCGTGGGGATATACTTGGCGTTGAATTGAATAATGAATAATGAATAATGAATAATGAATAATGAATAATGAATAATGATTGTTAAGATTTTTTGCATTAAGCCTTGGCAACATTAAAATATTTAACCGACATTATTCATTATTCAATATTCATTATTCAATCGGATTAAAATTAGATAACGCCAACTATCTATGCTCTTTCCCTAACAATTTTCCCCACAACCCAGTTAAGCGGTCTTATTAGCCAAATTAAAATTGCTACTGTTATTACATTGTAGAAAATTTGAAAGACAGACAATTGCCAAACGGGGTCAGAAATTAGGTTTGTATAAAGTGGAATTAAAATATTGCCTAGTGGCCAAAAAATAGCGGTAAAAATAACTGCACTGGCAAGGTTGAAAATTAGGTGTACAAGTGCCGCTCTTTTAGCGGCAGCGTTAGCTTTTGCAGATGCTATTAGAGTGGTTAAGCAGGTGCCAATCTCAGAGCCAAAAAGTAAAAAAATTGCACTACTAAAAGGTAGTATGCCACTAGCTAGCATTGTAATATAAATTGCCATGCTAGCACTAGACGATTGTATAATGGCGGTAAAAACTGCCCCTAAAAGGATTAAAAGCAGGGGAAAGGTAACTCTAGCAAAAAGTGAGCTAAAAAAATCGGTTAAATAATTATTGCCGCTAAAGCTTAAACTCATAAGCTCTAAGCCTATAAAAATTCCGCCAAAGCCTATTAAAAGACTGCCAATGGTTTTAATTTTTTGCTTTTGTGCGTTTAAGTAAATGGCAACTCCCACAAAGCAAACAGCCATAAAAATATAGTTTATTTTAAGTGACGATAGTGATACTAAAAGACTAGTTAGCGTGGTACCAACATTTGCTCCCATTATAATGGCACTAGCCCCAAACAGTGACAGCAGTCCCGCATTTACTAGCCCCACAGTCAAAACAGTTGTGCCAGTAGAAGACTGCATTAGTGCCGTTGCACCAGCCCCAAGCCCCAAAGCACTAAAGCGATTTTTACTGACCTTTAAAAAAAGTGGCTTTAGCTTATCGCTAAATTCACTTTTTAGACTTTTGCTAAAAACTTTAACGCTAAGCAAAAAAACTAAAATTCCAAGTAGAAGTTTAAATATAGAAAATAAAATTTGAGCCACAAACATTTATTATTTAAGTATATGCTTAATTTTTGTCTTGTAAAACTTATATAATTTATGCTATGATACTAGTATTATGAAAATGAACAACAGTTGGGATAACTTTTTAAGTAAAGAAAGCCAAAAGGAATATTTAAAAATTTTGATAGATGCTGTAAATGCTGACTACGATAAACATACCGTGTATCCGCCAAGGGGTCATGTTTTTACGGCATTTAAGCTAACTCCACTAGACAAGGTAAAGGTAGTTATTTTAGGTCAAGACCCATATCACGGGGCAGGGCAGGCTATGGGGCTTAGTTTTAGCGTGCCAAATGGTGTTATGCTACCACCATCACTAAAAAATATTTATAAAGAACTAGAGCAAGATTTAGGTGTAAAAAGAACTAGCGGTTGTTTAAAAGATATTGCCAGCCAAGGAGTATTTTTTTTAAATGCTTCACTAACAGTAAAAGAAGGACAGCCAAATTCTCATGCAAATTTAGGCTGGCAAACCTTTACAGATAATGTTATTAAGGAATTAAATGAAAAACAATCGCAAGTGATTTTTATTTTATGGGGGAGCTACGCAAAGAAAAAAACAGAGTTTATCACAAACCCCATTCATAAAATTTTATCTAGCGGTCACCCAAGTCCACTATCGGTTAATTTGTTTTTAGGCAATAAACATTTTAGTAAAACAAATAAGTTGTTGAAAGAGGCGGGGTATGAACCTATTTGTTGGTAAAACTATTGCTCTAAACCAAATAGGAAATCAATTGAGCAATTAAACTTATCTGCTATAAGCATAACATGTTTTCTTCGTGGCCATGATACCTTTTTTAACCGGTTTCTTATTGTGCGGTTTGGAATGTTTAATAATTTTGCGAATTGCTCCACAGTATTGTCGCCCATCAATTCAACTAGTATATCGACAAAGGCATTTTTACAGGCATCTAAATCTAAAGGTTTTTTATTCATGCCTTTAATTATATATTAGGTTACACAAAAAAAACTTCACTTTGTGGAATTCCACAAACATAATTACATATACAGCTACACTTTTAAGTAGCTTACTTGTTTGGTGAGTCATATGGAGAACTGTTAATAAAAGCAAGTGACTTTGTGCACAAGTTCAAGCTTTTTACTACATGTAGCACATAGGTAAGCCAAATAGGGGAAAACGCCGAATAGTTTTTGCTAGTCGGTGTTTTTTTATCGGACTTAATTGTTTGTAAAAGATTTTTCTTATCGTTTTATTTATAAATCAATTATAAGACAATCATTATTCATTATTCAATATTCAATATTCATTCCCCAAAAATTACATATAAAGTATCAAAAAACTTTCAAAAAACGGTTGACACATATTTTTGTCACATATATAATATAGTAAACATATATATTTAGTATATATTAAGGAGTTTAAAAACTATGTCAAAAATTTATTCTAGTGTGTTAGAGCTTGTGGGCAAAACGCCGTTAGTGGAGTTAAACGGTTTTACTAAAAAAGAAAACCTAAAAGCTAAAATTGTAGCTAAGTTAGAATCTTTTAACCCAGCGGGTAGTGTAAAGGATAGAATTGCACTAGCCATGGTAGAGGACGCAGAAAGAAAAGGCGTGCTAAAACAAGACAGCGTTATTATAGAGCCAACAAGTGGCAACACTGGTATTGGTTTAGCTAGCGTTGCGGCGGCAAAAGGGTATCGCTTAATTTTAACCATGCCAGAGACTATGAGTATAGAGCGTAGAAACCTATTAAAGGCTTATGGTGCAGAGCTTGTATTGACCGAGGGTGCTAAAGGTATGAAAGGTGCTATTGCTAGGGCAGACGAGTTAAAAGAACAAATTAAAGGCGGTATTGTTTTGGGTCAATTTGTAAACCCTGCTAATCCTGCTGTTCATAAGGCTACAACTGGGCCAGAAATCTGGGAAGCTACAAATGGCAAAATCGACATTTTTGTTAGCGGAATTGGCACAGGTGGCACTATTAGTGGTACGGGCGAGTTTTTAAAAAGCAAAAATAAAGATATAAAAATTGTTGCGGTAGAGCCAGAGGATAGTCCTGTTTTAAGTAAGGGTACAGCAGGCCCACATAAAATTCAAGGTATTGGTGCAGGCTTTGTGCCAGACACCTTAAACACAAAAATCTATGACGAGATTATAACGGTTAGCAATAATGATGCTTTTGTAGCAGGTAGACTATTACCAAAAACAGACGGCATTTTAGTAGGCATTTCTAGCGGAGCGGCACTACATGCGGCTAGAATTTTAGCAAAACGCAAAGAAAACGAAGGCAAAGTTATTGTGGTAATTTTGCCCGACACTGGCGAGAGGTATTTATCGACAGCGTTGTTTGAATATTAGACCTGTTCTAAAACCTCCTGCGGCATATCTAGCACGCATCTTTTTTGTTCAAAACCTCCACTTCCAGTTGCCAAATCCTCTAGATTTGTCGCCTTTCAGTGTTCAATTTTGACCTAAAAAATATACGCACTGTCTAACCACATTAGGTTTTAGAATAGGTCTAGTTTATATTTTTCTCACACAAATAGACTAACTATCATAATCTATAAATAAAGGGGGGATAAAGCAATGATTAGACTTTGTTTAATACAAGAAAAAGAGTATTTGCAGCTTTGTCATTGTAAAAAAACTAACCCTAATATTTTATGGGTAGTAATACCTGATTTTAGGAGGAAATAAAAACAATGGCATCAGCAGTATCTTATGAATTATTGCAATCAATGAAGGGTGCAAACGGCGGCTTAGCTACTTTAGGTAACGATGGTTTAATACCACTTAATCAACTGCCGCCTACTAGTCAAAGTATATTTTTAGGCATTTTTGCGACAGTCGCCGATTTGCCTGCAACAGGCAGCATGGCACAATTTGCGTGGGTAACGGCAGAGAATATGTTTTACTACTACAATTCAAAACTAACAACGCCGACATTTGTGCCGCAGCAAATAGAAGAAAGCGACTATCTGCTACTAACAAGTGTGCAGCAATCAGCAGTTCCTTATGTTGTAGTACCAGATACGGTTAGCCCCTAAAAAGGAGGGCTAAAAAATGATAGTGTCGCATGACTTACTACTTTCTAAGTTGCAGGGACTGCAAACGCAGATAAATAATATTACAATAGACACAGGACTAACGGGCAACACCACTATAAATGGTGTTGCACCAGGTCTTAGGACGGACGGCTTTTTTATTAGATTAAGTCGCAATGTTAACAGAAATTTTGCATCTGGTACAATTAGCTCTATACTATCAACCTACGACTTACAAAGAGATTTATTGCTTAGTGCAAATACTGATTTGTCGCTTTGGCAGCTAAATGGTGGGGCACTGGTTTTTCCAGCTATTACAGGTTATACAAGCTATTCTATTGACATTAGGCTGTATGGCTCTTGGTCAGCAGGAATGGGTCAGGTAAGAGAGTTAGGCATAGAGTTATTTAGGCAAAATCAACAAAATGTTGCAGTAGGCAGAGGCTTATTTACAGTAGGAGACGCACTAGACTCTAAAAGTATAATTTTTGATAGCTATACAATGGATTTAACAGACCCTTTTATTGATGGTGGTGTTCATTTTAGAATAAACAACAATACAGGGTTTACAATGCAAACTACAAGGATAGATGTAATTATTAAAGGAGTTAAGTATTCGCCTGATTTAATAAATAATCCTAGTCCTTAAAAAAAACTATTAAACATGGGCGGTCATTGACTGCCCATGTTTTGCATATAAATGTTGTATGGGCAAAGCTATAGCTAAATCTTTAAGTGTGGGAATGTTGATATTGGGGGCAATAATTGGTGCGGGGTTTGCTAGTGGGCAAGAGCTTATTAGCTTTTTTGGGCTTGGCACTTCGCCTATAATTATTGCAAGTTTAGCGGCTGTTTTAATATTTTTAGTCAGCTCGCTTTTTTTATTTTTAGGCTCTAAACTAAACGCAAAAAATGTTACGGAAGTCAACACGGCACTAGTGGGCAAGTTCCATTTTGTAGCAGATGCTGTGCTATTAGTAAACTCACTAATAATATTATCTGCAATGTTAGGGGCTGTAAATAGCTTAGGTAGCAGTGTTATATCTCCAACCTTTAGCCCCCTATACGCCGTTGTGGTGGGCACTATTGCGGTTGTAGTGGCTTTAAAGGGTGCTAAGGGGTTAATGGTTGCTAATAAAATAGTGTCGCCACTAATGGTAGCGGCGCTTATTTTTGTTGCAATTTTTACTATTTTTACAGTGTCTAATACGGTGGCTATTCCTTTTAGATTAGGTAGCATTTGGACTGTAATTGTTTATGTTTGTATGAATATGATGCTGGCTAGCACGGTTGTTACAACGCTAGGCAAAATGGATAAAAAGACGATTTTTTTATCTAGCGGTGTGGCTAGTCTTTGCATGGGAGTTTTAATTTTTGTGCTTATGAGTGCCTTAAACAATTGGGGGGTAGAAGGTAGCACTATGCCAGTATTAGACATGGCGGCGCTTATTCACCCTGCAATTTATTGGGTTATGGTGGTGGTATTGGCGGCGGGGATTTTTACAACACTACTTACCGCCATGACGGGTTTAGTGTCGTGGTTTGAAGGAATTTTTGGCGGAAAATTATTCAGTGCATTTATAGTAATAGGTGCAGGCTTTGTGTTATCTAATTTAGGTTTTGCTACAGTTGTTAGAGTGCTGTACCCAATTATAGGAATATTGGGGGTAGTGTATACAGTGGTAGCGAGCGGGTATATTGTTCGCCAAAATAGGGTGGTTAAGAAATTGCTGTTGCGTAGAAAAACAATAAGGCAAATGAGAAATAAGGCAAATAAGGCAAATTAAGGACAATAACAAAGCTAGGCAATTTTGGTTGCATTATTTTATGTGAGTTGCTATTTACGGTAAGCTTTTATATTTTTGCAAAAGTTTTTAAGTGACTACATTCTTAAAATTACTTCACAATAATTTGCCTTATTTGTTTTATTTCTCATTTGCCTTATTTTTATAGAAAATTTATAAATTTTCTATAAATTGGTAAAGTCTAGTAATACTAGACTAAGTTCTAGCGTAAAGGGGTTGTTTATTTTTTGGAAAAATAGTATATTATTGGGGTATTAAAGTTAATACTGAATATTTAATATTGAATCGTGTAGATTAAAGAATAGCTGAAAGTTGAAAGTGGAAAATTAAAGTCTTTATAAGTAGCTTAATTTAAAGCAAGCAGTAACAGCACAATAATTTTCCATTTTCCACTTTCAATTAAAAAATCCGACATTATTCATTATTAAGTATTCATTATTCAATAACTAAAAAGGATACTATTATTATGACAAATAAATTTGGGCAATTATTATATGAATTGCGTAAAGAGAAAAACATGACGCAGGGGCAGTTGGCAGAAAAGCTTAGCGTTACTAATAAAGCCGTTTCTAAATGGGAAACTGGCGAAACATTCCCCGCAACAAATCAGCTAACGGCAATCTCTACAATTTTTGGCGTGTCTGTTGATGAGCTTTTAAAGGGGGAGATAAATTATAATGGTGCTAATAATAGTTCGCCTGCGGGCGATAGCGGGCAGCCGTTGGCGTCTGCCCCTACAGCAAGCGATTGGCAACCAGTAGGTGCGGAAACTGACCGCCCGCATACTCCGCCTACCACCCCTAACTCGCCTAATGCAAAACCGCCTATGGCTAGGCGTAAAAAAATTGCTATAATCGCAGGCTCTGCTGGCGGTGGTGGGGCATTGTTTTTTATAGGAATGATAATCCTAGGCATTATTTTAGGCTTAGCATCTGTGGGAATTATTGACTGCGGTGGTGGGCTATTTACCCATACGATTACTTTTAATACGGGCAAAGATAGTTTAAGCGTACCTAGCCAGACCTTTAGTAGTGCTGGTGGCTTTATTGAAGTGCCAGATAATTTAAGCTATGATGGCTATGTTTTTATTGGTTGGTCTAACACAAATCCGCAAACTAGTCAGCACTTTTCGCACTTTAATTTTGATTGGGATATTTGGCAAAGCCAAACGATTTACGCATGGTGGATGAGCAATGACGAAGCTTTTACTTTTAGTAACGGTATTATAATGGAAATACATTCTACCGTAAGATGGAATAGCTATGCAATAAATATACCATCGCATATAAATAACGAGCCAGTCACAACAATAGCTAGCCAGCTTTTCTTTTTGGCAAATGCAGTAAGAACAATAACTCTACCCGCTACAATTACAACTATACACGATAACATTAGGGCGGACAATTTAAGAGAAATCATAGTATGCGAAAACAACCCCTATTTTTCTAGCTTAAACGGCATTTTATATAATAGAGATAGAACAATATTACTAAGAGCCCCAACAGACATTGCCCCAAATCCTGTAATTCCTTCTACTGTTTTAGGTATTGGAAACTTTGCTTTTGCAGATACCAATTTAACAACTATTACACTACCTAATTCTTTATTAGTTATAGGTGATAGCGCATTTGCTGGCGGCTCACTTACTTCTATTACAATACCTGATTCTGTTGTTTATATAGAAGGTTGGGCATTTTCTAACAATAACTTATTAAATGTTGTGTTTGGCACTGGATTATTAGAAATTGGTAGTAGTGCATTTGAAAGGAATAGTCATCTTACTAATATTGTATTGCCACATGGCTTGCAAGCTATCGGTGCATTTGCTTTTTCTAATATACCAAACCTAGCTAACTTTACAATGCCAAACACTGTTACAAGTGTTAGCACTATGATTTTTTTATCTACACATACTTTCACTTTTACCTTTTTAGGCACAGAAGCACAGCTTAATGCGATTAGCTGGGGCTTTGTAAGCCACTTAAATAGTCAAAACGCAACAATAGTGTTTGGGTGAGATACAATGAAAAATGAAAAGTGAAAAGTGAAAAATGTCGGTTGGGATTTTAGTGTTAAATCCTAACCGACATTTTACACTTCCCACTGTCCACTAA